>Ga0209541_10000498_pt1 | contig 77243 bp, 71 predicted proteins | sample RifCSPlowO2_01_FD_184027 | JGI IMG/M metagenome (GOLD analysis project Ga0209541, IMG submission 184027) | Groundwater microbial communities from Rifle, Colorado - Rifle CSP2_plank lowO2_0.1 (SPAdes) (version 2) | ecosystem: Environmental > Aquatic > Deep subsurface > Groundwater | place...
TCTGCCTGCCGTAAGTCAGGATGGGATTGGGATTTACCCTTTCTGAATAATTACCCTTCAATCCGTCAAAAACGAATTCAGTCGAAGTGAATATAAGCGGCAATTGCCATTTCTTTAGAACTTTGATTATTCTTATAATGCTTTCAACGTTCAGTTTTCTCGAGCGTATTTTATCTTTAGCGCATGAATCCGGATGGGTATCTCCCAAAAGGATAATTGCCGCTTCGAAAATTTCCGGAGATTTAATAACATCAGCCAAATTCTGCTTGACCGCGTCAAATTTCAAACCTCCGGGAATTTTTCTGGAATTATAGGTAGGGACTACCCGCTTCCCCAAAATCACCCGGAAATGGGAACCGATAAAGCTTGATCCTCCCAATATCAGAATTTTTTTAGTCATTTGACTAGTTTTACGGCAGTTTGAACGATATCGCCCGCCGTAATGTTATTTTTAACCAATTGCTCCTTTTGTGAGCCGTAACCGGCCGGAAAAGCATCCGGCAAGGCAATTCTGCGGAATAATTTCCTGTCGGCAAAATCAGCTTCGCTGATGATTTCCGCCATACTTGAGCCTAAACCGCCGGTCAAAGAATGCTCTTCAATGGAAATAATCGCACGATAAGACTTAAAGATTTTGAGGATTGTTTTTTTATCAAGGGGTTTAAGAGTCGGCACATGCAGAATGCCAACCGAAATCTTTTTTCTCTCCAGTTTTTTCCGGGCTTCCATGGCTAATTGCAGAGTGATGCCTGTCGTCACCAGCAATACATCCTTACCTTGTGCATACTGATAAACCTTGCCTATACGGAAACTGCCGCGGCTGACGATTTGATCATTGCCTTTGGCCAATCTGATATATATTGGCCCCGGCCAATCAACCGTTTGAGGCATCATTTTTTCCATTTCCTTAGCGTCCGCACAGGCAATAACTGTCATATTGGGAATTGCCCGCATGATGGCGATATCTTCTATAGCCAGATGAGTCGGGCCCAAAGGTGCATAAACCAGCCCGCCGCCGCTGCCGATTAAGCGGACTTTTGCCTTATGGAGCGCCAGATCAATAACAATCTGCTCAAAACAACGCCGGGTCAGAAAAGTGGCGATGGTATTGATATAGACAATTTTTCCCTCCAGGGCAAGACCGGCCGCCATTGCGATGATATAAGCCTCACTTACTCCCTCTTTCAAAAACCGCTCCGGCATCTCTTTTTCAAACCGGGAAAGAGTTCCGTAGCCCAAATCGGAACCGATAAAATAGATGCGCTTATCCTTTTTGGCCAGGCGGTAAACCATTTCCAAACTCATTTTTCTCATCGGTAATCCTCCAAACCCTGATACAGATTCTGCATTATTTCCCCCTTCAAGTCCCGGCGGTGATGCCATTCCGGATTGTTTTCCGTCATCTTAATGCCTTTTCCTTTAACGGTATGGCAAATTAAAAGTCCGGGTTTATTCTTTTTGAATGGAAGCCGTTTCAGTTGACTGTAAATTTGCCTTTTATCATGTCCGTCCGTCTCCCTCACGGCAAAACCGAAACTAAGCCATTTATCGGCAAAAGGCTCCAAGTCAACTATTTCCTTTGTGGCTCCCCAGGACTGCATTTTGTTGTAATCGACTAAAACGATAAGATTATCAAGGCGGTGTTTGGCAGCGTAGAGGGCAGCCTCCCAGACAGAACCTTCATTCGATTCCCCGTCGCCGATAAGGACAAATACCCTGTGGTGCTTTTTGTCCCGTTTGGCGGCTAAAGCCATGCCAATCCCAACCGCCAGACCGTGACCCAGGCTGCCTGTTGAAATCTCCACCCCGGGAATGGCATGTTCCGGATGTCCGCCTAAAAAAGTCTCTGCTTGGCAAAAAGAAGTTAATTTTTCTTTGGGGAAAAAACCTTTTTCGGCAAGAATTGCATAATAAGAAAGACATCCCTGTCCTTTACTGAGTATAAAACGGTCTCGGTTAGGCCATTCCGGATTATTTGGACGGTATTTAAGAATGTGATTATATAGAACAAGCAGTATTTCAGTTATGGAAAAAGCGGAAGCAAGATGACCCCGTCCGGCCTGGGCTAGCATGTCCAAAACCACTTTTCTGATATATTTTGATTGTTTATCCAAATCCTTATTTTTCATAAGCTTCCCTAGCTATACTGACCATCCCGGCGGCCTTTTTAAGCTGCCGACTTAAGATTGATTCGGGAATATCTTTGGTTTTTCCTGAAAATTGGCGCCGTTGCCAACCTCTACCGGTAAATTCATTGAGCATTATAAGCGACCATTTGAGAGCATACAACGGATAAACTGTCTTAAGCCTTATACCTAATTCTTTATCAAACAGGGAAATAATTTTTCCTGAAAATAAACCTTTTTGTTCGTCCGTCAGTCTCATTTGCGGATGAAGCAGAAAATCAGAAATCATTTTTACTGGATCATCCCAGCCTGCATGCTCCATATCGGTAAAATAAAGCCTGCCATCCTCTCCCCTTATGGCATTATGAAAACCGAAGTCAGAAGGGCTTAAAAACCGCTTTTCTTTTACCAATATTTCTGCTGCTTTTACCCCCTGTATTTTCACTTTTATTTCTTCGAAGGTGGGATCAAAATCTGATTGCAAAAATTTCTTAAGAGGCTCTGAAGAGCTTGAATCCAATTTTTTCCTTCTTTCGGAAAGATTGCAAATGATTTCCCTAATACTGAAACAGGCTTCCGAAGCCGGTCCGATATTGCCGGAACCGGGAACACCTGATAACCTTTTTGTGTCTTTTACAAATGATACAGCGCCTTCAATATCATTCTCAGTTATCCTTCTATTAGCGTTTCTGCCCTCAATAAAACTGTAGAGCCCGGCCGGTATCTCATAATCAGCCAGGTAGGTCTTGGCGACTCTTTCAAGACCGTTTTCAGAGAGAAATTTTAAAAATTTGTATTCTCTTTCAAGTCTTGTCCTGCCGTCAAAACATTGGGGATAAATTTTAAGAAAGTACCAGACGTCACCTGTTTTCAGTTTGAAACAGCGGCTATTGGCACCTCCCTTAACAAATTCCGCTATCTCAATAGGGGCAATCCGGGCTTTCCGGGTTATACGTTCAATTATTTTCCTATCGTCTGCTTTAAGCGAAAATATATTTTGTAATGGCATACCAGTCTTTGATTACTATAACTGAATCCGCTAAATCCGCGGTACTTTTGCCCAGTAGGATCCTAACGCTTTTTGCCGGAAAATCTTTATCCGCAAAAACCTCCTCCAGATCGTCAATAAAATAATCGCAGTTCAATCTCCTGATTCTGGCTATTTTAGCCTTGCGGGAAGCTTCAAAATAAATACTTGTCTTGGCTAAATTGAGGGGCTTGCTGAAAAATCCCTTCTGCCGTAAAAACTCCAGGGAATTTTTCCGAAAATTGATTTTTTTATCAGAGGATAAATATTTAGTTTTATGGCTGACGATATATATCTGTGCTTTTCTTTTTTTAGCTGCAGTTATAAACTCCTTAAATCCTTTTATTATTTCCGCTTCCATAAAACGGCGGCCATAGACTTCCTTCTGCAGTTTCCGCCAGAGATTCTCCCCGTTTTCCAAGCAGCGGATTTTATCCCTTAACTTCTTTTTATTGCCGGCTCTGACGGGAATGCCCTGCGATTCGGCAGTGGAAATAAACGCCCGATCATAGGAGATAATGGTATTATCCAAATCTATGCCGATTATCATATCTTTACGAATTAATCAGGGTGAACCCAGATTTTTCGCGCGCCTATCGCACCCGCCCCGAAGGGGAAGGGATCCGAGCACGAAAAATTTCGGGTGAACCCTGAATTGTTTAATATGACGGTTTTCGACCATAGAGTATGAATATAAAACGGAAAAAAAGGGCCGGCAAAAGAAAAAGGGGAAAATTTTTAGCCAGTCGGTATTTTCCTTTTATCTTGACTATTTCTCCAGACGCCGCAAACCTGGCCAACCTGCTTTTCACTATCTGTGAACTATCGTATTTGCGCAAAATATGCCGCTCGCTCACCCCTTGCGGATGTTCACTGATAAAAGATAATATTCTGATTCTTAATGAAGTTGCCGTGATGCCGAAAACCGCCAGTATATAAGCCAATGAGGCAAGTGAATACATAATTAAGATCAATAAAAGTGACTCAAATTTGACCACGGAAAAAGGGATTCTGAATGAAAGGTTGAATGCGGCAATCGTCAGGATCATGCCCAGAAAAAAAATCCTGATCAGCCAGACGAAGACTTTACGTTTGTCAATATATCTGAAAATAACCAGGTGAAGGGTGACAAAGATCAAAAAACCGGCAATCGCAAATATAAAAACTTCGGTATCTTCAATCATTATTATCCTCCCAATTCCCAATTTAATAGCCTGCGGTAGGTTTTTATTAATCCGCAGAGAAATTTGCCTTTCCCGGTCACGCGAAAACTGCCGGCTGTCTTTTTAATCATCCCCGATCGTTCCAGATCCCTGATTCTTTTGACAACCAACTCCTCATCGGAAAAATATTTCAGTAGTTTTTTAAAATCCAACTGACCTTTATTCTTTAATAAAAAATAGATTTTGCTTGAGGGTCCCTCATCCCCCAAATAAGGAGAGGTAAAAAATATAAAATGGGTCCCCGATAAAAGCAAATAAAATAAAGCAGTGCTTAAAGGCCATCTGACGGGCAGGAAAATTGAAACAAGATAGACAGCCGGCAGAAACAGCAGAAAGACGCCAAAAGCTTTCAATATCCCCGCCTGCCCAATTTTCCGGCTGCGGTATTTGAGAATATGGATGGTCGAGGCAATCAAATAAAAAAGAATTCCTAATATTATTTCCGGCACATCAAATTATTCTGCAGTCAGGCGGTCGATAACAGACTGTAAATTGTCCGTAAAGTCTGCAAAATACTCCTGATCGAAACAGCTTTGGAATTGCCGTACTTTCGCCCTAAATGCTTAAAGGGAATTTCTTTATAACTTGCTCCCTTTCTTAAAAGTCTGACTTTAGCCTCAGCATATATGGCAAAACCTTCAGATTTTAAAGGCAGATCTTTCAAAAGAGTGGTCCGGCAAATAAAAGAGCCGTTGAAATATTTAAGCTTCAAACCAAAAAGAAGATTCATTAACGTCACGAATGTTTTCGAGAAAAGCCTCCGTGCCCAAGTCCTGCTGCCGCTATTGGCATTATAGGTCATAATTACGTCTTTATCTCCTGCTCTTTTAATCAATTCCTTCAAGGATTCTTCTGATGTATCGTAATCTCCGGGAAAACCGACGACATACTCCTTTGAAGCAGCTTTTAGACCATCTTTAATAGTTGGCCCAAAACCCAAATTCCTTTTATGATGCAGGACTTTTATTTTAGGGTTTTTACGCTTAAGCGTATCAGTTATCCCTCCGGTCGCGTCAGTCGAACCGTCATCGACTATAATCAGTTCATAATCATCTGCTTCTTTAACCGCCCATAAAGCTCCTTTAGCGGCATCTTTAATATTTTTCTCTTCATTATAGACAGGGATGATGACTGAGACTGTTTTTTTCATTTCTTTTTAACACCTATCCCCAGGGCAAACAGGAAATGCCCCATCGGTGCAAAACCTGTCTGAACCACTTCGTCATTCATGGTAAACATGAAAACCTGAGCAAAATATTTTTCCGTAAGTTGTTTCAATGACTCATGGGAATGGAGATTTATATGATAGGCTTTGCTTGGAGCAGAGGCATATTTTTCAGAAGTCTTATTGGGTGTCCCGATCAGTGTAATACCGTCTGGCACGAGAGATTTTACTGTCTGCTGCATATAAAGATTATTTAATTCCGGTTCGATATGTTCAATGACGTCTATGGAAAAAACAGCGTCGAATTTTTCTCCCGGAACTTCTGATCTGATATCCAATTCCCGGAAAGAAATATTTTTTATTCTTTTTAACCGCGCCCGGTTTGAAGCTATTATTTTCGGATCGATATCAATCGCTGTTAATTCTCCGACAAATTGAGCGACAACGGGACTACCGAATGCATCACCGCAACCTATCTCCAGAACCTTCTTTTTTCCGGTCAGCATGCGGGCAACAAATTTATATCTGGAAAGAGCAAAAACCAAATGGATAGGGTCCCGCAACAATGTCCCTGATGCCCAAGGGCCCAAAGCAATTGATTTTTCATACCGGTACCCGTGGCCTTCCTTATTTTTTTCCCTCTGGCCGAAAGTTATTTTGTTCATTAATTTTACTATTTTATCACTCATTCCTGTTTCAGGGGATAAAAAACCCATTCAAAAGTCAATTCAGGCTCGAAAAAATCATTTGGACTATGAATAAGCCGTACTGCCCCGACTTTTTCTCCCTGCAACTGCCTTTCTAATTGTGCCAGATAAGGTGAAATCCACAGTCCGCTCATTGCGTTATCGGGAACCAGGCGATAGCGGTAAATTTTTTGAGCGGTCTTATATTCAATATAAGTTTCATCCTCTTTCCATAATGCCTTCTTCAAATTTCCAATTACAGACCTGTCTAATTTGACTTTAGCCCTGAGAATTCCTCCCTCTTTCACCGGCGGGCTGACCCATTCCCCCCAATGGCCGGCAACGGAACCGCTTGAAAATCCTTTATTCAGTATTCCTTTTCCGTCCCTTTGCCATAAAACAGCATTCCGGCCTCTTTTTACGGGAGTGTAATTTTGCATGATGGACAAAAGAGCCTGCGGTTCATCGTTTAAAAGATAGCGGCCGTCAATTGAACCTGTCTCCCCGCCCCAATGCACTCTTGTCCAGAGAAGGTAATCAGGTGCTTGGGCTGACCGGTAAAAATTAGCATCCTGTGTATCAAGCCATGGGGTGTAAGCAACATAGGACTGCAGAACTGGCTTAGGCCGGAAATTTAAGGCATTAGCGTAAATGTAAGCAAGATCCCATGGGTAGACATCAACCGTTCTTTTGCCAATAATATTTTTTATTTCCTCCCCGAGCAGGAAATTCTGCATATTTTCCCGGGACTGTTTCTCTAAGGCGGCTTTATATTTCGGATAATGAATCGCCTGGCGGTAAAAATTTGCCGGTCCTGACAACCGGTATAAACGGCTGAATTCATTTTTAATAAAATTTATATCTCCGAAACGCGGCAAAAAAGTCATATTAAGAGACAATAAAACAACTGACAGAATCATTATTAGAAAACCAAGCGGCTGAATCCGTTTAGCGAATATGGTCAGCAATAAATAATAGTAAATAATAAAATCAACAATATTATAGAGATGCGGTGTGTCCTCCCGCATAAAGGTATATTTCCAGACTGCCCAAAAAGGAATAAACATCAGTATAAAAAGGAAATAGCCGTCTCCTGCTTTTACAAACACACTTTGGATAAAAAACAGAAGCAAAAAAGAGCCTAATAAGCTCCAGTTATTCGGCGGGCTGACCGTCATTGCCGAAGCATTGCCTGATGTAATCTCCATCATCCCTTTAAAGTAAGGCATGATACCTACCAGTGAGCCTTCCGATGCCAGCCAAAACAGGAGAAAAGAAAGCACCGAAGTTATAAAGAGAAGGCTTGCCTGAAAAAAGCCTTTTTTAGATCTCCCCCCGGCCAGGAAAAAAGCGTAAACAGCCAGAATTGAGGCATTGACCATGACATAATTCACCTTTATCAGAAACGTCAGTGAGCAAAAAATGGCAGCTGCTATCAAAAAAAGGGCCCTGCCTTTCAATCGATGAAGAAGCAAAAGTGTCACCAATAGAAATGTCGGCAATGACCAGACGTCAATGAAATTGGCAAATAAAAAGGCCAGGACAAAACCAGTCAGCAGATTTCCTTTTTTTTGCCTGTGGTTGACTATCAACAGAAGAGAGCTGATAAACAGCCATTTGCTTATACCCCAAAACAAAATGCCCCAGGCTAAATTATGGCCAATCGGCTGGGGGTAATGCAGAAAACCCAGAGGTCCATAGGAAAAAATAACATCGATCCCGGTCTTCAGCCGTCCGCTAAAAATGATATTCAGGGCGTATTGGTAACCGCCGTCCAGGGTAGCTTTGACCGGGTAACCGACATCGGGAAAAGTCAGGATAAGAATGAAAATAGCCGTTAAAATGAAAATACAGATTCTTTTCACTTTATAAAGCGCTTCCGCAGTATTAATAAAACCATTTGCAAGCCCAATAATAATGCTTGAAGCGGATTGCCTGTGACCGAGCTCTCCCCGACTCTTTGCCGGTAATTGACCGGTATCTGGATGAAAGGAATACCCTTTTGGATAATAACCAGCAGCATTTCCAAACCGAAATCACTGCCGAACCCGGAGAAACTTCCCTTAATTTTCCGGTAAACAGGTCTTTTGATCAGGCGGTAAGTACAGCCTGCGTCTGTCAATTGGGTGGTATTAAATAAAACTTCTGTCAGTTTGCCCACCAGGTAATTTCCCCATTTCAGAAAAAAGCCCATGTTCGCCCCTTCCCAGATCAAAGAATTGGTTGTCCTCGTTCCCAAAACAACCTCAAAATCTGCCGCATAGCTTAGGAATTTATATATATCCCGGGCGACAAAAGTGCCGTCCGGTTCGGAAATTATCAGATAATCTCCACCCGCTTGCGACAAACCCCGCCTTATAGCTGCTCCATATCCTTGCCTGGGCTCAAAAATTTCAGAAGCGATTGTTTGCCTGACTTCCCCTGAGGTTCCCTCTATGGCGTTATTGTTGACGACGATGATTTCATCAATAATTTTTAACTTTTCCAGGTCCCGTATTGATTTTTTAATCGAGAGTTTTTCGTTATAGGTCGGCAGGATGACGGAAATTTTTTTCTTTTGCCACATACTTTACTCTTCTCTGACGGCGCGATATACGGAAAATTTTTCTAAAGGATAATCAGGATTTATCTGATATGGCAGGTCTTTTATTGAGGGTAAATAATAATAGCCCACGGCATTATTCGGCCAGTTAGTCATAGTACTGATAAATGAAAATTTATTCCTGGGAATAATGAACTCGAAATCAAAATCCAGCATCTTTTGGTGTGCTGGATTAATTGATTGAGGATAAAGGCTGGTTAAAACTAAAAAATCATCTTTCTTCATGTCGTCCCGGTCAGGATTATAAGGCTTAAACCCGTTGTTTTCAGCGTAATAGCGCCAACCGTAAAAACCGCCGGACCAGACATTGTAGCTCTCATTAAAACCGTATTTTCTCCTGATTTTATTCATTGCCTCCAAAGCACCTCTCTTGTAGCTTTCAGCCTGTTTTACGTCCGTATAAGACAAAACCGCAGTCAGCATAATGGTCAAGAGCACTGTAGTTATGACAAGCAAACGGTTTTTAGAAATAAATCCGGCTTTTTCAGCCAAAAGAAGCAAGGCAGGCATGACGATTAATAAATGTCGTACAGCCATAAAAGGCACGGACACAATCATCAGTAGTGTACCGGCTAAATACCAGACGGCAACTGTAGAGGAACGGAGGTGGGCAGTTAAAGCCTTATATGAGGCAATCAGGGATATTACCGCTGTCAGCATGCCATTGGTAAAGAAAACATTCCTCATAATCCGGGCCGTATTGTCTTCACCGGGAAACATCAGGAATTTGACAGCCATCAGAAAACTGATTAAAAGAATAGCCGCAAAACCCATTATATTTTTTCTTTGGCGTAAATATGCCGCTAAAAAAAGCAGGCTGAATGGGGAAACCGAACCTAAAATAATAATCCACAACAATGCTTTTTCCCATATTTTCAGTCCGTATCCGGAAGCATTCGTAGATAAAAGATGTATCCCTCCCAGTTCAAAATAATTAAAGACAGACCACAGCAATAGCAAACCTGCAGGTATCACTAAAATCCACATTAATTTGTATTTTTTATTGAGAAAAATATAGACGGCAAAGATTGACAGCAGCAGCAAGCCTGAATATTTAATTAGAAAAGCCAGACCGGCTGTTGTTCCGGCCGCCAGATAAGTTATGAGGTTACCGCGCTTATTCAATAAGAAATAGAAGAATAATATAATTAAACTGACCAAAGGTATATCCAGCATCAGATTTTGAGACGGGATAAAAACGGGGCTGATAATGAAAAGAAAGGTTAATAACAAAGCCCTGTTGGTAAATTGCCGTGCTAAAAGATAAAAAAAGACTACTGATATTAGGGTGAATAGCGACCAGACAGCATGAAAAGCCAAATCGTTTCTGCCGAACAAATGGATAATCAGACTGCTTAGATAAGGAATAAACGGCGGATGGGTCACTGACCGTTCGAGCGGAATGCCTGAATCGGTTACATTTTGAAGTATGGCCGTAAGCGGATGGCCTAAGTCTGCCAAAAGATAATTGCCTATATTGATCGTCGAGATATCGTCAATGTATACTGCCTTTGTGATATTGAAATAAACAGCCACCGCCCAGATAATAAAAAGGGTGAGAAAGGTTTTAAGTTGACTTGGCATTTTCAGTTTATCAATTGATATCATACCCCTTATGAACCTTCAAGGTCTTATCCGCAAATTACCGGGAAAATACGCCTTAATTTTCACTATTTTAAGCCTGATCCTTTTTTTGCTTTCCAATCTTCCCCTCATAATTTATGCCCGCCGGGCTACTCCCGGCACTGTCTTCCCCTATTACCACGGCACTGCTCCCTTTGACTATAATGTTTATCTGTCGGTCATCACCCTAGGCAAAAACGGCTATTGGCTCAACCGGGATGCCTTCACCTCGGAAAATACCAAGCCCGGTATCTTCTATTTCTACTATATTCTGGTCGGCAAACTGGCAAAAATAACCTCACTTTGGCAACCTGTCGCTTATCATCTCGCCCGGATTTTCTCTGTCGGTCTTTTTCTGACCGCTGTTTTTCTCGTCTGCCGGGAAATCGGCGGACGGCTGATGGGTTTTTGGTCAAGTATTCTGGCTGTCACAGTCACCATCCCGCCAATTTTTTTATTCGGTGAGAAAGAGGCACTCAATAAATATTCGCCATGGTGGAACCAGCTCGAAGCCTTGAAGCGGCTTGATAATCTGCCCCATCACCTTTTCGGACAGGCTTTGCTGCTTATCTCCATAATCTTCATATTTAAATTCCTGAAATCCCGAAATCTCTCCTCTTTAGTTTTCAGTTCACTGGCAATTATCACGACCGGTATCTTCTTCCCGCCGGCCATGATGCCGATTGCTTTTATGATGCCGCTGGCTCTTTTAGTATCCCGAAACTTCAAAAGCTTATTCTTAAACCGTGAGACAGCCGGACTTTTAATTATATTTTTTTCGTCAATTGTACCGCTATTGATAAGTTTCTGGCAAACGAAACAAGGCTATCCCTGGACCGTCTGGATTGCCTGGGAAATCGATAAATGGAACTACCACGAACCCAATTTCAACCGTGCCCTTCTTTTCTCCTTTAACCTGCTTCCATTGACAGCACTGCCGGCTGTTGTTTCCGCTATCAGGAAGGAAGACCTCAAAATTCTCTTCCTCTCTTTTTGGGCTTACATGCCGTTTTTATTGCTGCCCTTTGTCAACACTTTGGGAATCGGCAAACTCCGTTTAATCGACAGTGCTCCTTTTATCCCTTTCTCCCTATTGACGGTTCAAAGTCTGTTTCTGATCCTAAAGAATAAGCCTCTAAAAATCCTTTATGCGGTACTGATTTTATCTATTTCAGCTACTTCGTTGCCTGTCGGGATTCCTTCCTTTGTGAGATATATCACTGCCGCCAAAACAGCCCCAATTTATAAAAACCTCTTCATTTCTGAGGATGTCTGGAAAACTATCGATTTTATCGGAAACAGCCTGCCTGCTGATTCGCTGATATTGAGTAATGATGTAACCGGTAATATTCTGGCGGCTTATGCGCCCGTCAAAGTTTATTTCGGGCATATCAATCAAACAATGAATTTTGACGACAAACAGAATAACACCCGGCTTTTTTATTCAGGCCAATTTTCCGCTAGCCAGGCCTCAAGTTTCTTGAAAAAGAATAATATATCCTATGTTTATTATGGAGAGGAAGAAATGACGTTGGGTGATTCGAAAATCGACTATCCTTTTCTGAAAAAGATTTATGAGCGTGACGGAATTTTTATCTTTAAGTTTGGAAATCCTTCCTGACCCTGAGTTTCCACCACAGTTTAAAAAGATTTCCGGCGGTCGCTGACAGGCGGCGGAAATTGAAAAACTGGCTTTTACCGGAAGTCCGCCAGAAATGGTGGACAGGCACTTCATAGATTTTAAAGCCGAAATGGTTAATTTTATCTACCAGTTCCACGCAAATCGTCCCGGTATTTTCAAAAAGTTTGACTTTCCGGAAGACCGCTCTTCTGATTAAGCGGAAATCGCAGTCGGTATCCCTAACCGGTAAATTGAAAGCGGCCGCGACCAAATAATGATAGACCCGGCCGGCGATTACGCGGTGAAAAGGATCGCTTCTTTTAATTTTATAGCCGTTGACCAAGCCTGTCTCCGGATTCATTTTGGGAAGAAGAAGCGATAATTCCCTCGGATCGTATTGGGCATCACAATCTGTATAGAAAATTAAATCCTTCGTAGCCGCCGCAAAACCGCTTCTTAAAGCTCCTCCGTAACCCCGGTTTTTCTCATGAGTCACGATCTTTATCCGGCGGCCGCTCTCATTCAATAGTCCGACAATCATCTCCAATGCATCCCGGTTGGATTTTAAACTGCCGTCGTTGACAATAACCACTTCCCAATTATCGGTATATTTCTTGACTGTCCCAACAGCCAAAGCCACCAGACTGCCGACTGTGCCCCAGTCATTTAAAAAGGGAAACATGATGGTTATTGATTCGGCTTTTTTCGGTTTCATAAATAAAATTAATGTTTTATACTGGAGCAAATCCTAACACTTTTAAGATAAAATAGGCAAACTTTTTTTAGATGAAACAGCTTAATTGGCTTTTTTTCCTGATTGCGACCGGCGTCATTTTGATACTTAATCTTTACCCCATGCTCTATCTCTCCTCACATTCCCCTGCCGGCCGCACCTACGCCTTAATTCATAATAACGTCCAGGATTTTTATCTCTACCAATCATTAATGAACGAGGGAGCAACCGGCTCCTTTCTTATTTATGATCCTTTTACCACCGAGAACCACCGAACATCGGTTATTTTTTCCTTTTTTACCATCCTTGGGAAAATCAGCAGAAATGCCGGTCTTCCTTTCGTTTTTACTTACCACATCGCCCGTGTTTTGGGCGCAGTTCTTTTTCTCTACGCTGCTTACCTCTTATTAAAACGCCTAAAACTCAGCCACACTAATCTCGCCTACCTCTTTTTATTATTCGCCACTCCTCTTTTTACATCCAAAAACATCAACGGGGCAGCCGTAAAAATTCCCTTTATGTACTGGTGGACCGGCATGGACGCGGTCAGGCGCGCAATTTATCTTCCCCATCATATGTTCGGCGCATTTTTCCTGGTTGTCTCCGTTTTATTAATCATCGGCTTTGTAAAAACTGCCGGAAAGCAAAAAATGCTTTGGTTGACTATACTGGCAGTCTTCATGGCCTACATCCATACTCCCAGTCTTTTTATTCTGCTGATTGTCCTGCCCCCTTCGGTCATCATCTATCTTTTGAGCAACAAAATAGATCAAAGATCCGTCCTTAAATTTATCCCGCTGGCAATTTATTGGCTGATAGGTTTATTAGCTTTGATTTTGATGGTTTCCCAATCAAACCAAGGCTTTCCCTGGAGCGTCTATCTTGAATGGGAAAAAACCCTGCAGTATCCCCTTTCCGCAGAACTTCTTGGCGGCTTGGGCTTTCTTTTGCCCTTTGCCCTTATCGGTTTGCCCTCCGCTCTCTTTTCCGGAAATTTCGCCAAAATCCTGATTGCCTGCTGGTTCAGCATACCTCTACTTTTGATTCCCTTTGCCCCTTTTTTAAATATTTCCAATATCAGACTGATTCAGGGATTACCCTACCTGACCATGGCTGTCCTGGCGGCAATCGGCCTGGAAACGCTTACCGCATTTATTCTCAGAATGATAGCTGTTGTCAAAAACAAGCCTTATGAAAGCGTACAATCGAAATTAAAACAGAAAGTAATTTTGATTGTCTATCCATTGGTTTTAACGGCTTTTTTTCTGGTCAATATTCCCGTTATTGTCTGGAGCCTCAAAGACCAGATAAGGGAGTATTCCCCTGTTTTCGGCAATGTTTATCTGGATGACCGGCTGAAAAACGCTTTTGCATTTATAAATAATAATTACCCCGCCAAAACCATTGTCCTCTCGACTTTTTATACCGGTAATTACCTTCCTGTTTACACCCATACCTTAAGCTTCATCGGCCATACCAGTTACACTGCCAACGTTTCATTAAAAGAGAAAGCGGTCATGAAGTTTTTTGAAAACAAAATGACTTGGGAGGAAGCAGCCAAATTTCTGAAAGACAACAAAATCAAACTGGTTTTCCAGGGCCCGGAGGAAAAACCCCTCTACAACGGCCTCCTCTACCCGAACCATCTCAAACCGGTCTTTATGGAAGACGTTGCCAGTATCTATGAGGTAAAATAACTATCTTTTGAGGAATAATCTTTTTGAGATTAGCTTTTTGAAATATTCCAACACAAGTGAATCTGCATCTTTATCAGTATATTTATTTATGGATTCGACCGAACCTTTTAGGTTAATAAAATTTTTAACTGATTTATTTTTCATATTTTTATTCACTTTAATTTATGTTTGTCTCCTGGCGAAATTCGACAACTTCTTTTCTGGTCTGGAATTGAATGATAAATTTATTGAAAATTCCTCTGTGCCCCAAAAATCCGTACTGTAATTTTGCTGAATAAGAGAAGGCTGCATTTACTATATACTGATATCCACCTATATCAATACAAATATCATCGCCGGAATCGGCTAATGCTTCATATGAAATTGGAGAAAAATGTTTATAACTAAGATCAATTGGAATTATTGGTCTGACTAAACCGGAAGCTATTTTCTTATATTTAAATTTCACGCCAGTAACCAACCATCGGAATTGTCTGGTTGGGGATATATGAAAGAATTGGCTTAGAGAATCCGCTTTTAACCGCCTTTTCATATGCAGATCTGGCGGTTTTTCCGCTTGCTACAATTGTCCTTTCATCTTTCTTAAGAGCTATCCATTTACCCTTATATTTTTTATAGATATTGATCCAATTAATAGCTATACTTGTATATTAGCATATTTTATAAATTTAACTAACCTTTTTGAATGTAAGGTTTTTAATAAATAATCGGAATAATTTTAGATTTTTTTTGAAAGGAGGTGTGTCCGGCCGGAGGAAGTACGAATGGAAAATCCCAAGGACCGGTAAAAGGTAAGAGTGCCCTGAAAGCTTTCCAGCGTGTCCACATAAACTTCATCGATCTTTTTCTTCCGGCAGCGCCGTAAAAATTCTTCAATCAACAAACGCCCGATCCCCTGCCGCCGGTAATCTTCTTTAACCAATAAAATCACAATACCGCCGCTATTATCTTCCATCTTCTGGAAGAGAAATTTTTCCAGTTGTAGTCTCTGGATTATTCTGCCCGGATCAATCTTTCCGATAAAAATATTGACCAAAACCAGCAGTATTTCCCGGATTTTAAGAAGTTGCCGGAGCGATAAGTGCGTTTCCGGCAAGTTAAAACTGCCTGCCAGAAGACCGATTAATTTATCCTTTTCAAAGACTCCAAGCAGGGTATGATCTGTTTCGGAAAACAGAAGATTATAAAAACGGGATAAATAATTTGTTCCCAATATTGCTCCTATATCTGCCAGGCTGTCCTGGTGAAGGGGTATTATCTGATTCAAATCGGCTCGGCTGAGGTTTTTTACTCGACGCCCTATTTTAATCATAGCGGCGTAATATCATGCGCAAAATTATCAGCCCGTGATAAAAGGAATTTACCTTGGAGCGACCGGCAAAGCGTAAACGTTCGACAGCCGCTACCTCGGCAAATTTAAGGCCTGCTTTGTGGGCTTTGACGACTATTTCAGTACAAAATTCAAACCCTTTTGTCTCTAGATTAAGTTTATTCAATCCTCTCCTGGTTATGGCTGTATAAAGATACAGGCTGTCGGTCAGAGAAGTCCCGTGAACCCAATTGGTCAATCTGGTGAAGAAAAAATTACCAAACCAGCGGATGAGAGTGTCATCTTCGCTCTTGCCTCCCTTCATATAGCGGGAAGCCATGACATATTCGTAACCTTCCCTGATCTTTTTCAGCATGCGCTTGATATCGTTGGGGTTATGGGAACCGTCACCGTCCATCATGACGATGCAATCCCCCTTAGCCATTTTGAAGCCTTCAAGAAAAGCTGCACCATAGCCTCTCCCTTTCTGGATGGTCAATCTGTCTTTTTTTCCCATATTCCTCCTGACTTCCTCGATAGTCGAATCTGTTGAATGTCCGTCTATGACAATCACTTCGGCAACAACCTCCCTGGGCATCTCTTTTAAAACTCTGCCGATACAACCGGCTTCGTTTCTGGTCGGGATAATGACGGATACTTTCATAATGAACCTTTCTGAGTCTGTTGAAAAACGTTTTTCATATCGTCATTTCGAGCGTAGCGAGAAATCTAGCGTTAGCGTAGAATGCGGCACTTCGTGCCTGGATTTCTCATTTCATTCGAAATGACCAAGAGTTATTCAACACACTCTTTTCTATTAACTGTAATAATTTCTGATTTGTTTCACAATATAGTCAATTTCTTTGTTGCTAAGCCTGGCAGAAGACGGCAACCATAGACCCTTCTTGGCAAATTTTTCCGAAACCGGATACTTACCCTGTTTCTCCTTATAGATTTTTTGGGAGCTCACGGCCGGATAAATTCTGCGGGTAGCAATATTTTTTGATAAGAGAAACAACGCCAGTTTATCCGGGTCTGATACGTAAATATCCATAAACCAGGGTACGGTATCAGAAAGATCTGTAGACAACATTAATACCTGTGGGAGAGAAGCTAAGCCCCTTCTTAACCTGTCATATATCTCTTTCTTCCTGCTGACTCGCCATTCTAGCTTTTCCATTTGGCATAGGCCGATAACCGCCTGAAGATCGGTAAATTTGAAGTTCCAGCCTAAAACGGGATGGATATCGATCCCTCCCTTAATTCTGCCGAAGTCCTTGATGTATTTCATTTTCCGGTAAAGCCGGATATTATCGGTAATCAAACAGCCTCCTTGGCCCATAGTGATTATCTTGGGAACTGAAAAGGAGAAACTGCCGATCGCGCCAAAGGTACCTAAATGTTTGCCCTGATAGCGGCTGCCCAATGCCTGGGCGGCATCTTCAATCAGATAAATCCTGTGTTTGCGGCAGAAATCGACTACTTCTTCCATTCTGCCTGATCTGCCGTTGAAAGGGACGTAGAGCATTCCCCTTGTTTTGCTGCTGACTGCTTTTTCCGCGGCTTTTAAATCCAGACAAAGGGTATCCGCCTCAATATCTACCAAAACCGGCTTTAAACCCAAGAGGACGGCGCTGTTGGGGGTGGCAATCATCGTTAAATTCGGTACCAGAACTTCATCACCCGGTTTCAAATCCAGTGATAGAAGAGCCAATACCAGGCTGATGGTGCCGTTGACCGTCATCAGACAATATTTTGAACCGCTAAAGGCAGCTATCTTTTTTTCCAGCTGTTTAGTTTTCTCGAATTCCGTCAGCCAGCCTCCGCTTTTCAGATATTCGCTCAAAGCCTGTCTCTCTTTGCGGTCATACCACGGTTCAATTTGAGGTATTTGATGCATATTTCAAATAGACAGGAGTTTCAGATTAACTCTTTATCTTCGACAAACGGACCGTTTTTTACTTCAATCAGCTCGCTGTCGGAGAGAATTTTAATTCCGTACCCCCCGTTCATCATAATCAGGACATCTCCGTTATTTAGTATTTTTCTCTTGAGAAATAGTTTATTTTCAGTATAAACATCAACGGCTATCTTCCCCTTTTTGACAATCAGGCATTCCTGCAGTTTATCCGTCTGCCTTCTTTTAGGCGTATGAAGATGGGCTTTTAAATACTTTCCTTTGCCGTGCTTAAGGGTCACCAGCTGTAGTGGTTCATGAGGATCAGTCAGGGGTACTGAACCTTCACTAACGGTTTTAATTACCAAAGCGACTATTTTTTTCTGATGTATGATTTTCTCCATTAGATGCCTGTTTCCAACCTCCTGACGGCAATTTTCCGGCCGGTTTTGACTTCTTTTCTGAATAAATCATAATCGGATTTCACCATTATCTCAACCAGTTTTTCGAAAGTAATTTTGGGTTTCCAACCCAATATTTGCCTGGCTTTTGAGGGGTTACCCAGAAGATAATCAACTTCTGCCGGCCGGAAGTAAGCCGGATCGATTTCAACAATTGTCTTGCCGCTTTTTTTATCTATTCCCTTCTCCCTGATTCCCTTGCCCTTCCATTGTAAATTCATATTTAATATAGCGGCGGCTTTTTCGGCAAATTCCCTCACCGAATGGGTTTCACCGGTTGCCAGGACAAAATCATCCGCTTTTTTCTGCTGCATCATCAGATATATTCCTTCGACATAATCCTTGGCATAGCCCCAGTCCCTTTTGGCGTCCAAATTGCCCAATTTGAGTACATTCTGTATTCCCAATTTGATCCGCGAAAATCCCTGGGTAATTTTCCTGGTGACGAAGGTTACTCCCCGTCTGGGTGATTCATGATTAAAAAGTATGCCGTTGACGGCAAAAACGCTGTAGCTTTTCCGGTAAATCTTTGTTGCCTGAAAAGCCAACACTTTGGAAAGAGCATAAGGCGATTGCGGATTAAAAGGAGTCTTTTCATCCTGGGGGGAAACAGTGGTCTGTCCGAACATTTCCGATGAAGAAGCCTGGTAAAATTTGGCCGGCAGCCTCAAGCGGACTATGGCATCCAAAACCCTGATGGCTCCCAGGCCTGAAATATTAACGGTATATTCAGGCACATTGAAACTTAATTTGACGTTTGACTGTGCCCCCAGATTATAGATTTCATCAGGTTTGACCGTCGCAAGGATCGACAGTATATTGGAGCTGTCGGAAAGATCGCCGTAGATGGTCACGAAATCCGGATATTTGGGATTATCATAGAGATGGTCAATTCTTTGGGTATTGGTCGAGGATACCCTTCTCTGGATACCGAAGACATAATAACCTTTTGACAACAGGAATTCTGCCAAATAGGAACCGTCCTGTCCGGTGATTCCGGTTATCAAAGCTTTACGTTTGTTATTTTTTTTCATAAATTAATATATACCGGATGAAAAAAATATTTCCGCCTTTGGCCGTCTTTGCCGTTCTCACATTCTACCTCTTTTGCTTTATCTATTTCGGACTTTATGAAACAACCGATTCCTATTTCTTCATCGCCTTTTCCGAATTTATCAAAACCGGCCGCTACTTTGTCCCCCATCCGTACTATTGGACTGTTCCGTCAACTATTACTCCTCCTTTTTATAGCCTTTTTTTATATTTAGCGCAACTCTTGCCAAACCCCCATCTGGTCATCCACCTGTCACAGATCGTCGCATTCCTGATCGCTTTATTCTTTATTTATAAAGTGCTGATTGTGAAATTGCCGAAACAGCTATCGCTTTTGATAACGGCTCTGTTTGCCGTTTTACCCGTCAATGTCATCCAGACTTCTGCCATCATGACTGAAACACTGGCTATTGGTTTTACCTCTTTTTATATATATCTGGCCGGCCTGATTTTAATTAAGAAACAAAGACAGTATCTCCCGTTATTAATAATAATAAGTTCCATCAGTATTCTTCTGCGCTACAATTTTTTTATCTTTTATATCATGTCGGCAGGTTTAATATTCCTGGACCGGAAAGGCAAACGCATTAACAGATCCCAGATTGCGGCCGTCATCACAGGTGTCATAATAATTATTAGCTGGATAGGCATCAATCATTCTCTTAACGGTTCCTGGGGCTTATCCAGCCAGCAGGGAAAAAATATATACAACCGGGTATTGGGTTACGATAAACTTTCACCTCCTCACAATAATCGGGATTGGCAAAAACTGCAATTATTAGTGCCAGGTAAAAATTTTTTGGATTTTGTCTGGAATATCGAACCGTATATCCTGCCTAATTTCAATGGGAATGTCACTTATGAAAGTCTGTTATTTGGAAAAATAGCCTTGGCAGCAATTTACAACCATCCCCTGGAATATTCATGGAATACTTTGAAAAACCTGTTTGTTCTTCATGGCAACGGTTACGTCTATCCGGAATTGATTTTTTCCTATTACCAAAACTGCCGACAGATAGGACTAATAGATTTATGCCGAAGTGCGAACGGTCCAGTGGCGGCGGCTGCCTGGGACCGGATTGTGACAATAGGCAATTTCATGTCACGCAGTCTGCCTGCTCTGGTCAACGGCTTTTTTCTGTTGCCTTCCTTAATTTATGCCCTGCTGCAGAAAAAAATATTCCTTAGGTTTATAGCCGTTCTTTATTTGCTGTCGGCTCTCACCACCGTTCTTGTCGAACTGCCTGCCCACCGCTACCTTTATCCTTTTTATTCCCTGCAGCTTATACTCATCTTTTATTCCATAAGTCCTCTTATCGGAAAGTCTTTAAAGAAGCAGAATTGACCCGATAGATAATTATTTCAGCATTTCCATAGACCTTTTCCAAAAAAGCATAAGTCTTTGACAAATCAGCAATCTCCCCGAAGGCTTTTTCCTGCGGGCCGTAAAAGACAAAACTGATCCTCTCTTTTTCCATAAATTCTTCAGCTTCCCGCTCTTCAAATTCCCCTTTGAAAAATCGGGCGACCTCGACTTCTTTTCCATCCTCGTCAGGCGTATTGGCATGACCGATAAAAACATAATTGCCGGCGTAAGGAGGGATATAATTGCCGGCTGTCACGAAACTTAAAACCACCTGCTCCCGCTCTGTATTGTCCCGCAGATAAAAAATAGCCTCCATAAAATCCTTAAGAGGATATGCCAGTTCAGCCCTGATCGGCACTTTCCAGGTGCCGTAGCGCTTGGCTACCGCCTGGTCGGTCAGCCATAAAACCATGGAAATCATGACTAGAAATCCCATTGCCACAATCGCGTAACCGGAAATTAGAATTATTTTTTTAAACGCGCTCCTTCCTATTTCGGACAGCAGATAAACTGACATCAGGGTAAGGGGCACCTGGATCAGCCCTTCGGTAAACCTCAAAGGAGACTGCTCCGGTACCTTTTCAAATACCAGAAAAAGCAGAATAATCGATGTTATCCAGGCAACCGCCGGGTAATATTTCCTCGCCCCTAGAATAAGAGACACGACTAAACCTATAAATCCCAAGACAAAAACCGGTCCCAAAGCCATAAGATATTCCCGGTAAGGGATGCCCGTTCTGTGTTCAATATCAAAAAGGACCAGAGCTTTCCAGGGCATGATTTTGAACATGCGGCTCATATACAAAAATGAGGGTATGGTCGAAAATGCAAAGAGCAGACGGGCTGAAAAAGTATTTTTCAAAAAAAGCTTAATAGATGATGCTTTCTCCGGCCATTTTTGCCTGGATGAGCTTAGGTCCAGAAATTCCAAAGCAGAAATTACGGCAAAATAGGCAAAAACTATCAGCAGTGTCGGGGGGAAAATAATACCCGCTAAATTTCCCCAAACAGCCCAAATCAGTAAACTTCGGAAACTCATCGCTTTCCTGTCTGCGAATTTCAGGATAAAGGCGATTAAAAACAGCTGGCCGATGAGAATATGGGGCATGATGGTAATTCTTTGCAGGCTGTCGATGACTGACCACCAGCCCATATAGGTGGCAAAACGGTAGAAGCTGCCTGCCCCGATAGTATCGGGGCCTGCTTTAACCAGGATCGGCCAGCTGCCGGCAGTTGCCGCCAGCAGAAAAAACAGCACTAGTTTTTCCCCTTCAAAAAAGCGCCTGCCGAAATGAATGATACCAAGTAAAAGCAGGAATCCGAAAATACCGCGGGCAAACAAATAAACTGTAGATGGGGTCAATCCCAATATGCCTCCTAATTTACCGAAAGCAAGATAAACAATTTGAAAAAGGCTCGGCGGGTGCGGCAGGTTATAATATTTTTCCGTCACCAGAAATCGTCCTTCCATCCCCTGCCGGATGCGTGATAGGTAAAAATTATAATCAAAGAGATAATTATGCTCTGAAGTAAAATAGCGCTGGAAGGGCAGTTGTTTCCGGGTAGAAATTTCAAAGAATGTTGGCAGCAAAGAAAGCAGGGTAAAAAATACTGCCAGGGATACCAGTATGATTTTCTGTCTGCTTGTCATTTAAATCGGAAATGTTAAAATTTTATCATAAAAAATGGATAACCAGGGCTCTCAAACTTCATTTAACCATGCACAAATTATTAAAACAGCCTTAATAACAGGCGGCAGTGTTTTTATTCTTGCCGGAGCTGTTATGATTGCTTACCGCTATTCCCAGACTAAGAAAAGCGATATCGTCCTTCCCGGCGGCGTGACATATCTGGGAGCAACTCCTACTTCGGCGGTTGAACCGACCGCAGTTCCCGTAAAATTCACAGCATCCGCAACCGTGCCTTATAAAGAAAAAATTGGAGCTAATTATCCCTATTCGTTTTCATATCCTGAAACCTTGCCTATTGTGGTTTTTACCAATGATCCTACCGACAGCGTGGCCATCGACTGGGACAATATAACAGCGCAAAAAAATGTTCTTTTCAATATCGAGCTAATCGAAAAACGGGATAAATCCATGATTGTCAAACCCAAAATTGAATATGTCAAAAACTGGTGGCAATATTTTTCCGGCTTGAAAGGGGTAAACTCGGTGACTCCCTTTGCCAACCTTGGCGGGCTCAAAGGCTACCGCGCCCAATATATCAATAACAGCGGTTCTGCCCCGAACGTGGATATTTTTTTTGAAGTACCCGGCCGCAATGACATCATGATCCATCTGGCCAACGGTATCCTCGATGCCGCTATCTTCGATAAAATAGTCGACAGCGTAAAATGGAATTCTGCGGATCTGCTAGAATAAATCTACCCTACCCGATTTTATGAAGACTGCCTTTATATTTATACTTTTCGTTGGTTTGGTGGTCCGCCTCATTCTGGTCGGCAATCCCGGTTTTGAAGCCGACATTTCTTTCTGGAAATCCTGGAGCCTGGCGGCCATTGATCACGGTGTCGTCTGGACTGCCTTTAACACTAATATCAATTATCCGCCCGGATTTATCTACGTTTTGTGGCTGATGGGTAAACTCTATTCTCTGATTGCAAACCCCCATGACTACTTTTCTTTCTGGCGGGTCAACAACTTTTCTTTTCTGTTGACCTCAAAATCAATTGCCATTGTTGCTGATTTAGCCATTGCAGTTTTACTATACTCATTTTTAAAACAAAAAAATAAATTGATCAGTTTGGGAGCGGATAATCATTTTCTGAACCGGAATCTGCCGCTTGTCGCCTCGGCTATTTTCTTTTTAAATCCGACAGTTTTGCTTGATTCGGCTGTCTGGGGACAGGTGGAATCACTGGGGCTTCTGTTTACTTTAGCGGCAATTATCCTCCTCTTTTACCGCCGTCCTCTCCTTGCCACAGCCATCTTCGCTATCGGTCCCTTGGTTAAATTGCAGAATATTATCTTTATCCCGATTTTTTTTATCTTTGTCTTGCGCTTCTTTGATTTAAAAACAGTCTTTAAATCACTGGGAATTTTCACCGCCGTTTTTCTGGCAATTATCCTGCCTTTTATTATCCAGGGAAAAACGGATCAAATCCTCTTTCTGATGACTGTCAACAGCGATTATTTCCCCTGGATGTCTTTAAATGCCCATAATCTGTGGTGGATTGTTTCTAAGGCAGCCGGCATGACGACTATCGATAAAATGACTGTACTGGGCATTATGAACGCTAAAAAGGTCGGTTTGTATCTTTTTTCCTCCAGCTATCTGCTTGCCTGTCTTCTGACTTTCCTTAAACCGACTGCCCGTAATTTCCTGCTCTCCCTGACCTTTGCCATTTTTTCCTTTTTCCTGCTGTCGACCCAAAGCCATGAAAGATACAGCTATCCCGTGGTTGTTTTATTGCTTTTTCTCTATCCTTTTCTGGAGCAGAAATTTAAAAAATTCTTTTGGCTTATTTATGCTCTATTTACCGTCAATGTTTTTTTCAATATCCACGCCGGTTTGGTCGTCAATTATCCCTTTAGCGGCCTCTCCTTTTTAACCGCCGTCACCAATAACTTCACCACCCTTTTGAATTCCTGGCTATCACTCCTGCTTTACGTCATGATGCTGCCTTTTATTGCCTCACAAATCAGCCTCTTTTACCTGTTTTCCGCCGCCGCCTTTTTTGTCGCTTTGATTGTTTTCAACCATGCAGGCTACCTCTTTAAGGGCAAAATATCATTAACTTCCTTTAAACCGATTATTATCAGCCAGGGATACGGCAGCTTAGAGATAAACCGCTCGGTTAATTCCTCTTCCGGCTGGAAAAAATGGAACAGGCTGTCAACTGACTATTTTTATTACCGTAAAGGCTTCGGCACCCATGCCAATTCCAACCTGGTTTTTGATTTGAACCGCAAATTCAGAAGCTTCTCCACTGATTTCGGCATTGATACGGAAGCTCCCACCCAAGCCAGTGTTGTTTTTCAAATCCATGGGGATGGAAATTTATTGTTCGAAAGTCAGAAGATGGGCCGTTTTGACTTTCCGCAACATACTAAAGTTAATGTCACAGGGATAAAATTTCTGGGACTGACCGTAACTGATGCCGGAGATGGCATTAATGGCGATCACGCCGACTGGTTTAATCCGGTTCTTTATAAGTAATTTATATGAAATATATCAGCTACCTAATCGTAAGTTTTGCTATTATTCTCAATCTCTATCTCTACTTTCCGGAAACGAAAATCCTGGCAGATCCCAACGATAATATTTTCCAGTATTCTTTAGTTTACCGGACCAACTGGGTCTGGGAAAACTACGGTTGCCCGTTCAGCTTATCCTGTTTACCTAATCTCATCGATCACAATGTCACCTATTGGGCCGAGGGTTATGCCCTGCCTTTCTATTATTCCCATCTGCCGCAAATTGCCGTTGTCGCTTCGTATAAACTGCTTATTTATCCCCTTTCCAATCTGGCAAGTTGGGCAATCACTCTTTTCCAATACTACAATTGGACAAAATATTTACTGCTCTCCTTATTTCCATTACCTGTTTTTCTGGCTTTAAGAATTGTCGGTTTTACACCACTGGTATCCGCTGTGGTCGCTCTTCTCGCCTCTCATTATTCGACAGACGGCCTTTACGGCATTGATCCGCCCAGCTTCCTCTGGCGCGGTTACGGTCTGACCTCACAGCTTTATGCCATGACTTTTATGCCGTTTAGCTTAGCTTTTGCCTATAAATCGATGAAAACACCAAAGATTATCAATAATAATTCTCTGCTGGCTATTCTTTTTCTGGTATTGACCACCGCCGGTCATTTAGGCATGGGTATCATTTCCATCCTGTTCATCTTTCCTTTTATTTTTCTCAATCTTCATAAGCGTCAGCTTATCGAGAGGATTAAAAAATTATTATTCATTGTTTTTTCCATGGTCTTTATACTCTCCTACTGGATTGTTCCTATCCTGCTTTACAACAATTACCACATCATTTCCTTTTGGGATCCGATTTGGAAATTCGATTCTTACGGCTGGTATGAAACGGTCAAACAATTCCTCTCCGGCCAGACTTTTGACTGGCAGAGGGCTCCTCTTATTACCTATCTGACTTTGCTCGGCTTCTTTGTACTTCTTCTTGAAACAAAACTTTTTGTTTTTGCCCTCTCTTTTGCCGTTATGATGCTTTTATATTTCGGCCGGACCACCTGGGGAAGCGCTATCGATCTTGTTCCCGGTTTAAGCGATTTCCACCTTCACCGCTTTATCGTCGGAGTCCACATCGCCTCTTTGTTTTTACTGGCTGCTGCTTTTACCTCTCTTTTCAAACTTTGTAAACAGTTATTTGAATCTGTAAAAAAACGCTTTCCCCAACTGGAAGTGGAATTCCCCCTGATTAAATATTTGCCCCAGGTACTTTTACTGACCGCCTCCGCCCTGATTTTTTATTTCCTTGCTCTCCAAACAATAAAATACAACTCCTTAAACAGCCGCTGGGTGGGGGAAGCCAATAACGCTTACCGTTACGATGAAAAGAATTTTCAGCAATTGATTTCCTACCTGAAGACGCTTCCTCCTGCCCGGATTTATGCCGGCCGGCCCGGCAACTGGGGGCATGATTTCCGCCTCGGCTCAAGCCAGATTTATATGCTTCTTAGCGTCCATGGTTTGGATATCACCCAGTTTTTGCCGGAAACCTGGTCGATGATGAGTGAAAATGACCAGAATTTTGATGAAAGGGTTTTGGCTGACTATGATCTTTTAAATACCCGTTATATAGTCTCTCCGAAAAATAATGATTTTCCCAAAGAAGTAAAACTGGCTAAGGAATTCGGCCCATTCAAAGTTTATGCCGTTCCGACTAGCGGCTGGTTTGACGTCATTTCCTCCCCGATGTTCGTCGAGACAGATAAAACCAACTTTATAAATCTTGTCCATTTATGGCATAGAAGTTACCCCCGGACCTGGAAAATGCACCCTTTGATCAGTGTAGATAAAAATCCGTTGATTCCGGGAGGGATTGAACGCCGAATTAAAATGGTTGATGAAGTGACTTACAGGGATAACGGTGAGGAAAAAAATATTTTTGCCGACTTCCCTTTTGTATTTCCCGAAGCCACTCCCTCCGGCCGCCTAATTTCCGATAAAGTGGAAAAGCAAAAATATTCTGCTACGGTCGAAGTGCCGGCCGACTGCCCTAACTGCCTTATTATGTTTAAGATGAGTTACCACCCCAACTGGCAGACCTATCTGGATGGTCAACCAGCTAAAAAATTGGCCGTTTTCCCTTACTATGTGGCTGTTAAAGCTTCCCCCGGCCGGCATACTATCGAAGTTGTCCACAAACCGAACAAATTAAAAATATTTCTTTTGTTTGCCGAATTTCCGCTTCTGGCTGCCTTTATCATCTACTTCAGAAAAAAGCCCCGATAAAATCGGGGCTTTAAATTCGTCATTCTTAATTTTTTAAAATTCAAGTATTAAACTTGGGCATCCCGCTGTTTAGCGAAACACTCACGGCAAAGTACGCCTGTTCCTTTTCTGGGAACGAACGGTACTTCATCTTCCTTACCGCAATTTGAACAGGTGATTTTGGTCATCTGTCTGTCGGCCATTTTCTCTGCTTTTTTCTTGGTCCGGCAGTCGGGACAACGGGCCGGCGGGTTTTCGAAGCCTTTTTGCTTGTAAAACTCCTGCTCACCTCCTGTCCAGACAAATTGGTTGCCGCAATCACGGCAGACTAGCGTTTGATCTTGAAATGCTGTATCTGACATCCTGGAATTCACCTCCTTTTTCAAAGGGTCCTATGTTTCCAGGATGCCTAGTATAAATTACTGAAGGATACCGTGGAAAAAACTTAAGACCTACTAAGCGGGAAGTATATCGAACTATCTAATAAAAAGTCAAATCGCTGTACTGGAAGGATTCATCGGTAGCGGTTTAGGAATGGAATCAGCATATTCCATTCAAACATGTATCAAATCAGAATATTCAACTAAATCCAATTGAATTAATGATTGGCGTGTCGGATTACCAGCTGAATCAAGACCCATTTCTGTATTGAATTCTTGAATTAAATCCGCCATTATCTCTTTACTAAATACAGCATCTCCCGGAAATCTTCGTTCCGTGTACAATCTTTCTGGTAATCGATTCTCCCCTGAACTTTTTTCACCGCCTAAAGCATTAAATAATCTGGTTAGCATAACCTCCCGATGGCCTACCTGTCTATATTCTTCTACTGTTAAGGTTAGTCCTGTTACCGCTTGTATAGCGGCTAAATAAGTTTCAAAATCAAATCCACCAAATGACCAGCTGCATGTACCTAACGCATTCATGGCTGCCATCTGTTGTTCTTTGCGGGCGACGGCTGCCGCTTTTCCTTCCAATACATTTCCCGGTACCATGTTTTCCGTTTCTCTCGAGTCAATACTGCGACGGTGATGTGCACCTTCGGGCCCTGTTGCAAATGCCAGAGCTGTGCCATAAAGTGGTATACCGCCTTTTCCTCGCGGATCTATTGCAGCCATATCTAGTCCTTTAACTGCCATTACTAATTGTTCAGCTTCAGGTCCAACTTGTATAGCAAATCGAGATGCTCCTTCGGCCAACTGATCACCCAATCCGTTTCTGGCAACAATATCAGCTATTAGCTTTTTTATTATTTCTACCGAAACTCCCCCATCGAATTTTACCAGTCCTTCTTTTACCGCCCTGAAAAGAAACCCAATCGCCGCACCGGTCGATAATACGTCAAGGCCATATTCATCACAAAGATATTCCAATTTTGCTATATCTTCCGGATTATAAACTCTTAAATTGATACCAATAGCAAAAGTACTTTCATATTCAGGACCATGGGTGGTTACTTCCTGCTCTCCAAGTTTAATATTGCTTTTTCTGGCACAGCAGACTACACAGCCCGGACAGGCAAGATGATCCTGTTCTGTTTGTTGACTAAGATCAGCCGTCGATAAACCCTCAGTTAGAGAATATTGGTGCGAAAAATATTCCGAATCCAGTGTTCCAATTCTGGCATGAGAATCAAGAACCGAAGCCGTTCCGTGGACGGTAAAAGGTGTGTATCGATTTACACCTCTAGTCATTTCTCTTATCTCTCTGCTTATCCTATTTACAGCCTTCTGATCAGCTACCTCCGGTAGTTTACCTTTTTCAATGACAATGGCCTTCAAATTTTTACTGCCCATCACTGCCCCAAAACCTTGCCGGCCAAAAGTCCGGCCACCGGATTGTACCGAAGCGAATCTGACCTGATTTTCACCGGCAGGCCCGATGGAAATAATAGCAGGCTTTAATCCACTATGCTTGGTTTTCAAGATTTCTTCAGTAACGGAATTTGGAGTATCGGCCAAGTCAGAAGCATCATCCAAAAAGATGCCTTTTCTTGTTATAACCATCGTAGATAAATGGTCCGATTTTCCGGTTATGATTATGCCGTCATAGCCGGCAGCTTTTATTGCCGTGCCGATTAATCCCTGACTTATGGAACTACCCAATCTATCCGTCAATGGTGATAATCCCACTGCAACACAGGTACCGCTGCCCGGAAAATAACCAGTTAATGGCCCAGGGAAAAAGCCCAGACTGCTATTGGGATTCAATGGATCTAGCCTGATATTTGGTCGAAGGAGTAAATGTTTACCCAAAGCTTGTCCTCCTAAAAACCGGCGATAATCTTCCTGACTTGGATGAAGTTCGCCGGCCATACCTTTAGTCAGATCCACATGTAATACCCTTCTGTTTACTCCCATTATCCGTTCTTGAGGACCGACAGTTTCAATTGATCCATCAACATCCATTATTACTTGCTTTTCAAGACTCATAGCTAGAAAGCCATCAGTAATATAGTAAGAAAACTGGTTATTGTCAATTAAAATTAACTTATACTCCTGACAATTTCCACCCCGTTCAGGGAAAGATGATAGAGGAAAATTTTGTGAAGGTGCCTGCGGTCGTGAGGGAGGGCGCCGATTTTTTTTGCGGTCGAAACCGGCATGTCATAAGTCGCCACACAGTTTTCCGGCACTATCACTCTTCTTTTCAAATTGGCCGCATTGGCGGAAAGCCTCAGATGCATGGCGTGGGAATAGACGCAAAGATCCGTACAGTTGCCTACCATAATGAAAGTGTTTATTGCCGGATGTTTTTTCAGCCAGTCATCAAAACCGGTCTGGTAGGCAGGGCTGATGGAATTTTTCTCAAAGACGGTAAACCGGCCGGCAAAAGGCAACCCGGCGATCTCATCAATTGTTTCCGACTCCCCGCTGCCCTTCAAACAATGCGGCGGATAGGAGGTAAACTCCGGTGTTTCGGGATGATGGGTGTCCTGAAAAAGCAGGAAGTGTTTTATCCCCAGTTTATGGCTGTTCTGAAACAAAGACACAATCTCGGGTATTATCGCGGCAATATCGGGGCTGACCAAAGGACCGGTCGAACAAAAGCCTTTGACCATGTCGACCGAGACTAAAGCCGTTTTCCCGGAAACAATTTTTAAATCCTTAAAAGTTGCCGGTTTTAATCCTTTAAACCACTCATCCAGCCAATTTAGAAATTCCTGATTTCTCTTCATTTTCCTTTCCTCATTAAGACCAAATATACTCCCGAAGTCACTAGAATTGTCGGAATGGCTGCCGTCACCATTTCCCTCAAATTAGGCCAGGCAAAACTAAAAATCCAATAGCAGGCAACTCCGGAAACCAGGGAAATTATTCCCGCTTTATTCCAGCCCTTCTGATACCAGTAGCGGCCGCCGTTTTTCTTAAAAAGGTCATCACTGTAATGCCTCTTCTTAACGATAAAGTAATCTACCAAAGTGATCGTCCATAATGGCACTACCACCGCTCCGACAAAATCGAGAAAGAAGATATAAAAACCGATGAAATCCTTGGACAAAAGCGGAGTCAGCGACAAAATAACCGTAAAGAGAGACGAAAAGATCAGTAAGTGTTTCAAGCGGTACTGCTTTTTCTGAAAGATATTGGACAGTCCGAGCGATGAAGCGTATAAATTGGCGGCATTTGTCGTAATCGTCGCAAAAAAGACAACCAAAGCCGCCAGCCAGCCGAGACCCAAGGCAACCGAGGTGGCGCTGGGATCAGCCAGAAGCGGATTGAATCCTCCGGATGTCACCGCCAGGTAGACAACAGCCAATGCTCCGACCAAAAACCACCAGAATTGAGCAAGATTTGCTCCGATGAACGGTCCCCAGGTACCGGCTTTGGTTGTTTTGGAGAAGCGGGAAAAATCGCCGATAAACTCCCAGGTCCAGTTGTAGGCAATCAGTAGATCTGCCAAAAGCGCAAAAGTAATCGTGTAGGTAAACGGGCCGACGGCCGTCTTCAGCGCTTCGCCGGGGCGCCAGGCTAGTAATGAAAATGCGTTCCAATGTGTCAGGACAACATACGTTTGATAAAGACCCAGAACAAAGAAAAAAAGAGTGGCTATCCACTGGATGCGCTTCATCCATTCATGACCGGCAACTGCTGCCACTCCCTGGACAGCGCAGACTACTAGAATATATAAAAGCATAAACCTTAAATTGTTCGGGTCTAGATAGGATGGCCAACCCAGCCATAATTTGAAAATAAAAGAAAGGGCGATGGCTCCGATAAAAACATTAACCGCAGCCCAACCATAACCCATCACCAGATAAAAAACTGAAGGGACGATCGAACCGCGGATGCCGAACGCCGGCCGGACCAAAGCCATGGAGGATCCGCCTGTTTTTGCGGCAATCTCACCCAAATAAGCCCAGGGGATAAACGACAAAGTATTGACGATAAAGATCAAAATTAAAGCTCCGGCAATCCCCTGCCAGCCGGCTATCAAAGCTCCGTAAGTCCAGGCAGCCGGAAGGGAGGTTGCCGAAAACCAGAAAACCGTCTGGTCCCAAAAACTGAAGGTTTTCCCCTTTTTGTCAACCTTTTCAAAAGCTGAATATTCCATAATTTTTCCTCCTATAACTGCAGAATTTTTAATTTATAATTAGGTTTGAATTCCCGTCCGGCCTTGGCAATTTTTTCACCCTCAACTTCAACCACATCAGCCGTAAAATCATTTTCGCCGTGTATCAACCCAGAACCGACTCCGTATCCGTCGGCCGGCACTTTTTCTTTTGAGAATTCAGCGATTTTTTCCGGATAAAAGCCGCCGGAAACAATGATTTTCACTTTGCTAAACCCTTCTTTGTCCAAAGCTTCCCTTACTGTTCTGACCAGCTCGGCAGTGACCCCTTTCAACTTTTTGTTTTCGAGTGATTTGTCGGTCAGCTCCGCAGCCGTATCCAGCCTGACAGCCCAAAGTTTCTCTCCCAGCTTCCGGGCAACTGACAAACTTTCGCTTAGGCAATCATTATTAAAATCAACCAAAGCGATCAGGCTTTCCTCCGGGTAGTATTTATGAAAAAGCTCTGCTGTTTTCACTGTGTCTCCTCCGTAAACGGCAATCAGGGCATGCGGGATGGTGCCGACCGCATCTCTGCCGCTCCATACTGTCATTGCCTGGGTACAGACTGCCGATGCTCCGCCAATCTTGGCCGCGAAACCGTCTCCTTTCTGATTCAGAAAATAATCAAAGCGGTCGGCAAAAAAAATGATTGGCTTGCCCTCCGAATCGGAGGACTTACCACTGGCAGCTTCGACGCATTTCCGTGTATTGGTCGAAACCGATGTCCTTCGTGCAAGTATGCCTAAATAAATTGATTCCAGATGGGCAAAATAAGCATAAGGGCCTTTGATGTGCATTACGGTTTCCCAGGCTGACAGTCTGTCCCCGTCCCTTAAAGCCGAAACTTCCAACTCATTACTTTTGTCAACCCACTTCGCCTCGCCGGAGTCCCGATTTAATCGGGACGAAGGCGGGTCAAAATACCCTGTTGCTTCCTTCAGTAATTCCCGTACTTCCGCTATACCCGCCAGGATCGAGCCTTCTTTTTTCTGGAAAATCTGCATGGTTACCTTCTTTAAATTGCCCTCCCCAAGAAGAATTTCTTTACTGCGGTTGAAATAAACTGCCGTATAATATCCCCGTCTGATCTTTTCAATTGTATCTTGAGAAAAGTACTTCATTTCATATAGTGTAATACTTACACTAAGTATTCACTAAATATACACCAAGTATTGCTCAAAATTCAAGTGGAATAAGAAACTCCTGGGAGGTGGCAGGCTGGAACGAAGTTTTCTCCTGGGACGGTGGCCCCGACGCATCGGGGACTCCTCCCGGGTGAAAACGCATTCAGGAGAAAACCTTGATCATCATAGGGTTGCGGTGGCGGAACGAGTACATTCTGGCCGGTCTGGCTTTGAGGCCGGTTTTCTGCTTGCCGCTTAAGCGTAAAAGGCTTAAAGAGAGCATTTTACGGCGGAAATTCCTTTTATCCAAATTCTTGCCCAGGATGGCTTCATAAATTTTCTGCAGTTCCGACAACGTAAACTCCTTCGGCAGCAGGCTGTAAACGACATTGGTGTATTCAAGTTTCCATCTTAAACGCTGGACGGCATAGCCGATAGCCGAATATTCAGCCGTGTTTTTTGAGAGATGTTCATAAGAAATAAAAGATTGCTTATGGCTTTCCTTTATCTGGTCGGAGGGCAGAAGATAGAAATAAATTATATCTACCCGGGTATCATGTTCGACCGGATGGGAAAAAGTATAGAGCTGTTCCAGATAACCCTCCTCTATCTTCTCCGCTGTCACCTCCTGGACGATTTTTTTAGCAATAGAGTTTAATGAAGATGAAGAAGAAATAGGCAGCTGCGACAATCTACCTGCCGGCAGATAAAGATGCAGCTGTTGATTGATGACTGAAAAAATGACGACTTTGACTCGAACACTGCCTGCCATAATTTATTAATAAATTATACAATGCTTCAGGGATTGTTGAACTTTCCCTCCTTTCGTATTATACATATAATACCAAACGAAACTTTATGTTAAAAAATATTTTCCTCAAATCAGGAGTTGCCAAAGAACTATTACAGTATCTCTGGAAAGAGCGCCTGTGGTGGATGATACCCATGATAACCGTCTTAATTCTCCTGGGGGTTTTAATGTTTTTTGCCCAAAGCTCACCGGCCGCTCCCTTTATCTATACACTTTTTTGAAATGGGGCTTATCCGTAACTTATGGTCTGCCTGGAAAAAACTGGCCCATAAAATCGGCGTTTTCCAGTCCAAAGTAATACTCTCTGTATTCTATCTTCTCCTGTTACCCTTCGGCTTTCTCTTTTCTTTTTTCAAAGACGCCCTCAAAATGAAAATGGAAAGAAAAAGCACCTGGGAAGATAAAACATCCCAATCGGAAACAATAGCTGAATTACGACAGCAATATTAATACAATTAATAAACACCTCGGACGGTGGCAGGCTGAAGCAAAGCGTAAGCCATGACTCCTCCGAGGTGAAAAACATGAACATTTTAGGCATTTCCTGCTACTACCATGATGCGGCCGCCGTCCTGATTTCAGACGGCCGGATTCTAGCCGCCGCCGAGGAAGAGCGTTTCAGCCGCAAAAAGCATGATGCAGGCTTTCCCAAAAAAGCCATTGACTATTGTTTGGAGGCAGATGCCCTCTCCTCCAGCGATCTTGATTATGTGGTTTTTTATGAAAAACCCTTCCGCAAATTCCACCGCATCCTGATTTCCTCTCTCTCCACCTACCCCCGCTCGTACGCATCTTTCAGAGAAGCTATGAGGCTTTGGATGACCCAGAAACTGTGGATCAAAAGCGAAATAGCTTCGTATTTAAAACTGCCTGAAGATAAAATTTTCTTTTCGGAGCACCATCTGTCCCATGCCGCTTCAACATTCTACCCTTCGCCTTTTAAGGAAGCGGCCATCATGACTGTTGACGGCGTCGGTGAATGGGCAACCGCATCCTACTCCTTCGGTTCCGGAAATAAAATTAAATTACTCAAAGAGATCAATTTTCCTCGGAGTATCGGCCTTCTTTATTCCGCCTTCACTGCTTTTTTAGGTTTTGAGGTCAATGAGGGCGAATGGAAAGTCATGGGACTGGCTCCCTACGGCAAACCCAAATACCAAAAAGAGATTTGGCAGACTGTTAAAATGAACGGGGACGGCAGCTTTAAGATTAATTTTGACTATTTCTCCTTCCACTACTCTGACCGCTATTCTTTTTCCAAAAAGCTAGTCAGCCTGCTCGGGCCGCCGCTTGATCCTGAAAAAGCCCACCTATCTTCCTCCCGCTCAGCTGATATTGCCGCCTCAATCCAGGCTGTGATCGAGGAGCTTCTTCTGAATATGGCTAGAAATCTTAAAAAAATAACCTCATCCGATAATCTCTGCCTGGCCGGAGGTGTAGCCCTTAACTCGGTGGCCAATTACCGCCTGTTGGAGGAATCCGGCTTTAAAAACATCTTTATCCAGCCGGCCGCCGGCGATTCCGGCGGAGCTTTAGGCGCATCCCTTTACCTTTATCATCATGTCTTGAACCGGCTTAATCGGACAGGCATGAAACACGCTTACTTAGGGCAGGAATTTGACGGGGGGAAAATCTTGCACTATCTGCAAATCAACCGTTTCCCCTACCGCAAGCTGGCAGACAAACAGTTAGTCGATTATTGCGCCGGACAAATTAAAAAAGGCAAAGTCATCGGCTGGCTTCAGGGCCGTTTTGAATGGGGCCCGAGAGCTCTGGGCCACCGCAGCATCCTGGCTGATCCCAGGAATCCGAAAATGAAGGATATCATTAATGCCAAGGTCAAATTCCGCGAGGCTTTCCGTCCCTTTGCCCCTTCCGTTCTGGCCGAGAAGGCCACAGAGGTCTTTGACTTATCAGCCTTAAAACACCCCGGGGGTGGCAAGCTGAGCTTGCGAAGCTCTGACTCCCCTGGGGTGAATTTAACAGATCACTTCCCTCTCCGCTTTATGCTCTACGTCGTGCCTGTCCGGCCCTTCTGGAGAAAAAAAGTCCCGGCTGTCACCCATGCCGACAATACCGCCCGGCCTCAACTGGTCTACAAAGATTCCAATCCCCTCTATTACAGCCTCATTTCCGCTTTTCATAAGAAGACCGGAGTTCCCCTCCTCCTCAACACTTCCTTCAACCTCAAAGGCGAGCCGATCGTCGCCTCCCCCGAAGATGCCTACTCCACCTTCATTAGAAGTGGCATAGATATTTTGGTAATGGGTAATTTTATCTGTGAAAAATAAATCCTGGCTTGCCCCGCGAAGCCTTGGCGAAGTGGGGTCATGGGAAACTACATCTGCGAGAAGTGAAATCAATGTATTGCAAAGCAATTTCTTACGCTGTGGACGGCACCGTATCAAAAACGGTTGGTAAAAGTATAACATAGCATTGTCCTTACCGGCTAAACACCGTATACATGGGGCATATGAAGAAATATAAATGCCCCGGGTGTTTATCAACCAGGAATGTCATCAAATACGGATATCGCAATAAGTCTCACCGATTCTACTGTAAGTTTTGCAGAAAACACTTTTCAGTTAACCCCCTCTTTATAGACAGAAAAGCCATTCTTTCAGATCACCTTGACGGAATACCCTTCAGGAAACTGGGTCCTAAGTACAAAATATCTCCCATGACTGCTTGGAGAATATGCGAGGATGAACTTAAGAAACTTCCCAATAACAACCAGTTTACCTTCAACTATTGCAATCGTTTCTCCAGCATCTTTGTCTTTGACGGAAAATATTTTAACGTAGCTGACCAGGAGTCTGACTATGTGCTTTTATGGGGAATAGACTATTTCAGACACGATATTCCGATCTTCACGTTAGCTCCCTCTGAGAGTTACCAGTCATGGGCCAGGTACTTTGCATACTTTAGGATTATCAGTCATCATCCCCAACTGGTAGTTTGTGATGACAATTCAAATTTAAAAATGGCAGCCAGAAAATGCTTTCCTGCAGTTAGGGTTCAGACTTGCTTTAACCATTTCAAGGAGAACATAAGAAGGGATTTAAGAGTCAGATCAGATAATACCTATAAAGCATTCATGAGGAAAATAGAAGGTGTGTTTGATGCCAAATACAATGATGAAGCTTTAAATAAAAAGCTTTATTCGATTTACCGGGAATACAGTCAGGATTCTGTCTGTCTTTCTGTTTTGACAAATATTGAGAAGTATAAAAGCGAACTTTTGGGATACAGGAACATTCATCAGGCGCCTGTCACTACAAATATAATAGAAGGAATGAATGCCCATTTGGAAGCAAGGCTTGTGTCTTTAAGATCATTTCAATCGGTCAATTATGCCAGACTCTGGTTAAATGGTTATGTTCTTAAAAGAAGATTCACTAAATTCACTGATTGTCGCGGCAAATTCCGCTATCTTAATGGTAAAACGGGGGTGGAGATGACAAAAAAAGAGCGAGTTATTCTGCCGCTCCTTTTTTAAGAAAAACCAACCGTTTTTGATACGCTTCTGCGAAGGAGGGTGGGTCGGGATGGAATCGAACCATCTGCCTCTTTCTTATCAGGAAAGCGTTCTACCAGTGAACTACCGACCCATTTACGTTCTGTTCTACCGCTTCAACCAGCAACCCCAAATTAATTAAGATTATACTATTTTAGAAGATTTTATGAAAGCCAACGATGAAGCGGATTAACGATATTTTGCATTACCTCTTCGCCTTTTTCAGTCAAAGGGGGGATGACCAGAAGTACTAAAAATATTGAGACAATAACCTCAGTAATAGTTAAAAAGCAGTAGTAGTAATGTTAAAGGTTATCCACCCGAAACTGCACCAGGAGTTACTTTTACAGGGGGAGCTCCACCACCGCCGATTGGAGTTTCAGCTTGCGGTTGTCCACCTGTAGACGGACCAAAATCAACTTTAGTGCTTCTTCCACCGCCACCACCGATTGGAGAATGAGCTAAAGGCCGTGCGTGAGAATTATCATGAAGAGAACTTCCTCCTTCGTCTATTCCTGGCGTTTGTGAATCTTCCAATGGAGTACCTACGGCCGGATTATAAATTACCCTTTCCCTCATTTTTTATATCACCTCCTCTCAGATCTTATTTGTCATTATATATTAACTAAGTATATTATAAAAGAGAGAGTTTTTGAATTGCAAGGAGGCGCGTGGGGGAATCGGACCCCCGCATAGCTGTATTTGTCCCGCACTTTGCTTTATGAGGCGCAAGGGGGAATCGAACCCCCGCATAACTGTTTTGCAGACAGCCGCGTTTCCACTTCGCCATTGCGCCGAATTTAGCAAATGCGGGATCCCGTGCATCTAAGCCCCGATTTCATCGGGGCAAGATGTTTCGGGACACACAGCCACGTTTCCACGGAGTTTATCCCGATCATCATCGGGGCCCAACGCGCCGTGAACGTCTCTGATTTTACCAAAGTTAGCGGTGATTGTTAACTGGCAGTAAATTTGCCGGGGTCGATGGTGATTTCATTGCCTTCCTTAAATGATCCGTCCAGAAGTTTTTTGGCCAGGTAATCCTCGAGAGAGGTTTCTATCGTCCTTCGCATGGCGCGGGCTCCGAATTCCCGGCTGGCTCCGGAGGAAGCCAGGAAATTGATTAGTTCATCGGTCGGTCTGACCCTGATTTCCTTATGAGCCAGCCTGCGGTTGAGGGAATTCAGCTGCAGTTTGGCGATTTCCCGTAAATTCCCCTGTGATAAAGGCGTAAAAACAATGGCGGCATCAAAGCGGTTAATAAATTCCGGAGAAAAAATCTTCTCACGCAGAATAAATTCGACTACCTTATCCTGCAGATTGTTTTGGGTATATTGCCCGCTTTGCAGGGTTTCGCGGATAAATTCCGAGCCGGCATTGGAAGTGGCGATAATGATAGTTTGGCGGCAGTCAATTTTTTTACCGGAAGCGTCATGAATATAGCCTTCGTCCAAAAGGGTCAGAAAGAGGTGCTGGATCTCTTTGGGTGCTTTTTCGATTTCATCAAAAAGAATTAAGGTAAACGGATTTTCCGTCAGTTTCTCCGTCAGTTCCCCGGCTTGCTGGGAAGCATTATGCCCTAATAGCCTTGAGAGACCTTCTTCGCCCTGGTATTGGCTCATATCAAATCTTTGCATCCTGTCCTGGCCCCCGAAATAACTTTCAGCTAAGGCTTTGGCTGTTTCCGTCTTGCCTACACCGGTCGGTCCCAAAAAAAGGAAACTGCCGATGGGTTTGCTTTCGGAGGAAACATTCAAACGCGCTCTTCGCAAAGCTCCGCTTAATTGCCGTATGGCCGAATGCTGGTTGATGATGCGCAAATGGAGAATATCCTCCAAATTAGTCAGTTTCTCTTTTTCACCGCTTTTAAAATTGCCCAAAGGTATTTTCAGTTTTTGGGACAGGTAACTGTCAATATCTTCGGCTGTTATAAAATTCTTTTTTTCAGAGGCGATAATGGAATTTTCCATAAGTTCAATGGCTTTGGCCGGAAAAGGGCTTGAAGTCAGGTAGCGTTCGGCATTTTCGACGGTTTTTTTTATGGCGGAATATGATACCAGGGTATGGTGTTTTTCCTCCAGCATGGGAACGATAGAAATTTCCAGTTCCCTGATGACGGTTTTTATGTCAGGCGGGTAAATAAATATCTCCTCAAACATGCCCGTTAAGGTGGCGTTTTTTTCCAGGAAGCGGTGGTAGTCTTCCGTTGTGGTCAAGCCGATAAAACCCATCCTCCCGCGTGCAAATTTTTCAAAGACGTCAGTTAAATTCAGTCTGCCGCTGCCTTCGGAGATATATTTGTCGATTTCGTCAATAAAGAGGATGATATTGCCGGCGGATTGCGCCTCAAGGTAAATATCGGAAAAAATGGCTTTAATATCCGCCAGATTTTTTTCTCCGGAACAAAGGGTATGCATGTCGATTTTGATAATCCGCTTTAAAAACAGCCGGCGGTCGCACTTTCCGGAGGAAAGGTTGCGGGCTAAAGTCTCGATAAGCATATGCCTGGCTATGCCGGGTTCGCCGATAATAAGTACATTATTATTGCTGCTTTTTAAAAGGGCCCTCTCCAATTTTTTTATTTCTGCCTCCCTGCCTAAAAGAAAAGGAAAAGGGGAAGGTTCGGCTGTCAGGTCACGCGAATATTTATCCAGTTCGACGGTATAGCCGTATGACCAGTCCATGCCGACTCCGGAAAGAGTTCTGATCCTGTCAAGGTCCTCCATGAGCGGTTTTTCGGCAAGTTTTTCGAGTTGTTTGTACCAGTTGAGGCATTCGAAAAAATCTTCACGGCTCACTTTTTTCAGCGAAAAAGCCTGGATTAGGGATAATTCACTGTAAATTAAATTATAAAGATCTTCATCAGGCAGATTTCCGGCGACTTCATCTTCATTTTGAGGAATCTGTCCGCTAATGGAAAGAGGATTCAGTCCCGATCTGCCCAGAGTAAAGCGGCCGATTTTTGACAGACAGAATGTCTTAAGTAAGGCAAATGCGGTAGCGGTTTTTTTGAATCCCGCGGTTTCTTCGGCAAATTTTTTATGACGGATCAGATACAGGGGATAGGTCAGAAAGGGTACAAGTGCCCAGATTAAAACAGGCGGTATATAGATTAAGGGTAAAACCAGCATCATTGTAAGCCCGAAAATTATTACTGACAGGCGCAAAAATAACCCGATTATTCTTGATGTCAGATTAAAAGAGGCGACGGAAAAAACTTCAGCCAGTTGAAATCCCCGGCCGCGCCTGGTTTGGATCCGCTTCCAGGGAGACAGTAAATGGGAAAGATGGTGGGGAATGGCGCAGAAATAAAAAGCAAAATAGACGGAATTGACAACATAGGTTAACAGCCGGGATAGTATTATACCGTAATGCCAATACAGGTAATCATCCATAAAATCATTCAAAATTGCAGTTTTCAATTTTCGGATTGCAGATGACTTTTTGGGCCCCCGGCACCCTGACGAGATTGGAAACGTAATTAATGATATCACCGATGCCGATAAACTTTTTAAAGAAATTTTCACTGATTTTAAGAAATGAATTGTTAGCGGAGGAGCCGTGGGCTAACACACAGGCTAAATTGAAAGCAGGCTTTCCGAAAACCGTTTTATTCGGGTACTCACAGCCGATTGTTTGGATAAAGCCGGGATTGGCCGCTAAGCACTTGTTTTGGCAGAAACGGTAAGTACCGTCGTCATTTGAGCGGCATTCCTCGCCATTGGTCATTATAAAGCAGTGGGTATAGCCTGCCGGTCCGGTAAAAATACCCCGTTCGCACAGATCCCGGCAGCCGCCCGGTCCGTCCAGAGACAAATTACCGCATAGTCCCTGGCCGCCGCCTGAATTGCACCAGCAGGAAGGGACTCCGGCTGTATAAAGGATGCCGCAGCCCCTGGGATTGAAGCTGCTGGTTTCGGTGGCCGGAGGCGTCGGCGTCCTGGTCGCCGGGCCGATCGGCTGGGTGGGAAAGGTGCACAAATAGTCGGGTGGTACATTGCAGATACTATTTTTCAAAGCATTGCAGTCGGCTTTAGCCTGCGGTCCCAAGCCGCCGTTACAGAAATGATTGATGATTTCTGTCTCGGTACAGCGGTTATGTTTATTGAGTTGGTATAGCCTCTTTAATTCAATCCGGTAACTCATTATGCAGGCTGCGCATTTTGCCGGAAAATTTGGCTGCTGGAAAGCCAGGACGCATTTATTGCCATAACCGGTCGGCAGCGGCGGATAGACGGGATGAGTCTGGGCAAAAGTCAGCGACGATGACCAACGGAAAAAAAGGATCGCCGTAACAGAATAAATAAAGAATTTCCTGACTGATAATGCCGTCATCTTGATTATGGAATAAACCGGCAGCCGTCGGGGACCAGAGGATCACAAATCGCTTTTTGCAGACCGGGCACCCGCGGCAGCTGGTCGATAAACTGGCTCATTTCAATAGGCCCTATTTGTCCGGCCCGCCATTTATTGATGAAATCCTGGAAGGCCACGTTGGATGATAAATAGGTCGATGAACCGGCCGGCGGAGGCAGGAACTTCACGGTAAAATCAACAATCCCGGGAGGAGTCAACCGGCAGGCAGGGGATTGGCAGGATCCCATGTATTCCACATTTTCCAGCACTATGCCCCCGACACCGTAAGCCAAAACATAGACGTCATATTTGCGGTCAGGGAAGAGGTTATTAAACTGGTAATTGAAAGGCTGGCCGGATTGAATTGTATTTTTAGGGATTTCGATATTACGCAGAAACTTTTCCCTGACGTCATTTAACCAGATAAAGACTTTGTTAAACTGGTTTTTACTGATAAAATCCAAAGTCACCTGACCGCTGATTGTAGCTACCGGAGGAATAGCGAATAAACAGTCGTACAAAGTATCATAAGTATTTGCCGGTGAATAAGGTACGGTCACCGCTGTACAAGCCTGGTTGTCAAACTGCCAGTAAGAGGATATTAAGCGGTTGACCGGATTGCCGGCTACCCGGAAACATTTACCGGTACCGTTATCAGAACATTGGCCTTGGGGTGTGAAATCCTTGACTGAATAGGATTTGTCAGCAGGATTGGTATTAGTACAGTCAGTACCGGTGTAATAAACAATATAATTATTATCGTTACAGATCTGCCCGTCGGGAGAATGCCAGGCTGGCGGAGGAATGGTAGGAGTTGGACCTGCGGCTGGAGTGGTTGGTGTGGGGACATTCCCTGCCTGTAGGGTAAAAGTTGTGCCACATTGAGCTTCCGGGCGGGAGAAACCAGAATCGCTCAAAGTAAAGTAACCGCCGGTACTAATGTTGATTGGATATTGATAATTCCAATTTTCGTCAGGCCGGTTGAGGTCATTGTAATTGACCGTAAAGGTGTAGCTATTATTAGTGGAGGGATTAGGATTAGGAACAGTGATTATGTAATGCTGGCCGTTATAATAAATCGGTTTGGCATTGCTTACTGGTGGAGGGGGGTAGAGATTATCCTCGTTATAAAAACCTAAAGTAAAAGAAGTTATTGTCGTACCGGCTGGAGGAGTGCCGTTTATTGTTATCAGTAATGGTTGGGTGGGGGTGAGGATATTTCCTGAAATAGAAGCACTGCTACAGACAGCCGGCCGGTATAATTCGCTTTGGACAGTACAATTGGGGTTGATTGGAGATAGCGGACCACTGCCGTTTTGGACATAAGCTACTATTTGTATCAATTGCAGACTTGACCCATTGATGGGATAAATACCATAGTCTCTCAGAGAAAATAGTTCTGATCCGGCGAGTAATGTCCTGCTGCCTGTTGTCCGCGGAGTGGTATTATTATCTTTAAACATCAGAGGATAGGTGCCCACGGGACAATCGGCAGAGGGAGTATTGATATCTCCGCCCGATTTCACGCAGACTTTTTTATAGCCCCCCGATCCATCGGGGTTACCCATATTCCTGATTTCAAAATAGAAACCATCGGCTGTTGAGCTGGATGTGGCATCAAATCTGATTGTTTCATTAGCTTTAACCAAAGTTTTATCGACTGTTGCCACTGTGCAGGTTTGGGCAAGAGCAAGAGAAGGAGATAGCAGTTTTATCGCAGATAACAATCCCAGGGAAAATAAAAGAACGCTAAATTTTATCATGGATTAAACTGGCAGCCGCCCGGAACTTTCGGATCGCAGGTATTTTTCTGCAGTCCCGGTACTTGTGTCAGGCGCCTGATAAAACGGGAAATATCCAGAGGGCTCACCTGGTTGTTAATCCATTTATTGACCATCGTTTCAAAGAGAAAGTTCAATTCCTGGGCTGAGGCTCCCTTCAAAGAATCTAGAAATCTTAATTCAAATGTCAGTAGTTCATCATCGGGTCTCTTTTCGCAGGCGACACTTTCGCATGAACCCTGGTTGTATATACCCTGGTTGTCAATCGGTTGGTTTTCCTCATCATAAGCAGTGACGTAAACTTTATAAGTTATATCGTTAAACAGCGGAGTGAAGGTATGTTCGAAAGTTCCTCCGTTTTGGAAACCCTCGGTTTTATCGAAGAAAGTCAGGAAATTATCAGGTTCAGGGGAGGTATCCTGCACGTAAATCCTCAGGAATTTAAAAGGTCTATCCTCTTCCCAACTGACTTTGACCTTTACCCGGATATTGCCTTTCGGTGCTTCTCTATAAGAACAATTCAGCAGCTGGTCATAGACAGTTCCCGGCGGCAGATTTCCCGGTTCAATCATATCGCAATTGTCGGGAACATCAGACCTGGATTGGAATTTAGCCTCCTCGCCCGGATCAATGATCACTCCTCCGGCTTTATAGCAGGGTTTTCCGCTAACACATTTATTTTCTTCTCCTCCGTTTATCTCCTCACTGTTAGTGATATAGCCGACCGGAACATTGCACAGGGAATCGCTGTGAAGGGTGATGAAATTAATCCCGTCGCATTTTTGTCCGTCAGGTGCATACCAGTCTTGGGATGGTGTCGGTGTCAGGTCGGATGGTGTCGGTGTCAAGTCGGATGGAGTGGGGGAAAGCGACCCACTGGGGGAGGCTGTCGGGGACAGGTCTCCTAGTTCGATTTTAAAGCCTTTAACACAGGCCGCTTCCGGACGGGAAAAACCGCCATCGCTAAGGAAAAAATAGCCATTAGTGGAGACGTTTAGCGGTAACTGATTATTCCATAATCTATCTTCATATTGGAAATCAGCCAATTTTAAATTAAAGGTAGCGGAGTTACTGGCTAAGGGGTTATCAGTGATTTTGACATAGTGGTTAGAGCCGGCAGGGCACACTGGAACTGACCAGGTAGCATCTCCGATACCCTGATCAACGCAAATGGGTTTGGAATTACCGGGACCATACGGATTATCGACATTATAAAAAGCCAGCATAAATTTAGAAATGGTAGTTCCTGCTGGTGGATTTCCCTGAATTGCGATGTCTATAGATTTTGATGATGAAATTACATTGCCTGATTTGGAAGATCCGGCGCAGACAGCCGGACGGAAATATTCGGTTATGGCTGTGCAGCCGTCGAGGGGAGTCGGTGCGTCAGTCCCGTTGGAAGCTGCACCGACTATTTGAGCAAGACCGAGATGACCGCCATTGGGTTGCCAAATATTATGATCAAAGGTGAAAAGTTCTTGGGCGGTAGCAATAGTTTTGCTGCCGGTTTTCCTTTTGCCGGTAGCGGGATCTTTGAAGACTAAGGGATAAGTGCCGGCTGGACAGGCAGCCGAGGGGGTATTGACGTCGCCTCCGGTGGTGACACAGACCGGTTTATATCCGCCGGCTCCGTCAGAATTGCCCATATTCCTGATCTCAAAAAAGAAATTCTCATATTCACTATTTGATTCAATTGACAAAGTTACTGATTCTGTGCCTTTAACGACCGGTTTATCAACAGTACAGCTTGCTCCACCGCCACCGCCACCGGTATCGCATTTGCAAATCACGTCTGTGCCTTTCGAGCCGTCTGCTGTACAAGTTGTTGAGCCGTCGCAGATATCACCGACTTTAAGACCCGTACATTTTGTGTTGGAAAAAACTCCGCAGACCTGTCCGTCACCCGGAGGAGGACTATCGCAAGGTGTTTCGCGGGTACAGTAATCCAGGACCTTGCAATCATCATAACTTCTGCCGCCACAGTTGATTATAGGCCCTAGACACCCTACATAGCAGTTGTCAGGAGGGTTACCGGTGCATGTTCCACTATTGGCAGTTCCTACCCATATGCAGGCTTGACGTTGGGAAGGGGTAGGCGTTGTACCGCTTTTACAGCAATTAAATTGGTTTCCACGATTTGTTTGGCAATAGTCATTTCCTTCCGGGATGGTTCCCAGATCACATTCAACTCGTGGAGCACAAAAACCTCCTATATTCCTACAGAAATCAGAAGAATAATCCTTTTTACATTCTTCTCCAGTGGAACATAAATCATTTACACTTATTTTATATCCAGGACAACAGTCTTTATTCGGAGGTTTGCATATATCTTTGATGCAAGAAAGCGGGGTCGGGGAGGGAGTGCGGGATGGAACAGGAGTGCGGGATGGAGTAGTTGATATGGGAGGTGTTATGGTTGGTGTAAGTGTTCTTGTTGGAGTGGGAGTATTAGTAGGGGTTATCCACTCACATTCCTCGGCATCCTGGTATAGGTATCTTGTTTGGGGCGACCATAAGATTTTACAGTCAAGTTTATCCGGAAAATAATACTTGTATTCCATAAATTTTGTATCACCTTTTGGGTTGTATACTCTAAAACACTTGTTAGTAGTAGTACACTTTGTACCATCGGCTGGTACATAATATCCCTTTAAAGTAGTATCATTGCATGGATTGGTAGGTCCTCCCCAATAAGTTGCTACGACTTTGGTCGCAGTTGTTGATAGGTTTTCATTGCATACTACGCTGCTTTTTTTTCCACGCCAGAATCCTCCTGTGGCGGCTTGTTTTTGCAGGTTTTGGGGTTGTTGGGCTAATTTTGCGGCGGCGAAGATGCCGACAGCCATCGTGACCAGCAGTATTAATTCAATACCGGCAAAACCCGCCCTCAGGAGGGTAAATTTCAAATATTTTTTCATCTGCCTAAAACCTGCAAACGATAAACTACAAACTAAAGTATATTGATATCCAGCCGACTCGGCCTTTTAGGATCAAGAATATTGATGCCGTTGGTGGCCACAATCGTTTTTTCCCGGTTAAAGTTGATTTCTGTTTTGCCTTTATTGTTCTGTGCCAGGAAGACGATTTCCGCCACCGTTTCCTTGCCCTTTGGTAAAACGACTGACTTGCCGTCGAATGTGGCCACGCCTGAGACTTTGACAAAATCAGATCCCGTAATATTGATAGGGTAATTGGCGAAAAACTTGCCGGTTGAGACCGAAGTGACTTTCAAATATTCCGGATTATAGGTAACGAAGAAATCAGCCGCGGCTACCTCTGTCCTGCCGGAATCCAAAACCAGAGTCACTTTCATTTCCTCCCCGCTTTTTACTTTGGTATTTTCCGATAAAAGATCCAATTTAGCTTCCTTTTTTATTTCACTATTCTTATTGGCAAATTTCAGGCGGTAGATAGAGGCTGCCAAGATGCCTATGATGAAACAGAGGACAAGGATAAAAATTTTATTTGATGATTTAGTATGGCTGCGTTTTTGCTCCATAATATAAAGGTAAAAGAATCCGCATTCTAAGTCAAGTAAAACTTTGATATAATTAAAAATATGATTCTTTCGGATAGGGACGTTAAAAAGAAATTAGTTGGAGGGGATATTAAGATCAGTCCGCCTATAGATTTGTCATTGCAGCTCGGCTCCTGTTCCATAGATCTGAGGCTAGGCAAGACTTTCCGCATTTTTGAGCACAGCAAACACCCCTATATCGATCCGTTCTCAACTAAATATTCAGCCGATGTCACCAAACTTATCGAAGTTGCCGATAACGAACCCTTTATTCTTCATCCCAATGATTTTGTGCTGGCGACAACAATTGAGCATTTTGAACTGTCAGATGATTTGGTTGCCCGGCTAGAAGGCAGGTCTTCACTGGGGCGTTTGGGCATTGTTGTCCATTCCACAGCTTCCATTTTCGAACCGGGATGGAAAGGTAAAGTGGTTATGGAACTGGGAAACTTGGGCAGGATGCCGGTCGCTTTGTATCCGGGTATGCGTATTTGCGCTTTAACTTTTGAGGAGTTGTCCAGTCCGGCGGATGTGCCTTACCATCAAAAAAAAGGGGCTAAATACGTCAATCAGAAATATCCCGACGCCTCTAAAATCTTCGCTGACAAAAAATAGTTTTATGAATTTAGCTTATAGAATGCGTCCCAGGAAATTCGCGGAGTTTGTCGGTCAGTCGCATTTGGTAGGAAATGACGGAGTTCTGCGGAAAACGGTTGTTGCCGGAAATCTTTTTTCTATGATTTTCTGGGGTCCGCCGGGCAGCGGTAAGACTACTCTGGCTAATATAATCGCCTCAGAATCCGCTGCTGATTTTTTTCATTTATCAGCGGTCGAAAGCGGCAAGGATGATTTACGGAAAGTTCTGGAAAAAGCCAAAGTCAATCAAACTTACGGCAAGCGGACAATTCTGTTTATCGATGAAATCCACCGTTGGAACAAGGCCCAGCAGGACGCGCTTTTACCTTATGTTGAATCGGGTTTGCTTATTCTGATCGGTGCGACCACCGAAAATCCTTCATTTGAAGTCATCAGTCCTCTTTTATCCCGCTGCAGAATTTTTGTACTCAACCATCTAGAAATATCTGATTTAGATAGAATAATAGAATTTGCCTTATCTGACCGGGAAAGAGGTCTGGGAAAATTTAAAATAGATTTCGGAAAAAAGGAAAAAGATTACCTAGTCCGGCTGTCGGGAGGGGATGCCCGGGTGATGCTGAATGCTTTGGAAATTGCCGTCCAGACTGCCAAAAAAAAGGAGATAACCCAAAAAACGATCGAAGAGGTTTTCCAAAAAAAATCTGCCGGCCTTTACGATAAGAAAGGAGATGAGCATTATAATGTCATTTCCGCTTTTATCAAATCCGTCCGCGGTTCCGATTGCGATGCTGCTCTCTATTATTTGGCCAAAATGCTGGAAAGCGGGGAGGATCCTAAATTTATAGCCAGACGCATGATTATCTTAGCTTCTGAAGATATCGGTCTGGCTGACAGGGGAGCACTTATCCAGGCCAATGCCGCATTTGAGGCTGTTGCCAAAATCGGCATGCCGGAAGCACAACTTATATTGGCCCACATCGCGATTTACCTGGCTAGAGCTCCTAAATCGCGGCTGGTGGTAAATTCTCTTGACAAGGCAAAAAAGGCAGTTTATGAATTTCCGGATGAAACAGTGCCTTTGTACCTTCGGAATGCGCCGACAAAGCTGATGAAGGAATTGGGTTTTGCCAAAGACTATACTTGGAGTGAAAAATATGTCGGGCCGAAAAAAGATAAATCATTTCTGCCGGAAAAGCTGAAAGGAAGGAAATTTGTCGAGTGAAAGTCAGCACATTTTTTATAGATTATGAAAAAGAAAAATCTGTTTATCGTTTTTGAAGGCTTGGAAGGCAGCGGTAAATCAACCCAGGCAGGACTTTTAGCCAGCCGTTTACTGGAGGAGGGATTTGACATAAAAGCTACCAGGGAACCGGGAGGCACCAGGATTGGAGAATTGATAAGACAGATTACCCATTCAAAAGATAATGTGGATTTGACCGCGGTTGCCGAAAGCTGTTTGATGGCCGCTTCCCGGGCCCAGCATGTCAGGGAAATTATCCGGCCGGCACTTGACTCCGGTAAAATAGTTATTTCCGACAGGTTTGTCGATTCCAGTCTGGCTTACCAGGGATACGGACGCGAATTAGGGGAGGGGAAAATTACTGCTTTGAATAAAATGGCCGTGGAAGAAGTTATTCCGGATATAGTAATATTTCTTGATGTTTTACCGGAAATAGGCTTTAAGCGCCGCAACGGTACTTCGAAAATTGACAGATTGGACCTGCAGCAAAATGATTTTTACTTGAGGGTTTATGAAGGATATATAAAACTGGCCGGGAAAAACAAAGATAAATATTTTGTAGTTGACAGCAGTAAATCAATTGAAGAAGTTTCACGTGTTATTTGGCAAAAAGTTAAATCATTATTGTAAAGGAGGTGAGTTATGAGCAAGTTATTAATGGGCATTATCGGGGTCGCCGTTATTTTAGGCGCCATGTTTTTCGGCACATATAATAAACTGGTAACACTCTCTACCGGGATTGACGGCCAGTGGGCGCAGGTTGAAATCCAATATCAGAGAAGATTTGATCTGATTCCCAATCTGGTTGCTTCCACCAAAGGATACCTCGAGCAGGAGCAGGAGGTGTTCGGGGCTATTGCCGAAGCCCGTACCAGATATTCTGGAGCAAAAAGTGTTGATGAAAAAGTCGAGTCGGCTACTCAGCTTGATTCGGCATTATCGCGTCTTCTGGTGATTGTGGAGAATTATCCTATTCTTAAATCCAATGAAACCGTGGCCAAACTGATGGATGAATTATCAGGGACGGAAAACAGGATTTCTGTCGAAAGACGCCGCTTCAACGAATTAGTGCAGGGTTATAATCTGACCATAAAAAGGATTCCGACCAATATCCTGGCCGGCATTTTCGGATTCAGGGAACGTCCGTATTTCGAAGCCGTGGGTGGAGCGGAAACAGCGCCGAAGGTGGAATTATAAATTAAGAAAAGGGCACTCCTGGCAATTCTGCAAGGGGTGCCCTTAAAACGATGAGAAAAATCTTTTGCTTATTTATTATTATATGTTTATTCTCCATATTTCATAATTCAGTTTTTGCCGTCAATTATCCTGAAGCCAAAGGCTATGTCAATGACTTTGCCGATATTTACAGCAGTGAATTTGAGACCAAACTGGAAAAGAAATTAGCTGATTTTGAGAAAGCGACAGAATCAGAATTTACGGTAGTCACCGTTGAAAGCCTGGAAGGTGAAACAGTGGAAGAATATACCGTACGGCTTTTTGAAAAATGGCAGATCGGCAAGAAAAAGGAAGACAACGGGTTGCTTTTGCTCATTTCTGAAAAAGACCATGAAGTGCGTTTTGAAGTCGGTTACGGATTGGAGCCGTATCTAACCGACGGCCGGGCAGGCGAAATCATTCGGAAGGATATAGTGCCGAATTTCAAAGAAGCCAAATATGAGGAAGGTACGGAAAAAGCCGTCGATGATTCGATAAAATATATTTCCGATAAGGATATCGCACCCGTGCAAGAGCCGGAGAAAAATGACGGCGGTTTTCCGGTTATTGTCCTTTTTCTCGGCCTATATTTTCTCGGTACATATCTGGCCAGTTTCCTGGGCCGGACTAAAGTAATCTGGCCGGGAGGGGCAATCGGCGGTTTGCTGGGGGTCATTATCGGTTTAATTATTTCCTCACTTATCGCTGCTGTTTTCTTTGGCCTTTTCGCCGGGCTCTTTGGTCTTTTTATGGATTTCATTCTTTCCAGAAATTATAAGATCCGCAAAGATAAAGGCCTGCCTACAGGATTCTGGCCTTCAGGCGGGGGTTTCAGAACCGGCGGCGGCGGGTCATCCTTCGGCGGTTTCGGCGGCGGTTCCTCCGGCGGCGGCGGCGCCTCTGGAAGATGGTAAATGGATGTTACAAAATTTTGAATTTATCCGGTATAAGAACAGGAGCAATTACCTCTGTATGATGATTGCTTTTTTGCTTTGGACACCATGTAATCTGATTTGTCTCAGGATTCAGGATTACATCTTCGACAGATAAATCAAATTCCTCCATTAAGGCAAATATATCGAACTCATAATCTTTCTGAAGTCCTAAGACTCTGTTTATTTCTTGACGCATTCCGTTTGTAGTTGCTCCGGTACTGATCACATCATCAATCAGTCCGATTTTCGGTATTATTCTTTCGTCTGATTCTCTCATCCATCTTTGTAGTGTTTCCGCCTGTTTTCTACTAATAGCCAGATATTTGCTTCCGGTGATCACATCTATAGGGATAGGTTTCCCGGGATAAACGCTTTTGTTTGAAAAATCATCCAGCGGACCGCGATGAATAATCAAACTCTTAACCTCTCTTCCTAAGATGAAAGAAGCCTTAGCGATTGCTTTTCTGAATAATCCTTCTGATTTTGATGAGGAAACACCAACAGCTATTTCAATGCCTTCTGAAACGATCATTTTTGCCAGTGCATCTGATCCTTTTTCCTCTAAACCCGGATTTTTTTCCGGACTGCAGTCAAGATATGCAATACCGATACCGCCGATATCGACAATTGGTAATTTGAAATCCATCCCTCCGATATTAGCTGTCAATGCATGAAAAGAATCTTTATTAAATCTTTCTACAAATGATGGAGTTGTGGCTTCTACAGGGAGAGATTGATAACGATTGAGGTATTCAGCTCCGGGCATAGAAGACCTCTTTTAAATTAATGCGGAATAATCCGGGTGCGCTAAAACTTAAAGAAAAGAATCCGAAAAACATTATTAGGGGGCGGGATTATTTGTAATATACAGTCAATAGCTGAATATATCAATATATAATATAAAATTGGGGGATAGCGATAGATTCAGCAGACCAATATGCTAAATTGTCTAGGAAACTCTAAGTTCCTGAACCACATGGAAGTCTGACGGAAGCAGGGGGTGGGGATGGAGTATGTTCGGCTGTACCGGGCATCGATTGCGAGGCATCGTTAGGACTCGAAACATGACCTTTCGGTAATCCAACTTCATTGTAAACATCACCCGGCAATCGATGCCATCCCCCAACAGGTGCCGTTGTAGCAGCTGGACGTGCAGTAGGCGCTGGATCAAGATCTGGTAAGCCATTATCAATTTCATGCATAATCATTTTTAATTGTAGCAATACTGGTGATGCTGTCAATACCAGATTCCGCTTGCCTAGTTCATAATACTCTGTTAAGATAAGCTTTACTTTCAGAAACCGGGAGACTCCTCCCCCGAAAGAATCAGGGGTCCGGTTTTCAGATTAAGGAGATAAACTTGATTTTCGCGGCAGAGTTTATCTCTGTCGTTTTTCATTATTATTGCCGCTTTTGGAAGGATTTACTTATGCAGGATATATCTTTGACGGAACTTTTGGAAGCAGGCTGCCATTTCGGACATAAAGTCACGCGTTGGCACCCGAAAGCAGAAGCCTTCATTTTTCAGGCCAGGGAAGGGGTTCACATCATTGACCTGGTCAAAACTAAGCAGGGTCTGCAAAAAGCAGCTGAATTTGTCTTTGAACTTGGAAAATCAGGCAAAATACTTCTTTTGGTCGGTTCCAAAAGGCAGGCCAAAGGGGTGGTGGCCGAGGCAGCTAAAAAAGCCGGACTACCCTATATGACCAACCGTTGGATCGGCGGTTTCATTACTAATTGGGAGGAAGTCAAAAAAAATATCGACAAGATGAACAAGTGGAGGCAGGAGCGCGATACCAAAGTTTGGGATCAGTATCCCAAACATGAAATAGTCAAAATGGGCAAACAGTTAAGGAAAGTAGAATCCGTATATAACGGTGTGGAAAATTTGACCCGTATTCCGGAGGCAATTTTTATTGTTGATATAAATAAGGAAGTGGCAGCCCTAAGGGAAGCTATCAGGCGCAAAGTGACGACTATTGCCATTGTCGATACCAATTCTAATCCCGTCCTGGTGGATTATGTTATTCCGGCCAATGACGATGCGGTGGGCAGCATTCAGTATTTGGTCAATATTTTGGTGGCAGCCTATGAGGAAGGCAGGAAAGTAGGCCAAAAAGCTGAAAGCAAGCCAAAGGAAGAAGAAAAAGTTAAGGAAGTTAAAAAAGAAGCCAAAAAAGAGCCGGAAGCGAAACCTAAAAAGGCCGCCAAAGCAGTAAAAAAATCAGCCAAAAAGAAGGAGACAAAATCATGACGGTAACGGTCACGGATATAAAAAAACTGCGGGAAAAAACAGGCGGTGGTGTTATGGAATGCCGCAAAGCACTTGAGGAAACCAAGGGGGATTTCAAAAAAGCCGAAACACTTCTGACCAAATGGGGGATTGAACGCTCGGAAAAAAAGGCGGATAGGGAAACGGGAGCCGGCATTGTTGATGCCTATATTCATGCCGGAGGTAAAGTCGGCGTTTTATTAGAACTTAAGTGTGAGACTGATTTTGTGGCCAGAACTGATGATTTCAAAAAGCTGTCTCACGAACTCTGTTTGCAGATTTCCTCCATGGAACCTAAAGATATAAAAAACCTTTTCAAACAGGAATATATCCGGGATCCGAAAATTAAAATTGAAGATCTTATCAAAGGAGTTATCGGCAAACTGGGGGAAAACATCACCGTCGCCCGCTTCCAACGCTTCAAACTGGGAGAAAAGTAAATCTTGGGTTCTTTAAAACTGCAATAACCGCATGCTATAGTTTAATTAGTTAAAGCAGTTTAACTTCAAATGGTTACTCAGGAACTTAAGGATTTTGTTATCCGAGAGCTGAATAATGGCCGGGATGAAGAAGCCATTAAAAATCAGCTGTCAGAAGCCAATTGGTCTTTTGAAGATATTGATACAGTCTTCAGACAAATCCATTTCCCGACACAAAATTCAGCCGGTATTCAGATAAATCATCTTCTTCCACCGTCTGCCCTTTTAAACAGTTCCTGGAATATCTATAAGAAGACCTGGAAATCACTGGTCAAAATATTGTTTTTTTCTACCCTGCTTTATTTGCCTCTAATTATCTTATTCCCTCTGGCCGGGTTGAGTCTAGGCATAAATATGTTTGCAATGACCATCACGGGTATTGTTTCAGTTGTTTTACTGTCAGTATATGCGGCGGCAGTTCAGGCTATTCAGTATATTTCTCTAATTTCGTTTATTGCCTCAGGAGAAGAAAAAGTTTATGTCAAAACTCTGTTTATTGAATCATTAGCCAAAGCCAAGGCTTACTGGTGGCTTTCATTTCTACAAATGGTTATTCTCTTTAGCGGTGTTATGTTTTTTTTCATACCGGGAATAATCTATTTTGTTTGGTTTTCGTTTTCGCAATATATCCTGATATTGGAAAAAATCGGAGGACTTAAAGCAATGTTGATAAGCCGGGAAATCGTCAGAGGCAGATTTTGGGGGATTTTGCTCAGAATGGGAGTCATGCTGGCAATATTTTTTGTGGCCTCTTTCGTGCTAAGTTATGTCCCAAAAATTATGATGTTCATTGCCGATCCGTCTTCACTTAGCCTTACTCAACCGGTCAATCCTGATCCGTCTAATATTCTGGGGATAGCAGGCATAAAGATCATCTTAAATTTTATTTTTGGTTTTTTAAATATGATCGTCGTCTTTCCGCTATTTCTTATTTATAATCTGATCCTCTATAAAAATGTGAAACAGCTTTACGGCAAACCTTTAAACCAAATTTCTGAAAAATCTAAAATTATGCTATTTTTGCCTGCCATCCTGCTGTTTATTTTTTTAATAGGTTTTTTGGGGATTATGGTTTATCGGGTTATTGTTGTCGATCCGAAGGGCTTCTCAAGATAAATTAGGAAGTGCTCTTAGTTTTTTTGGTGTAGCGTTCTTTGGAGAGCTTTATGACTTTTTGGCGGTTTTGATTGATGGATTTGGGTAAAGGCAGGGTGACGGCATGGAAGGGGAGAGAGGTCAGATTGTCGATAGCCAATTTAATGATAATTTGATAAGAGCCTAGGTTAACCAGATCTTCTTCTTTGTACCATTGCCCGAATTCGCGGGCCAGGAGGTGGGCATCCTGGGCTCCGATGATAAAGGAAATCAAAGTGCCGGCATTACCGAAGATGGCCTTCTGCACGTCTTCTTCAACCTGCCCGACGTACTGGTTGGCCAGTATCAGATTCAACCGGTATTTTCGCGCTTCGGACAGGATTTTAATAAAGGAAGTAGTGGCAAAATTCTGGAACTCGTCGACGTACATATAGAAATCTTTGCGTTCAGTTTCGGAAATATTGACCCTGTTCATGGCCGCCAGCTGGATTTTAGTGATGAACATGGCTCCCATCAAAGCCGCGTTGTCTTCTCCCAGTTTTCCCTGGGAAAGGTTCAAGATCAATATTTTACGGTTATCCATGATTTCCTCAAGATCGATTGTTGACGTCGGGTGTTCCAGAATCTGGCGGATGGTTGGGGACATGACGAACTGGCCGACTTTGTTTTGGATCGGAGCGATAGCTTCGCTTTTCAATCTGGGATGCATTTTGTCATATTCATTCCGCCAGAAATTCTGGAGGATTTTATCCTCTACTTTGAGAAGGACTCTTTGGCGGAAATTCGAATCAGCCAGAAGGTCCGGGACCATAACCAGTGTCGAATTGGGATATTCCAAAAGAGTCAGTATGACGTTTCTTAAGATGTATTCCAGTCTGGGGCCCCAGGAATAAGCGTAAAGTTTGGAAAAGATGGAGACGATGCCTGAGGCTATCAGTTCCTTGTGGACGGGATTTTTAACCTCCAGAGGATTCATCCAAAAAGGCTGTTCCTGGTCAAAGGGTTCCAGATATACCACATCATTAAGCCGGTATGACGGTACATAATCCAAGATAGTTTCTGAGAGATCGCCGTGAGGATCGATGACACAGACGCCTTCGCGGTTTCTCATATCATTGATGGCCATATTGGCAATCAGAGTTGATTTACCGGTGCCGGTTTTTCCGATGATATAGATGTGTTTGCGCCTGTCTTCCTTTTTGATACCGAATGTCGTAAGTGTATTTTTATATTCCGCTTTGGCAAAAAAGTTAATTTCCGATTTTTGTTCCTCAGTAATATCGGTAGCCACAGGCAGATTGGGAGGGGGTTCGCCGGCCAGGGAACGTCCCCAGGAAATATTTTTAATACCTGCCAAAAGTATGGTCGGAGGGTGCCACAGCGTTGCCAGTTCCATGGTATTTAAAATCTGATGACGGGGAAAATGATTCTTCTCCCTTTTAATAATTTTAGCCAAGGTCATCTTTTTAAAAAATAACCGGGGGCGCTTCAGAATAAAACGGTTGCCTTCTCCCAGGGCAAACGCGCCGAAGGCCCCTGCCAGATTGGACATCTGGGACAGAGCCTGAGCTTGAGTGGGAGCGCCGATGGCGATACGAATATATGTCCGGTAACCGCTATGGTTAACTTTTTCTTCGATCAGCCGGGAGAGGGGGAACGGCCTGGTTTTATCAGGCGCACGGGGTGTGGGATCAGGCATGCCTTTGGCGAGCATGGAAGCGACCATATGCTGCCAATTAAAATGCGGCGGTTCGATGACAATTTGGATCAGTCCTGATTCATCTTTGGCAAATTTGGAAAAGACGCCGATTACCGATGATAGGGGATCCAGGTCTTTGAAATCCTTAAAGGTCCTGATGGGATAATAGAAGTAACTGGCTAACATCAAATTGCCGATGGCCAGGTATTTGCTTCTGGTTATGTGAGGTAAATAATCGGGCACTTCGGTAATCAGTATTTTCGGATACTGGCTGGTAATTTGGCTCTCCAAAAAAGTCCGGAAAGACTGGGGGATGACAGAATAGAAATGAACGCTTTGGTTAAAGGAAGCAATTTCAAAAGATAATGTGCGGACTTTGATCCATAATCTCTTCCAATGGGGGATATGGCCGCCGGGAAAAAGCGAGGAAAAAACCTGGGTCATCATTTCCGGGGATTCCTCGCCCGTCTTTGATGACTTTACTTCCAGAACTGCTTTAGTTTCGGCAGACATAATAGATAAAGTATAGCAGACCCTTGTCAAAATTTTTTCTTCCTGATATTCTTTTATCTTAATGGATGAATCAATAGTTGCCGAGGCCAAAACCAGGATGCGCAAAGCCCTTGAGGTTTTGGGGGAAGATCTTTCCACTATCAGAACAGGCAGGGCATCACCGGCCTTGGTGGAAAATATGCAAATTACCGCTTATGACGGCACTCAGCATTTGAAGCTGCGGGAAATGGCTACCATTACCACCGAAGGTCCCCGCACCATTCTCATTGCTCCTTTTGATCCGTCCGTTCTTAAAGATATCGAAAAGGGAATCAACAGCGCAAATTTAGGCTTTAGCGCGGCTCCCGATAACAATATCTTAAGAATCAGCATTCCTCCCTTGACAGCGGAAAGGCGTCAGGAATTTATGAAACTGGCCGGTAGCAAAATTGAGGGCGGACGTGTTATGGTCAGGCAGGTCAGGCATGATCTTATGGCTAATATCAAAAGAAGTTTCGAAGCCAAGGAAATTTCCGAAGATGACAGAAAGCGGCTGGAAAAAGAAATCCAGGATGTGACTGACAAAATGATGGAGGAAATTGAGATTCTTCGCCATAAAAAAGAAGAGGAACTGCAGCAAGTTTAAATTATGACTGATATTTCACCACCTGCCGATGAATCATCCCCCCAGGATGCTTCCATCATGCTCAATCTGGAGCAGATGATCAAAAATCACCTGACGCAAATTGACAAGACAAAAGAAAATCTTAAGAAACATCAGGAAATGCTGGCTGACATTTTTCTCAATGATCCTACCTTTCAGGAGCATGACAAGCAAGCAAAGGAATCAGCCAAGATTAAAAATGCGACCAAAAGCGAACTTTTAAAAAGGACGGCTGTGGCTGATTTAAGCGCGAAAGTAAGGGAGATGAAAATTACGGTAAAAGAGTCCCAAGGTGCCTTAAACGAATATGTCAGGGAATACCAGAGGCTTTCAGGCGTCAATGAGATAACCGATGAAAAAGGAAATGTCCTGGAAATAGTCTATACCGTCAAACTCGTTAGAAAGTCTTCCAGAAAAAGTTAAATTATGATTTCAAAAGTTGAACCCAAATTTTTTGCGCGCAACGATCTCGGATGAGGATGTGAGCACGATAAAATTTCGGGTGAAAGTTTTGAAAGATTATTTTAAGAGTCTCATTTCCCTCTCGGCGATTTTCTTGAGGATTGTCTGGGAGATGGCGTAAGTTGATTCAACACCCTCATATGACAGGTTTCTCACTCCCAAATTTTTCGCTTTGGAATAGGGAGTATCCGATGCGTAATGGGCGATACCCAGTTCAAATGGGGTGGGAGATAAATTAATAAATTCATTTTCCTCATAACGGTTGTAATAGATGAATTCATAAGCGGCATTGAGATACGGCCCGGCTTCCATTTCGATATCGGTAAAACCCTCCCGGAACCAGTTTTCTATCATTTTGGCGGATTCAAGATAGGTGCCTTTGGTGGTGACGGTTTTCTGGTTTTCCAGTATTAAACCGGAACTGTATATTTTATTAAAATCAGAAGCCTTGAAACAGTTGGTGATGGCATATGTATTTTTGGTATGGACGTCAAATACAGTTGTCGGTAAAAGAATGTCTCCTACCTGGGCGTTCAGGGTAGCAGCTTTTCCCATGACATAAATGCCGAGAATTTTACCGACATTCTGTCCGATTTCCGTCAGCACCTGGTAAGCGGCCCAACCTAAAGGATAATCAATATTGACAATCAGCGATTTGCTGTCTGTCAGGGGTTTAAGGTCAAGATTGAGAAGATCCGCTAATCCGGATTGAGCCAGTTTGGCAAGGGGAATGATCTGGACATCAATATCCAGGTAATGCCTGGCCGGTATCGTCATTATCCCCAATTTACTTTCCAGGGAACTTTTAATTTGGTTAAGATGGTTTGATTGGCGCAGTGATTTTTTGGACAGGTAACAAAGAAAATATTCTCGGGCAACCCCACTGGCTTCTTTTTCAATTTTTTCCCAGAGATTAATGAGAGTTTCATTTTTGCTTTTATACAAATCTTCAATAATTTCTTTTTCATGGTTCAAAGCGAATCTGGTGATTAGATTTACCAGTGAATGGGAATTGGAAGAGACGAAATAAACCGGCCGGTCAATAAATTTTATTTCCGGAAGCGTCGTGTCGACATGGTCCCACCAGTGTTGGGTAGCCCTGGCGTATTCCATATAGGAGCCGGAGAGGAGATGGACGGTAAAATCGATTTTTCGGTATTTTACCGCTGTTAAAAATTTATGATAATCATCCCCCCAGATTTTCTGGATTTTAAAAATATCTTCAGGATCCAGCAGGTTTTCGACGGCCTTTTTGACATCGCGCTCTTTACTGATTTTACCGTGCAGTTTGTTCCATTCAATCTGAAAAGAGGTCAGTAAAGTTATGAGGTCGTCGACATCGGTGACCGAAGCGATATAGACAGCCAGAGTGTCACGGCCGTTAAAATACATTTTCCGCCTTCTGCCCGGAGCCGTTACCTCAGTCCATTCATCGATATGGCCGAAGCGGTTATTTTTGAAGACTCTGATGGATTGTCCGAGGATAATTTTTTTTACATTGGACATAACCGGGGGCAAGCGCAGTAGAGAATAAATAAAAGCCGCCGTATCGATTTTGTCTGATTTTCCTTTTTCATGAAGGATTGAGCCGGCGTCTTTGTGTGCATCTGTCAGTTTATCGATATTTACAAAACCGGCAGATTTAAGCAGAGAGCGGTAGGTGCGGATATAAATTTCTATTTGTTCAATTGCCCCGTCATTATTCATAAGTATACTATTATACATTGATTTATGAATTGATGTTTAATACAATTGATAAATTCCGATTATGTTATTGACGCTGATTGTTTTTCTTCTGATTCTTTCAGTTTTGGTCACAGTTCATGAGCTGGGCCATTTTTTGATAGCCAAGAAATTCGGCATTTTTGTCGAAGAATTCGGCTTTGGCCTGCCTCCCAGAATGTTCGGCATAAAAAGAGGGGAAACCCTTTATTCCGTCAATTGGCTGCCGATTGGCGGATTTGTAAAACTCTACGGAGAAGAAGGGGATATAAAGGAAGCCAAAAATAGGAATATTCCCAAAAACCGTGCCTTTTATGCACGGCCTGTTTCCCAAAGGGTCATGGTCATTGCGGCCGGCGTAGTCATGAATTTTGTCCTGGCGTTGACAGTTGTCTCCTATATTTTTACCCAAGGGGTGATGGTACCAACCGATCGGGTGCATATTGAGAAAATAGTGGAAAATTCTCCGGCCGAAACAGCGGGTTTAAAGTCCGGCGATATCATCAAAACCATCATAGCCGAGGGTGTTGAGAAAGACATAAAATCCGCTGATGATCTGATTAAAACAACTTCAGGAAATTTGGGAAAAGAAATCAACCTGATCATTGACCGGAAAGGGCGGGAGGAGCAGCTAGTTATTACTCCCCGCCAGGATTATCCTGCCGATCAGGGGCCGATGGGGGTGGTCATTTCCGTTTTTGAAGAAAAGAAATATCCTATTGAGGAGGCGCCAATAGCCGGCTTGAAGCAATCGCTTGTCCTGTCATGGGAACTGGTCAAAGGCATCGGTCTGACTGTTTGGAAATTGGCTACTTTTCAGTCGGTGGCCAAGGATGTGGCCGGCCCGATTGGGATTGCCCAGATGACAGGGGAGGCTATCCGATTCGGCCGCAATGCGGTTTTGGAAATGCTGGGACTTTTGTCTCTCAATTTAGCCATCGTCAATATCCTGCCGTTTCCCGCCCTTGACGGTGGACGCTTGCTGTTTGTTGTCATTGAGGGTATTACGGGTAAGCGCATCAAAACCAATTGGGAAAGGCATATCCACCAGGCCGGTATGGCCGTCCTGCTTTTGTTAATCCTCCTGGTCACCCTCAACGACCTCATCCGCATCTTCTCGAAATAACCATCTCAAAATAACCACCTCGGGGGTGGTTTATATTTGACACTTAGGGATTTTTAATTAATATTAATAGTATGCCTCGCCGTCTGACTCCTTTGATTTCTGGCCAGTTTTATCATGTTTTTAATCGCGCTATAGATTATCGAATTACTTTCTCTGAAAAAAGAGAATATGATCATGCTTATAAAACTATAGATTACTACAGATTCCATTCTTTACCTGTTAAGTATTCAATATTCCGTCGTTGGCCTCTAAAACGAAAAGAAGAGGTCAGGAAATCTTTAGAAAGAGAGCAAAATAATGGTGATATTATTTCATATTGTTTAATGCCGAATCATTTCCATTTATTAATTAAGCAAAATTTTGACAATGGAATATCTAAATTCGTCAGTAATTTTCAAAATAGTTATACACGATATTTTAACTGTAAACATAACCGCATCGGTTCATTATTTTTAGATCAATTTAAAGCAGTCAGAATAGAGACAGAGGAACAATTACTGCATATATCCAGATATATTCATTTAAATCCATATACTTCATATATAGTTAAATCAATTGATGAATTAATTGTTTATTCGTGGTCTTCACTGAAGCAATATTTAGGATTAGAGGTTGGGATATGTGAAACAAAGGACATTTTATCTTATTTTAAAAAGCCGGATTATTATAAGAAATTCATAATCGACCAGGCAGATTATCAACGGAAATTAGATCAGATTAAACATTTAAAATTAGACTGAATATCCCTAGGTGGTCTAGCTAATCCACCCCCGAGGTGGAGAACACCCCCGAGGTGGAGAACATTTTAAAGTTTAGGCGGAAATTAGCGGAAAATTATATTAAACTATAAATATGAAATATTCAAAATTAATCGGAAAAACCCAACGGCAAAAACTGGCCGGTAGCGAAGCAATCAGTCATAAGCTCCTCTTAAAAGCCGGCTTTATAACCCCTGTAGCCGCCGGAATCTATACTTTTTTGCCTTTAGGCTTTAGGGTCTTGGAAAAGGTGGACCATATTATTAAAGAAGAACTGGAAAAAAGAGGAATTCAGAATATGATTATGCCTTTCGTTCATCCAGCCTCACTTTGGAAAGAAACAGGCAGATTTTCGAAAATGAGGCAGATACTGGCAGTCTTTAAAGCTCGGCACGGCGGCGAATATCTTTTGGCCCCTACCCATGAAGAAACAGTGACTGATTTAGCCCGGAAATTTATTCTCAGTTACAAGGATTTGCCTTTTATCGTCAATCAGAATCAGTGGAAATACAGGGATGAAATCAGAGTGACCGGAGGGTTATTAAGGACCAGAGAATTTTTGATGCAGGATGCCTACAGTTTCGATATGGATGAAAAGGGACTTGATTATAGTTTTAAGCTGGTTAGTGAAATTTATCATGCCATTTTCAGGAGAATGGGTTTTGAGATTACGGTTGTTAAAGCGGACAGCGGAGCAATCGGCGGCACGGGCAGTGAAGAATTTATGGTTCCTTCGAAAGATGGTGAAGACATGATCATTGTCTGCGATGATTGCGATTACAAAGCCAATCTGGAAAAAGCAGAATCCATTTTTCCGGGATATCCTCAGGATAAAGAAATAAAGCCGATGAAGGCAGTATTAGGCAAAGGGATTATCGGTGTTGAGGAACTGGCAAAGTTTTTAAAAATTCCGGTTGAAGCGACAACAAAAACTCTTTTGTATCAATCGGATGATAAAGTCGTGGCTGTTTGCATCCGGGGGGAATATCAAATAAATGAAACAAAATTAGCCAATTATTTGAAATGCAGTAATTTGACTTTAGCTTCAGAAGAGGCTGTAAAAAAAGTGACGGGAGCCAAAGTCGGTTATGCCGGACCGGTCGGATTACCTGATAATGTTGAAGTTGTTTGGGATTTGACGACCAAAGGAAGAACAAATTTTGAAGCCGGCGCCAACAAAACAGATTACCATAACTTAAATGTCAATTTCGACAGGGATGTTAAAAAACCGGAAAAGTATATTGATATCAGACAGGTTAAAGACGGTGAAGTATGTTCTAAATGCCAAAAAGGCAAACTTAAAGAATTAAAAACAATAGAACTGGGTCATGTTTTTAAACTGGGGACAATATATTCCCAAGCTATGGGAGCTAATTTTGTTGATGATAACGGAAAGAGTAAACCGATCGTCATGGGTTGTTACGGAATCGGCATGACCAGAATATTATCGGCAGCCGTAGAGGAGCATCATGATGATAAAGGAATTATTTGGCCGGCATCAATAGCCCCGTTTAAGGTGCACCTGATTTCCCTTAAAGACGGAGAAGCGAAGGCAGCAGAGATTTATAGAAAATTGATGGATTCAAAAATTGAAGTGTTGTGGGACGAAAGGGAGGAGAGTGCGGGAGTAAAATTTGCAGATGCCGATTTAATCGGCATTCCTCTAAGACTAGTTATTTCTAGAAAGACGGGTGAGAAAATTGAAATGAAAAAAAGAGGAGAAAACAAAATTAACTTATTATCCGAATCAGAACTTTTTAAATACTTCGCTTGAATCTGCTGATTTTTCGATGCGGTTTGATCCTGATTTTTTTCTTGTACCAAACGGGTTATTAAGATAAAATAATCCAGTGAAAACGATTGTTACCCATTTTGCTCCTGATGTAGATGCCGTTTCCTCGGTCTGGCTCCTGAAAAGATTTTTACCGGGCTGGCATGAGGCTGAAGTAAAGTTTGTACCGGCAGGCAAGACTCTGGATAATGAGATTGTCGACAGCGATCCGGAAATTTTTCATGTAGATACCGGCATGGGTTTTTTGGACCATCACCAGACTGATGAGGATACCTGTGCAGCCAAAAGAGTTTTGGAATATATCCGCAAAGAAGAGTCAAAAAACAAAAGAGCCAAAAATGTAGCAACCGGTGATGAAGCCCTGGACAGGCTGGTCGAGGTCGTTAACGATATTGACCATTTCCGCGAGGTTTATCTTCCGAATCCGATGTCCGATTTATACGATTTCGGCCTGGTTGCCATTTTTGACGGCTGGAAGCTGATATTCGGGGATGATTATCAAAGAATTGTGGAATTGGGGCTTTTGCAGCTTGACGGAATTTACCGTAATTTTCAGAACAAAGTCTGGGCAGAAAGTGAAATTAAAAAAAGCGGTCTGGAATTCAAAACTGTCTGGGGAAAAGGTTTGGCTGCCGAGACTATCAATGATGAGGTTGTCAGAATAGGGCAAAGAATGGCTTATACCCTGGTTGTCCGCAAGGATCCGAAGAAAGATTATGTCAGGATCAAAGCCTTGCCCGCTTCCCGCGTCGATTTGACGTCGTGTTACAATATACTTAAGAAAAAAGATCCGCAGGCGACATGGTTTTTGCATGCTTCAAAGAAAATGCTTTTAAACGGTTCGATCAAGAATCCGGAAAGCAAGCCGACCAGGCTGACCTTGCGGGAGATAGTCGATGTCTTAAAAAACAGCAAAAAATAAAATGACGGATTGTATCTTTTGTAAAATCGTTAAAAAAGAGATTCCGGCCAGGGAGGTTTACCGGGACAGCGAATTTGTGGCCTTTCATGATATCAGCCCCAAAGCTCCCGTCCATATTATGGTGATTCCGCTTAAACATCTGGAAAGTCTTTCTGGGGCTGAAAATTCAGATAAGGAAATGCTGGGTAAATTACTGTTGACAGTAAAAAAAATAGCTGATGACCTAGGCTTGTCCAAAACAGGTTATAAATTGGCAGCCAATAACGGGGCAGGGGCAGGACAATTGGTTTTTCATTTGCACTTTCATATACTGGGGGGTTGGAAGGCTAAACCTCATTGGGAGGTTTGAAGGGAGGTGTTTTTAAATTTCATGGTCTACGTTAAAGCATCACCGGGTGATACATCGGATTCCTTAATCCGCAAATTTACCAGAAAAGTCATTGCGGAAGGTTTGCTATTGGAGTTTAAGCGTAAGGAGTTTTACCAGAAACCGGCCGAAGTCCGCAAAGAAGCTAAAAATGAAATTCAGCGCCGGCTGAAAGCAAGACGCCGTAATAAAATCAGGAAATAATGGCAGATATCCTTATCAAGACCGATTCCCATTATAAAGTTAACCGTTCAAGGATCAGGAAACTGATTGAATTATATTTGGAAGAGAGAAAAGTCCGCGCCAGGGTGGAGGTCAGTCTTTCCGTTATCGGAGACAGGCAGATGAAAAACCTTAATAGAAAATTCCGCAATCTGGACCAAACCACGGACGTGCTTTCGTTTCCTTTGATTGCCACAGAGAAGAAATCTGTTTTTATCGATCCGCCTGATAATATTTTACGTTTAGGCGATATTGTCGTTTCATATCCGCAGGTTTTGGACGAGGCCTCGGACGAAAATGTCCTGGTCGATGATAAAATAGATGAACTTATTATTCACGGATTGAAACATCTTTTAGGTCAGCACCACGACTGATTAATTATGGTTTTATACCGTAAATACCGGCCGCAGAAATTAGCTGATTTGGATATTGAGGAAGTCAGGCAAAAACTGGAAAAAACATTATCTTCCCCATATCTTCCCCATGCTTATCTTTTTGCCGGTCCCAAAGGTACCGGTAAGACTTCAGCTGCCAGAATTGTGGCTAAAATTCTAAATTGTGAAAAGATCAAAGGCAAGACCACCCAGGTTGAACCGTGCAACCGCTGCGATTCCTGTCTGTCCATTACCGGGGGCAGGCATTTTGATGTTTTGGAAATTGATGCTGCCTCAAATAGGGGGATAGAAGAAATTCGCGATTTAAGGGAAAAGATAAAACTGGTTCCTGTTTCAGGCAAATTCAAAGTCTATATCATTGATGAAGTGCATATGCTGACGACAGAGGCCTTTAACGCCCTTTTAAAAACATTGGAGGAGCCGCCCAAGCACGCTGTCTTTGTACTGGCCACAACCGAAGCAGAGCGGATGCCTGAAACTATTAAATCGAGGTGTGTTACCTTTTCTTTCCGCAAAGCCGCCGTAAATGAAATTACCAACTCACTAAAAAGGGTCACTGCCGGTGAAGGAGTGAAAATTGATGCGGATATCATTAATGAAATTGCCGTTATGGCAGAAGGTTCATTCCGTGATGCCACCAAAATGCTGGAACAGGTTTTGAGTGAAAAGATAGACAGCCGGGAAAAATTAAGGGCAGCTTTGGGCAGGGACTCCGTTTCTGCCGGCAGCTTTTTAAAACTTTTAAAAGATAAACAGATCAAAGTCATTCTTCAGACTATTGTCACAATGGCCGGACAGGGAATTGATTTACGTTTTTTTGTCACCGATATCTTAAACCTTCTGCATTCAATGCTTCTTGACAGGTACGGTTTGGAGCAGGCGGGACTTTCAGCAAATCTGAAAGGGCTTTATACTTCCAGGGAAATCAGTGAACTGATAGGCGTATTTTCCCAAGTTTTCCAGGAATTAAAATTTGCCAGCCGGCCGGAACTGCCTTTGGAAACAGCTCTGGTTGCCTGGTGTGAGAAAGGAGGTTGATCAAGGATGTTTAATCCATTTAAAGCATTCGGTGACTTGAAATCGATGCGGGAGCAGGCGATGAAAATGCAGCAGGCTCTTGCCCAGGAGGAAGTGGTGGTGGAAAAAAACGGGGTAAAGGTAGTGATGAGCGGAGACCAGAAAATCAAGTCATTGGAGATAGACGGCCAGGAGCATCACCGGGCCAAAGACGCCATAGCCGAAGCCATCAAAAAATCACAGGAAATAGCCGCCAAGAAACTGACGGAAATTTCCGGCGGTCTTCAGGGATTGATGGGCCAGGGACAACAATAAAATTATGGTTATAGTTTCCGGATCTCTGGCATATGATCAGATTATGGATTTTCCGGGCAAGTTTTCCGAGCATATCATGCCGGAGAAACTCCATATTCTGAATCTGTCCTTTTTGGTTGATACTTTGAGAAAAGGTTTTGGCGGCACCGCCGGCAATATTGCCTATACTTTATCTCTTCTGGGAATCAAGGTTTCCCTTTTAGGAACGGTTGGGCGGGATTTTGAACCATACCGCCAATTCCTGGAAAAAAATAAAGTCTCAACACGCTTTGTCAAAGAATTGGACCGTCTCCAAACATCTTCCGCTTTCGGTATTACCGATTCCTCGGATAATCAAATTTGGGGTTTTTATACCGGTGCCGATTCTGAAAGTGATAAATTGTCAGTTGATGGAATAAAAGAAAAAATTGATTTTGCCGTCATTGCTCCGCATAACCCCAAAGCCATGATTAAATTTGCAAAGGAATACACAAATTTGAAAATTCCTTATTTATTTGATCCGGGGATGCAGTTGAGATGGTTGGGTAAAGATGATATATTAGCCGGTTTCCGGGGCGCCCGGGTAATTATCGGCAATGATTATGAAATTGAAGTCATGCAGAAAAAAACCGGCATTGCCAATTTGCATCAGCATTATTCAGACATGGTAATCATTACGACGTTGGGGGAAAGAGGCTCAAAATTATCCTGGGAAAGGGAAGAGATTGTGGTGAAGAGCGCCAAGGTCAAAAAAGCCGTCGATCCGGCCGGAGCAGGGGATGCCTACAGAGCCGGTTTTTTAGCCGGATACTTACGCAATTTACCCCTCAAAACCTGCGGCCGTATTGGTTCTGTCTCCGCTGCTTACACCGTCGAAAAATACGGCACCACCACCCACAATTTCAGCCTCACTGAATTCAATACCCGATATCGGAAAAATTATCCAGACTCGTTACCTATTGAGTAGAAATTTCCCTGACAAGATTCAAGACTGCTTCTTTCTTTTTTCCTGTCAGAATTTCCGGCTGGTTAAAGTTGCTGATGTAGATGGGAATGACTTCGGCGTCAGCGATTTTGCCGCCGGACATATAAGTTTTGACGATGATACCGGTTTTGGTTTCCTCACTCCATTCCTGGTCAAAGATAAAATTACCGTGGGCGTAAATAATTAATTTATCTTTAAAAACTTCGATAGGTTGTATCCAATGGGGATGGTTGCCGGCTATCAAATCCGCTCCGCTGTCGATGGCGTCATAGGCTAATTGTCTGGTTTCGGCAGCCGGGTACTTGACATATTCCGCACCCCAATGAAAAGCCACGATTAAAAAATCAACTTCTTTTTTAGCATTTTTTATTTCAGCTAATATAATTTGCCGGTCGGGATTATCGAGAATATTATATGCCAGAATCCCGACGTCTAGTTCTTTAACTGTTTTGACGCTTAAGTTGCTGATAGCGGTCCGGTTAAATCCGGCGGTCAGAATACCCGTGTCAGCGAGCAATTTTTCGGTTTGATCCAACCCATCCCAGCCGTAATTTAATGAGTGGTTATTGCCCATTGTGGCAACATCAATGCCGGCATAAAGCATTCCTTCGGTAAAGCGCGGATTACCGCAAAAAACCATACCTTCTGTTGTCACCGGGCAATTAACAGTCAAAGGCGCTTCCAGATTAATGATTGTCAAATCGCTATTTTTCAGAAAAGCGGCCGTATTATGGAAAGGAAGAGTAAAATCATGGCTTTGGGTCATTTTAAAATTGACGGTTCTACCCGGAATGACGTCACCGGTAGTGAGGATGGTGGTGGTATTATTTAAAATTTCATCATCAATCATCTGATCAAAAATTTTCTCATAAGTGACAGGAGCAACGGAAGGTGAGGGACTGACGACAGGAACAGGTCTGGCTTGGGGACTGACAGCAATATTAAGCAAGGAGAGGATGAAAGTAGTAAAAAGACGTAACAGTTGCATAGAATCCTCTAAAAGATTATATATTAAATATGAAATTATACGATGTAGCTGATCTGAAAAAGGCCGGGGAAGGAAAACTGAAGATTGAATGGGCAGGGAAACATATGCCTGTTTTAAATCTGATTAAAGAAAGGTTTATAAAGGAAAAACCGCTGAAAGGCATAACTATCGGAACCTGCCAGCATGTCACCAGTGAAACTGCAAATCTTGTTTTGACCTGGGTTGCCGGCGGTGCCAAAGTGATACTTTGTGCCAGCAATATGCTTTCAACCCAGGATCCGGTCGCCGCCTCATTGGTAAAAGATTACGGCATTTCAGTTTTCGCCATACACGGAGAAGATAAAAAAACATATTATAAACACCTGTTGCAGGTTTTGGATTTTCATCCCCAGATTACGGTTGATGACGGTGCTGACCTGGTTTCCGAGCTTCATAAAACAAGACAGGGGCAGATTAAGGAAGTGATCGCCTCATCAGAAGAAACAACAACCGGAGTGATAAGGCTGAAAGCAATGGCAAAGGATAAAGCTCTTAAAGTTCCGGTCCTGGCCATAAATGAGAGCCAGACGAAGCACCTCTTTGATAACCGCTATGGAACCGGGCAATCAACTGTTGACGGCATATTACGGGCTACCAATATGCTATTGGCCGGTAAAAGAGTGATTGTCTGCGGTTATGGTTGGTGCGGCAGGGGAATTGCGACAAAGATGCGCGGGATGGGAGCATGGGTGACTGTTTGTGAAGTAAATCCCATAAAAGCCCTGGAGGCCGCCATGGATGGTTTTGAAGTTGACAGTATAGCCAGAGCTGCCCGCTATGGCGAGTTGTTTATTTCCGCTACCGGTGACCGTCATGTCATCAGAACTGACCATATGAAAAAGATGAAGGATGGGGCTGTTTTAGCCAATTCCGGACATTTCAATGTTGAGTTTGATTATGACGGTTTAGCTGGATTAGCCGTGTCCCGCAGGACGCTACGGCGTAACCTGGAAGAATTCAGCCTCCCCGGCGGAAAAAAGCTTTATGCCTTGGGTGAAGGGAGACTGATCAATTTGGCTGCGGCAGAAGGCCATCCTTCTGAAGTCATGGATATGAGTTTTACCAATCAGGCTTTAGGAGTAGCCTGGCTTGTTAAAAATAAAGGGAAATTGAAGCCTAAAGTTTATATCTTGCCGGAAGCTATTGATATGCAGGTAGCCAGACTTAAATTACGGGCCATGAATTTGCATTTTGACACTCTTACCTCAGAACAGAAAAAGTATTTAAACAGCTGGCAGGAAGGGACTTGAATAAATCAGGGGATTGTAATATTCTGACAATTGGAGATTAGTCTCCTTTTTAATTTATGACGGATGACAAATTAAATAAATGGAATTACCGGTCGCCGGATATAATTCAAAAGGGCAGTCTGCATATTGAAGTCATTGCCGATTATGCCGGTATCCACGCCACCGACCACGCTTTTTCCGAAGTCCGCAACCATTTTTTCCGTTTTGATAAAAAAGAAATCGTCAGAATTATTACCGATCATCCCGTATATGCCTTTTCTACGATAGAAACCGGTTTTTGGATTGCCCAGGAAGTTTTACATAGCGAACACCGTAATCTTGTTATTTTTTCCAATACTGCCCCCCGGGGGGATATCAAATGGGAAGGTGAACAGCGCCAATCTTTTGCTGCCGGTATCCTAAATAACGGAATGCCGATTTTTGCCGTCAATGCAGGCTATAATTTATCTTTTATTAAACATGAATTGAAAGGATTATGGCAGGTCAAGGTCCCCAATGAAGGTACACAGTTCAGGTCGCGTGACTATTATCCTGAAGCAACTATGGCCATCTTAAACGGTGATCTTAGCCGGCTTGGAAAAGAAGTTGATATTGCCGCCATTCCAGATATACCAAAATTTGCCTTAGCTTCAGTTGACGGTTATGGAAACCTCAAGACAACAATTAGGAAAAGCGATCTTCCGCCATCAATTTTAAATGCTCCGCTGGTCAGAATAGCTTTTAACAAGCATTATCATTTTGCCTTAAACACGGTCGGTCAGGGGATCAAAGGCAATATAGGCGATTTATGCATGGTTTCCGGCTCCTCAGGAGGCAAAAGCAGGAATTTTTTGGAAGTTATCAAACTTCAAATGAGAGCTTCTGATGAATTTGCTGTTGACGGTCCGCGTGATGATCTGGGAAAAATCGCGATTACTCCTGCTAAAATATAAATTTTAAGCCCACTTGACAGCTGATTTTAATTGTTATATCTTTCTTTACTATAATTATGGAAATCTTCTCTATTAGTTGTCTTTGTACTTCCCTGTAGGGAGGCTAAAGGAACGTTAGAGAAGATTTACAGAAAGCCTCCCTTAAAGACGAGGGAGGTTTTTTTATATTCAATTTATGTACTATAAAAATATTTTGGAAGTCATCGGCAATACCCCTTTGGTTAAGATAAATAAGCTTAACCCCAACCCTAAAGTAGTAATGCTGGCCAAGCTGGAGTTTATGAATCCGGGTGGTTCAATTAAAGACCGGATCGGTCTGCCGCTGATTGAGAGAGCGGAAAAGATGGGCAGACTGAAGAAGGGAGGAACGATTGTGGAGCCTACCAGCGGCAATACCGGAGTAGGATTAGCCATGGTTGCTGCTGTAAGAGGTTATAAAACGGTTTTTGTCATGCCGGACAAAATGAGTGAAGAAAAAAGGAATTTATTGAGAGCATACGGTTCAAAAGTGGTTGTTACCCCTACCGCAGTTTCACCGGAGGATGAGAGAAGCTATTACCGCGTTTCTGATAAGATAGCTTCAGAAAACTCAAATTCATATAAACCTGATCAGTATAGTAATCCCGCCAATCCTGAAACACATTACCGCACAACCGGTCTGGAGATATGGGAACAGACGGAAGGGAAGATCACCCATGTGGTCATCGGTATGGGTACGGGCGGCACTATTTCCGGTGTAGGTAAGTATCTCAAAAAGAAAAATCCAAAAATTAAAATTATCGGAGTCGATCCGGTGGGCAGCGGTTACGATCATTATTACAGGACCGGCAAAATGCCAAAGCTTTTCAAAACTTACAAAGTAGAAGGAATCGGTGAGGATTTTCTTCCGGAAACGATGGATTTTTCAGTGGTAGATGATGTTGTTGTGATTTCCGATAAAGAAAGTTTTTTAATTGCCAGACAGCTCGCCGGTAAAGAGGGTATACTGGCCGGAGGATCATCAGGATTGGCATTGGCAGCCGCCAGAAAGGTGATCCGGAAACTGAAAACAGGGTTGATGGTTGTGATCCTACCTGATTCCGGTAAAAATTATCTTTCAAAATTCTATAACGATGACTGGATGAGGGATTTCGGTTTTCTGGATGAGAAAAATGAAACCATTAAAAAACTTCTGAATAAAAAACTTCATTTTATAACCGTCCAATCGGCAGCCACCCCGGCAGAAGCCGTGAAACTCATGCGCCAATACCAAATATCCCAATTACCCGTTGTTGAAAATAAAAAAGTCGTCGGTACACTGACGGAATCAATTCTTATTAAAAGCCTTTACGGCAACAGCAAAATCCCGGTCAGTGTTGCCGAAATTATGGACAGGGATTTTATCAGTCTGCCGGAAACCGCCTCCGAAACCCAGCTGGCCCAGGCTCTTAAGGAAAAAGAGATGGTGATCATCACTGATAAGCAGGGAAAGCCGTTGGATGTTCTGACCCGAATTGATTTTCTGAGCAATTTTTCAGTTTAGGTAAAATTAACAAAATCAGTTACTTTTTTCCAGTGGATCAGTTCCTTTTTTATTTTTTCAACTTTTTCGTCGGATAATGATTCAACGCCCAACGCAAATCTGACATATTTCGGCCCTTTCCTTTTGCTGTTTAAATAAAAAGTATCTTCATTATTGACATAGCAACGTGTGCGATAGGGAATATCCAGAGGATCTATTCCATCCTGAACCTGGACATACAGGTAAAAGGCGGCCAGCTCATCCTCGGATTTTCTCTGTTCACCGTTGACCTCCTTCATTTCCTGATCGTCTTCTTCACCGCTTAAGATATATTCATCCAAATTAAAAATATCCGGCCTGACGCTTAATATTTCCAATAATTTTTTCTGCCGGTGATGAAGCATGTCAAAAAAACTCAACTGGTCCTCAAATTTGACAAAGTCCCAGATGGCCATGGCTTCCGCCATCATGGCATAGGATACGGACGGTGATGTCAGTTTGGTAATTGCCGGAATGTGAGTGGCCAAAGCTTCATCCGGTGTTCCGACAAAGCCGCCCCGAAATGAAGGCCGGCCGAAAATCTTTGTCATCGGCAAAACGTCAATTCTTCTTTTAAAGCTGTTCATTATTTCCCCGTTTCTTTTCAACTGTTTCTGATTGCCCATCCCCAGATAAGCGCAGTCGTTGATGACGATTACTTTGGCGCCGTTTCTTCCTCGGTGATTTTCCAGGACCTCCAGGACCTGTTTTAATTGTTCGGGCGGGACGATGGTTGAGACAGGGTTGTTGATAATCGATAAATCTACAATCAGAACATCCTGGTTTTCCTCCTTTTCCAAAAACTCTTTTAATTTTTGAGGATTGTAGAAAAAGTTATCTTTTTTGTCGGTGACCATTTCCACAGTTTGTATTCCCAGTTCCCGGGGTAACTTACCAAGTATGGTAAAGCCGGGAGTAGGGAAGAGGATTTTTGGGCTATATTCATATTTTCGCGGTTTGTTGCCGTACAATTCCTGGTGTAATGTGTATCTAGCCAGCATGTAAGCTCTGGTAATTCCGTCGGTCGCCCCGTAACTGACGAATGAACCGTTTTCCGGAACATAACCGGTCAGATTAAAACTGTTCAGATATTCGATATGATGGTTAATTAGCCCCCGCCAGCCGGTTCCCAATGCCTGGTATCCGGTCGGATTGACATCCGTCCTTTCCAGAATATCCATATATGCGTCGGCTCTTCTGTTGATCCGTTTCCTTTTAGCGCCCCGGAAGCCCATTCTTTCGGGTACATCGTTGTATTGGGATTCCATATCGCCTTTCAGCGAGATATTGCCGATAATGAAATCCCTTAACGGTTCCGGATCGATGCCGTTTTCCAGGCAGAATTTTAATGCCGTTTTCCTTATATCGATCCATTCCCTGATTTCAGCCGGCCGGTCTTCTTTTTCCAAAAGCGCCTTAAAATCCTTTCCCTGTTCAAACAGCTTCCCAGCCAGCAGAATATCCTTTTCGTTTATCTCTTCCTCAACTGTCCATCTACCCAAGTATACTTGTTTCAGGTGCGTGATTATTTGTGCTGCCTCAGCAGCTGTCTTTTCCCTTTTTTTATCAGGAGTATAAGCGCCTCTGTTTAGAAGCCGCCAGGTACGGTCATCCGCAGCTGCTTCGCTTCTCGTTTCCGGTCTTCTGATAAATTCAAACAGAGTTTTGGCGGCTGTTCCGGCCGTCTGTGTTTTCTCTTCATCCGTAAAGGGAATACTCGATGATTCCAATCTGTCAGCCAGCTCCCAGCCTGTAAGGGCGAGATAGAAAACAAAAGCTTCCTGTTGTTCCGCAGTCAATTGATTTAACATCGCTTCGAACTGCCGTTTAAATACCCGATCTTCATTTTTCCACTTATTTACTTCATTAGTCAAAAAAGCAGTAAACGAACTACCCTCACCCTTAGGGTCAAAATTTCTACCCATAGGTTCAGACGGAGCGATAGAAAGGGCTTCTTCGACTGCCCGGGAAATTTCGGCTGACATAATCGGCCTTACTGTAGCACAAGGAAAGGCAAAGTCAAGCTAATTAGCCTGAAATATGAAATTAGAATTTACATCTTGAGATTTTGTTTCTATGTCAAAAAGCTTAATATTTTGTTCTTTGGCTATTTCTCTGAATATTCCGGCTAAACGGTTGAAAATTCCAAAGATTTTTTCCGGTTCTTCAGTAACCGCGCAACCTCTGAAAAAATTATCAACCGGTTGTATACCGACTAATGAGCCGTCTAGTATGCGAATTTGTCTCGGTTGAAACCAAGCTCCCGGAGCATATGCTATTTTTTGTTCTTGTAAGATTCTACCTAAATTAGCATAGGTTGATAAGCCCGGTGGGACTTCCACCCAGACAAACATTCCTGCTTCAGGTTTGATAGCTCGGAATATGTCCTCATGCTGATTAATAGCTTCCATGGCTTTATCAATGCCCTCATTATAACGCTCTACAAGTGAGGGGGTTTTATTTTCTAATTCAGTTTGAGCGAAATCAAAAAATTCCAATTCAGTTCTTGCCGGAGTCATAATCATATCTGCTTCCTTTTTTGACTTTAGCTTTTTGTATAAGTCATCCCCTAAAATTGTAGCCCAAGCCACTCTTTCTGCGGGTGCGTACAGTTTAGATGCCGTGAATACGAGAATTATATTCTTGTCTAAATAATCAATGTTTGGAGGATTATCTGATTTGGATAATTTGTAGTAAGCATAATCCAAAAGAAGAGGAATGCCGTAACTTTTACAAATACCGTTAAGCTTTTTACCGCGTTCATCGGTTAACACTCCACCGCTGGGATTTTTGTAGACCATTTCATAAGTCAAACCTATATCGTATCCTTTTTCCAGAAGGGTCGTAATGGTTTCTTCTAATTTATCTGGAAGCATGCCATGTTCATCAGATTCGACGGCAATTACCGGAATATGATTATTGTATTCTGCTGCTTGCATAAAGGCGGAATATGTCGGTGTTGAGGTTAAAGCCACTTTTTTTCCTGACTCACACAATGTAACTAGAGATGTTGCCAGGCCATATTGCGAACCGGGAAGAGTTAAAATATTTTTTTCGGTTACAGTCTTCCCGCTTAATTTCGATATGTCTTCTGCTACCCAAGTCCTGAGTTCAAAATTGCCCTCTGCTCCGGCATATTGTAATCCATGAAAGGCTTTATATTCCTCACGAAGGAAAAATGGTGTAATGGTAAAATGTTCTCGCCAAAGATAATCAAGAGGTGCTTCTGGAGGCAATCCTCCGGCAATAGTATCAACTTCGATTCCCTGTCTTTTCATTTCGCTGACAAGTCCGATAAGCGATAAAAGATTCGGGGGTTGACTATATCTTGGTTTTAGTTCAGTTTGAATATTTAAATCTACCGCGCGATAGATAGTTGTTGGTGTAAGGGTTAATGGTTGAAGATGAACAGGAAGAACAGTTTCTCTTTCAGGGCCGTTTGCCATTGCTTCATAATTTATCATACAAACCTTTCTTGTCAAGCTAGACAGGCTTGACGGTGGGAAACTAGGACTGCTATAGTAACTATTTAGACATGATACCGTCGTTTTTAATCACTTTCCGGGAGGTAATTGAGGCTTCACTGATTGTGGCTGCCATCCTGGGCATTTTGTCTAAATTGGGTGATAAAAAGGGTATGCGCACGGTCTGGTGGGCAAGCGGATCGGCAGCCCTGGTAAGTTCGTTTTTGTTGATTATCGGCAGCCTGTTCGGTTTGAGGATACAGCAGATTTATAGAGGCCGCACGGAGGAAATTATCGAAGGCATCCTGATGATAATTTCAGCAGTTTTTATCACCTGGGCGGTTTTTTTCCTGCATAATTATTTCGGTAAGTACAAAACCAAACTTCTGCAAAAAATTAAAAAAAACGTCCAGCAGGAAGAGCAAAAAGGCTTATTTCTGCTGGCATTTACAGCCGTAGTCAGGGAAGGATTTGAAATCGTGCTTTTTTTATCAACCGTCTTTTTTTCGGCCAGTCCTCAAAAAATCCTGGCCGGCTTTTCGGCCGGCGCGCTGTTGGCTCTTTTGGTTTCATGGGGCTTATTTACGGCGACATTAAGATTACCGATTTTTTACGCTTTCAGGATAACCAGTACTTTATTGATCCTATTTGCTGCCGGGCTTCTGGCGCGCGGTGTCCATGAATTTACCGAAGCCGGTTTTATACCGGTATTCGGCAGGTTGACCTTTCATATTTTGCCGGAACAAACGAATTTTATCTCTGAGATGATAAAGGCAGTTTTCGGTATCACCAGACAGATGGATTATGGCCAGTTGACTCTTTACCTGGGATATAGCCTGGTAATGGTCTGGTGGGTCTTCTTCCGCAAAAAAACTTCTGCTAATTAAAAAAAATGGTGAATCCTTTTTTAGGGACCCCCAATTCGTGGGGTTGAAAAAGACTTCTTAAAGACTCATAATAGATTTCATTGATGGATGCTGTCATTTTTGCCGGTAATTCCAATCCGGACTTAGCTACTAAAATTGCTTCAAATTTAAAATTGCCGTTGGGAAAAGCCGAGATTATCCGCTTTGCCGATTCCGAATGCCGCGTCAGAATTGAAGAGGATGTTGAAGGCAAGACGGTTTTTATCATCCAGTCCCTCTCAAATCCGGTTGATGAGCATCTGATGGAGTTTTTACTGATGGGAGATGCCGTCAAACGGGGGGAACCGAAGAAAATGGTGGCTGTTTTACCTTATCACGGCTATGCCAGGCAGGACAGAATCCACCGTCCCGGCGAATGCCTTTCAGCGCTGGTTGTGGCCAAGATGATTGAATCCGTCGGTTTTGATAAACTGGTGACTTTGGAACTGCATAATGAATCCATATTGGGATTTTTTAAAATTCCCGTAGTCCATATTTCCGGACTGGAAATTTTTAGGGTTCGTGTTAAAGAACTGGAAGGGGAAGTAGTGGTGATTACTCCCGATGCCGGAGCTTTGAAGCGGTCGCAGAAATTTGCCGAAAGCCTGGATTTGCCGTTGGCTTTGATTGAAAAAAAGCGCGATTTGGACAGGGCGCATAAAATCCTTTCGATGAGAGTAGTCGGGGAGGTAAAGGGG
>Ga0209541_10000499_pt1 | contig 77103 bp, 73 predicted proteins | sample RifCSPlowO2_01_FD_184027 | JGI IMG/M metagenome (GOLD analysis project Ga0209541, IMG submission 184027) | Groundwater microbial communities from Rifle, Colorado - Rifle CSP2_plank lowO2_0.1 (SPAdes) (version 2) | ecosystem: Environmental > Aquatic > Deep subsurface > Groundwater | place...
GGCATTATCTATACTGCTGATAGATTCAAACAGGCACAGACCAAGAACAGTTAAAATCATGGAGAATATATCCATGACTAGAAAAATTCGGAGGAAATATTTAAAGATTACTATTTACGAGAAAGACTAGCTATTACATTATCTGCCCACTTAACTTCATATATGATAGGCGTTTGTTCTGGAAATAGTAAAGTAGCTTCAAGAGATTTTGAGCGAGGATTATATGAAGTAGTATCAGATATAATCTCAGCTATAGAAAATTGATAAGTATCAAAACAGGAATGTGAAGAACAATAATCGTTTAAAACTGCTTTTTCTACTAAAGCCGAATTATTATATCTCTCTGCCTCCGTACTATTCATTGGACAACTCCATAAAAATAAAGGAGTAGTAGCTATTTGGTACAAGAGATATGCTTTCCCTATTGTTTTTGCTATTGATTTTGGAATAACTACCATACTTTATGAAAAAAAAGCATATGCTTTATATAGCTTTTGATTTGGTGAAATTTTAAGCTCAAAATGGCGTAAACTAGATAGAAGTAATAAGCACTAAGTACCCTAAAATAATTTGTTCAGTTGTCGTGAAACTGGAACTTTTGGAGGCACGTTTTTTCTAATAGTATTATCGATTATTTGTAAGACTGCTTTCAAAATCTTCTTAAAAGAACGTTTTGAATTTTTTAAATTATAATCATACTCGTACAGTCTCTGATCAAAGAGGGGAATTTCAACTCCCGGTCTTTCAAGTCTAAATTGTTTCGAGAATCGAATTTTGATTATAGAATTTTCATTTGGATCAGGATTTTGGGAGATAGTAATAGGTACGGGAACCTTAGAAAGTCTCAAAGCAGAGGAAGGTTTATAAGAATGAGATCCAAAAAATCCCTCAATTGTTATCATCCCATACGCAAAACTGATTTTTAAATGTTCTATCCCCATAGATTCCATCAAAGCTTTGATATTATGAATAGTATGATAATTGCTTAGATTATTCCAATAGGGATCCTCATATCTTTTTACAACAGATTCAGCTTCATTTAAATCAACTGCTACTGCCGCTACCCACTTCTCTGCATCATCGACAGTTTTCCTTAACTCTTCAAGATACACTTCTAGTTTGGCGGTATCTGAGTCTATATAATTTTGTATTCCTAGAATTAAACTCCTTATCCTACCTTCATACAGAGAAGCATCTTTTAAAAGATTAGCTGCTTCTACGTGCAGACGTTCTCTTAATTTTTTAGCCATGTCACTGGTAGCTGAAAATGTGCCTTTGTCAATCTTTTCTAATAGATTTTCAATTTCTCTTTCATAACGATTAAAACGTTTTTCGGCAATCCCCGCTAACCGAGCTTTTGAAAAAATAACGCGACAAGTTAAGGATACCATCCCTCTCCCAGCTTTAATCTGTTTCTGATCAGTCTGTCTTTTAGCTTCTTCAAATTGTTTCTTCACTAAAGATAAATAATCTTGTAATTCAGTGAAAAAGAGATGTTCTGCGGCAATCTGATGAATAGCCTTTTTGATTATCCTATCCTCTTTTGACATACTCTGGAGAAATATAGTTCATATTATTAAATACTTCGTTTTTTAACCTTGGAAAATAATTTTGAAACACTAAAAAGATATGTAATTAGAGATTCAAAATGGTTTAAATCCAGTAGAAATTGAATGTTATAAAGATAGAAAAATAAGGAGTGATAAATAATTCAAATTATTTGCCAGTTGCCACCAATTCTGGATCAAAAACTCTATACTCCCCCACAGCCAGATTGCCTAAATGAAGATTGCCCATCCTAATCCTCTTTAAAGAAATAACTTCATGCCCCAGAGTTTTCATCATCTCTCGAATCTGACGTTTCTTTCCTTCATGGAGAATAATAGTAAAAGTAGTATTTCCTTTTTCCTCTTTTTTTATATAGATCTCTGACGGTTTGGTATGATAGGGCAGGTCTCTAATTAAAATTACAAATCCATTTTTGATCTTGTCTACATCTTCAGCGCTTAAAATACCATTAATCTCTACAAGATATTCTTTTTCAATTTCATTCAAAGGATCAAGTAGCTGTTGTGCAAAATCGCCATCATTAGTAATGATTAACAATCCGCTGCTATTGAAATCTAAACGTCCTACGGGAAATAAAGAATTCATCACCTCAGTTGGTTCATGAATCAATTCCATCACATTTTTTTTATCCCTATCTCTTTCTTTGGAAGTGACGTGACCAACTGGTTTGTGCAACATGAAATAATGAAAAGTGATGGGTTTAGGTAAAGGAATACCATCTACTAGAATAGTTGCTTTCTTAGGATTACATTGATAATCTAAACCTGAGATTAATTTGCCATCTACTAATATTTTTTGGGATCGAAATAATTCATCAGCATCACTTCTGGTATAAATTACGCCTGCTTTACGCAGGATTTGATAGATTGTGGGTTTATGGACCATAAATTAAATAAGAAAGAGGAAACTATAAAAATCTATCCCGTTAATTCCACTGTAATTTTATTTTTGCCTTCAGGATGGAGAATAATCCCATCTTCTTTTTTTATACCCATGAATTTGGCAAGTTGCTCAGGGATCCTAATAATAAGAGAATTTCCAGAATAAGATATTTTAGATTTTTTTGCTAATCCAAAAAGACCTTTTTTCTTTTCTAATTCTTCTATCTTTTTGCTTGTTTTTTCGTCAAACCATTGCTCGCCACAAGAATTACAACTGTTAGTGGGGAATATACCTAATTGAATTCCATATACTAAATAGGGGACTTCTTTCTTGGTTAACGTTCCTTTTTCACATAATGGGCATATCATTGTCTTATCATCACCGTTATAATATAAGCTTGGACATTTCTCAATGGTTTGTATACTACGCGTATATGTGCGTATTCTGAAATTATTTTGTTGGGTTTCTGTAAATGTTTTGCTCCTTGTTGAATTGTTCTTTTAATTTCATTAATGGACACTCCTCGTTCACGAGCCTGCTCCAATGCATGCTTGCTCATAACTATATCCATTCAATATCACTCTTTTAACTTACATGTAAGTGAAAGTATATAAATGTTGCTGCCTAATCTAAAAAAGAAAATATTTCAGCTAAAGTGTGGAATTATTATTTTAAAAATATATCTAAATATTAGATTATTCTACTGTCTCACCCACAATACTTCGTAACATATACCCCATCACTCTAACTTTTATCTTCTGTTTCAATGGAATCCTTCCTTTTATCCCAATAACTAAAGGATACGTCCCCATCTGGCGACAGAACGTAGTCTTGCCATCGTACATTTCTGTCCAGACTTCCGAGAGAATAGTCCCTTTTGGTAGAATACGTTCTAGCATAGGATTATCAATCTTCTGCCTGATTTCATTGCGCCATTTCCAATAATATTTTTTATTCTTATGGAAATACTTCTGTCCGCCATGTTTCTCTAAGAACGTATTAGGAAGGACAGCTACCTGACGGATATTGATACGTCGTAACATCAGTCCCCCAGTCATAATCTGCTGCAATGATCCCATGTTTTTCTGATGCGTTTCTTTTGATTCATTCAACAAACCAAAAATAATATTAATACCGGGCAGAAATTTAGGCATACCATTCCCCCCTCTTTCTGCACCATATTTATTGATAATGCAAATTGCTTTCATGGCCATAAGTGGAGCAGTATTGAGTAAATTAGCTCGCACCACTTCTGGATCAAATGATTCCACCCCAAAGGCAGCAATGTTTCCGGCAGTGCAATATTCTACGATAGCTTTAGTGATCTCCTCTCCACCCGGAGCAATGACTGAATTAGGATTGACGTTATCTATCTGTAATACTTCAATCTTTGGACAATTTTTTCTGATTTGTTTCAACAGTTCAATAGGTCTATCTGAGGCATAAAAATCTGCTTGTTTTCCCAGACGAAAAAAACGAGCACCATGATTATAAAATGATTGGACTTCTTTCACTACATCTTCCATCTTACGATTGATAAATTTGCTTTTGATGGGTTCGGTACAAAAACTGCACTTGCCTACTTTACATCCTCTTCCTGTTTCTATTTCAATTACTCGTTTATCCGGAATCTGATCTAATATTTCTGCACCAATAAGAGCATATTCATTCAATTCTTCAAATGAAGCAGAATAATCAATGACCTCATCAAAAATACCTTCTTTGAAAGTTTCGGAGACTTTACCACCTTCCAACTGAGTTCCAAAGACAGCAGGGCCGGTAAGAATCTTTTTCATAGGAAGATCCCGGATATGAGCCGTAACTTCTCTCAAAGTGCCCGGAAGAGCAGTAAGATATTTTCCCGGAACATGAACACCTAGAACTACGATGAGAACATCCGTAGTTTGAAGAACTTCTTCCGCATCGTTTTTAGTAGTGTTATAAATAAGAATATTTGTTTTTTCATGTTCTGGCGTTTCTTTCTTCTTTTTATGATATACTTTCCACAAACGAAGATCATCGATAGTGATATAGGTAACGTCGTGTCCTTCTTGTTTGAGTTTGCCGTAAATATATCGAGGATACGTTCCTAAATACGGAGGCACACCTAATCCGGAAGCTTCATCGGTGTAGCAGTCAAGGATAGTGTAGTGCATGATTCGTTTTGTAGATTAGTACTTTATAAAATCTTCTGAATATAGATTTTGGAAAATATACCACTGATAAGAACAATGCTTTTAATATGCACTCATTTTTCCCAATCATAAAAGGGAGTGGTATGGTAGAAACTTTTCGTATAGGATTGTCAGGAAGTATCGGAGTTGGAAAAACTACTACGGCAGAGAATGCTATTTGTAATCCGTATCAACAACTCTTTCAAGATTTAGTGCGAGGAACAGCGGTTGAACCGCACATTGATCGATATCGAGAACAATTTGAAGGGGAACTATTTGAAAAATATATGGCCGATCCTAACGCCTATGCTATGACATTTCAAACAACCATACTTCTCAATTCAGCGGATTTGGAAGAAAGAATTTCTCGAATTGGAGGAATTGCTTTAATCGACAGAACTTTTTTTGAGCATCGGTATGTTTTCGGTGAGGCCCAGCATCGTCTGGGGAGAATCAAAGAAGATGATTACAAAGCATATGATCGCACCGCATTGCGCTTTGCTCGAACTACTGTTCCTCTACCTGATGTATATATACATCTTCAAGCAACTATTCCCGAATTGCAAGAACGTATTGCTAAACGAGGAAGACCAGAAGAACAATTTATGGTGGCTGATTCATCTTACTTAGTTTTATTAGAAGGATTATATCAAGAATTTTTTGCTACAAAAGTTCCTCCCGTACCCGTGATTAATGTCAACACCTCCGGAATGCGCGTGGATGGTAGCCTAGATCATGAATACCTCATGAGAATTTATGGTGAAATTACTGATGGAATACGAAAATTGGATCTACCTAAATTACGCAGAATATATCCTGCTCCACAATAATAATTAAATAAAAATAAATTACAAAAATACATTTTCCGGAGGAAAACAAAATGTTAACACCAAGCAGCCAAATAACCGTTTCGGTAGTAGGAGGAATCAAATCAGGAAAAGGAGTTTTCACTAGAAAAGCCTTTGAGCCCAAACATAGAGCTACTCTTGAAGATACAGTTTTATTAGGAAATAATTTTGTTCCTAAAAAAAGCACTTCTATCAAAGAAGAAGGTGATAAAGAGCTAACTGAAAGATCATACTTTGAACCAGAGAAATTTATTTTTCCATTACAGATGGATTATCTAGGACGAAGGCATGGTCAACAAAATCTAGTAGACGCTGCCGATGGATTGGTATGGATGGGACAGCATCCCGACGTAGATAGGATGTTTGCAGACATGAATAAAGCAGCCATGGGAGAACATTTTCCCATTTATGAACGATTATTCAATGAAACCAGAAGAAGAATTACTGAACCGGACGTAGTTATCTATCTCAAAGCCAGCGAAGATACTTTAAGAAGAAGAATTGGTGAAAATGGAACACCAGGAGAGAAGAAAATTTTAGAGGGAGATTATATCACTAGACATATCGCCGGCTTGGAAAAATATTGTGACGAACTTAAACAACCCGCCATAATTATCGATGCTAATCATCCTGCTTTTGAGGGAAAAGGGGATGACTCATTTTGGAATGGATTTTTTACTACATTAGCTAAAGACATTCGAAGTATGAAAAAACCACCCCGTTATGAACGATCAGAATGGGGCAAGATGGATTATAATCGAGCCAGAAGAGCATCGTGGGATGCGATGATGCAGCTGCGCGAGTACCTGAAAAAAGAACAAGCGTTCATAGCATTGATGGGAATTGTAGGATCAGGAAAGACAGGATTAACCGAAAGAATACAAGATGAATTAGGAATTGAAGCTCTTTTTGAATTGGGAAATAAAAATGATCAAATTCAAGATGAATATTTTCAAAAATTTATAGGTTCTTTAAAATATGCAGAAACTAATATTGAATTAGTCAGGGAATGTTGCTATAAACTACAAGATTATTTAATTCCTAAAAGATCGGGAAGAAGTGCTGAAAAATACAAAGAAGGAAAGAGTTTTGTAGTAGATCGTTCCGCGGTTGAGGATCAATCTATCTTCTGGCGTTACTTTTTATCACTGGGATGGTTGAGCGAGGATCAATATCATAGCTTGCAAGAAAAAGCAATTAGTGAATATGCTAAAACACCAAAATCTGATTTAATAATTAGATTAAACCTTCCTGGAGAAAAAGCCAGGATGAGAGTCTTAGATCGAGGTAGAAAAGAGGAAGTTGAAGCATGGCCCATTGAAAGGTTAAAAGCCATGGAAGTATTATATGACACCATTGAAGAAGATATGAAGCAATACAGATCTCATGATGGACCAATTTTAAGGGTGGACATGACCACTTTTGATCCAAAAAACGAAATTGATCGTGGTCAATTTTATCAGAACTGGCTCCATCTGCTCTTAGATCAAAGAGGAATTTGATAACATAAATTGAATATTTTTGAACCTATTTTAACCAAAACGCCAAGACTATACGTAATCTTTAAAAATAACACCTATAATTATCACATCAATTGGCTCCGTAGCTTAGCCTGGTTGAGCGCACGACTGATACATTGACGGAACGGCAATAGTCGAACGTTAGTGAAAGACATCGTGAGGCCCCGCGTTCAAATCGCGGCGGAGCCATGTTTTTTATAAAAAGTTGAATAGGAGAGGTGTTTAGAGTAAACATCACATGACAGAAACACCAAATCAACCCTTTTCTTTGGAAAGAGCTTTACAAGCACATATAGATTATGGTTCTAAAGTAATATTCCAAATATTAAGAAGTCCAGATGAAAATGAATTAGGATTATTTAATCAATTTACCAGAGACAGCTTAGAACCCCAAGGACCATCCAACCACCAGTTAAATGAGAGGGTTTATATTAGGCGATTAATGGCCGGAATAGCGTATAAAAGAAGTGGAAGCCACCTTAATGCTGCTTATTGTTTAGATAAAGCAGGTAGAGCTGCTTTTCACTCAGCAAATGACTTTGTTATAAAAAATATTCCAGAATTAAAACCAGAATACCAAATGTGGTATGCTCGTGCAGCGAGTTTACGATTTTCCGCAGCAAGATTATTTGAAAGTGTAAATGAACCAATCAGTGCAACTTACTCTTATGGTTTTGGAAGTGCAGCTCTTTATTTCTCTGGAAAAGAGGAAGAAGGATATCAAATGGTTCTCACTACTTTAAGTCGATTTATGACGATAGGGGCTAGCCCAGAACATAAATTGAATAAACACTTAAAGAGAATATGTAGAGAACACAAACAGGAATAATTAAATTGTAAACTTTTCTTAAAAATAGAGATTATTCCAAAAAATTCATAACGTTTATAAAATAAAGTCCAGCTGAATAAATTATGCTCAAAAAAATAGGATTAGACCTGGATGATGTTCTCACAGATACCATGCCCCTATTTTTGCAATGGCACAATGAAACCTATGGAACAAGATATGGTGTTAAAGATATGAGCACGTATCATATTGAAGATTTAGGAGGATGCACCCCCGAGGAAGCAAATGAAAGACATGATTTATTTCGACACTCAGAACATTTTGGCAGAGTTGTTCCTGCTCCCGGAGCAATTGAAGCAGTAAGATTAATTGCTGCAGAATATACTCCCCATGTTATTACTGCTCGTAATTCCAATATTAGAGAACCAACCCAAAAGTGGTTGGATACTTATTTTCATGGACTTATCCAAGACGTTCACTTTACCAATGCATATTCTACTGATTCTGCTACTACACCACCACGGTCCAAAGCAGAGGTATGTATAGAATTAGGCATCAAAACACATATTGAAGATGCATCTGAACATGCTCGTAAATGTAGAGATGCAGGGATACAAGTAATTCTTAGAACTCGCCCTTGGAATGTGAGAGAAACAGGATTTGATCGTTTTGAAAGATGGGAAGATTTATTGAGAATGCTATTGAGATGAATTTGAAAAATACATAAAATAAATATGTGTTAATAGCTCCAACATATATTATTCCAACTCTATTCTTCGGTGTATAAATCTTTAAATAAGAGTTGTCATTCGAAAATACTAAAACCTATTCAGGATATTGCATATAAAAACAAGAAAAATCAAGAAATAACGCAATTATCCCACAATTATATTTACGGGGGGTGTAGTATATGAAAAAATTAATGGTGGTCATGCTAATTGTAGTAATGGCATTGATGTTAGTCGGATGCCTAAATTACAAAACAACGCCGACAGAAGATTCTGATTTGGTGAGTGAAATTGCTTCTATTGAAAGCAACTTAAATAAAACCTCTGAAGCACCAGTGACAGACAAAGTAACCGGATCTGCAGTCAAGAAAGAAGTAGTAAAAGCTGAGGAGAAGAGTGGTCCAGTAGCAGTTAAGAGTGAGCCAGTTAAAGAAGTAGTTAAGGATACTTCAAGTCAACCAGTTTACACTTTAAATGTAAAAGAAAATGAGATGGTCAGATTAAGGGTTAATGCTAGTGATCCTGATAAAGATCCTTTAACCTACTCCTTTACTAAACCATTAAGTCCTAACGGAGAATGGAAAACTAGTTATGGAGATGCTGGAGAATATATTGTAACTGTAAGTGCTAATGACAGAACTCACACTACTGAGAAGAAAGTTAAGATAGTAGTACAAAGAGTCAATATGCCTCCAAGTATACAGGGATTAAGAAACATCACCGTAAATGAAGGGGATACAGTAACTCTAGAACCAAAAGTGAGTGATCCTAACAAAGATCCAGTTACCGTCACCATCTCTGATCCATTGAAGAACGGAAAATGGACAACAACCCATAAAAATGCTGGATCATATCCCATAAAAGTTACTGCTAGTGATGGAGAACTTGTTACTGAAAGTTCTTTGACAGTAGTTGTTAAAGATGTGAATGTTGCACCTCAAATAAGCAACGTACAAGATTTAACTATTAAAGAGGGAGAGGTAGTCAAGATCCAACCAACAGTAGTTGATCCTGACGAGAATCAAGTGGTTAAAGTTGAAATTAGTGCACCTGTTGGGAACACAGGAGTATGGCAGACCGGATATACCGACCACGGTACTTTCCAAGTAACTGTAACTGCTGATGATGGCATAACTAAGATAACTAAGAAAATTACTGTAACAGTTCAGGACATAAACATGCCTCCTGAAATAACTACGGTGGGTCTTAGTTAAGTTTTTCTTTTTTATTTTTTTTATTAATTATAGTGAGGGGGGATAGGTGGACAAAGAATTTGAAAATAATAAAAATGAGACAAATTATCCCTAAGCATCTTTTAGTAACCATCATTAGTTGTATTCTATCTCTAGTTCTTATTTTTAGCGTCGCTGCTGAAAGTGCGCAAACTCTTACTGCTTATGAAACAGATTTAGTTAAACTTAAGGTAAAAGCAACTGATCTAGATAATGACAATATTACCTATACTTATTCCCAACCTTTTGATATAAAAGGAGAATGGCAACCGGGATATAATGATGCAGGAGAGTATGATATCAATATTACTGCTTCTGATGGGATCCATGAAACTGTCAAAAAAATAAAACTAATTATCAAAAACAAAAATCGCCCCCCAATACTGTTAACTAACAAACTTACTGTCAATGAATCACAAACAGTCAATTTGAAAGAATTTGTTAAAGATTGGGATAATGACCCCTTAAGTTTTGAATTTCAGACCCCCTTCGATAAGAATGGAAACTGGAAACCAACCTATCAAGATGAGGGAAGTTTCGTCACTACTTTTACCGTTAGTGATAATGAGAAAACCATTAATGCCCGAGTAGAAATAATAGTATTACACCAAAATCATGCCCCCACTTCAGATCGTTCTTTCACCGACTTACCTAAATATCAAATAAGTGAAGACCAAACTTTGAAATATTATATCGATGTTGAAGATGTAGATGGAGATAAACTAACTTATCTTTGGCAGTGGGATGCTCAAACTATAGGTAAAGAAAAAGCCGGAAAATATTATCTAGAGTATGACAGTGCCGGAAATCATTCATTAAAAGTGTTCATAAGTGATGGACTATTTAATCTAAGTAAAGAATGGCAGATTCAAATTAAAAATCTGAATCGCAAACCAAAAATTTCGCCCGCACCAATTACCATAAATGAGGGAGAAACAGCCAAAGTTATTGTTCCGGAAACAGATGAAGATGGTGATACCTTAACCTACCAATTTCAGTCACCATTGGATAAAAATGGAGAATGGCAGACAACATACGATGATTCTGGAACGTATAAATTCATAGTTAGTGCTTTTGATGGATTGGAGATGACTAATTCTACAGTCCAAATTGCCGTTCTAAACGTAGATAGAGCACCTTTACTAACCATTCCCAGTAGATTATATGTATATGAGGGACAGAAAGGAGAATGGCAAATAAACGCTGTGGATCCAGATAAAGAAGCAATGAAAGTTAGCGTAAAAAATCTTCCCCCTAAAGCTAGCTTTAATGAAAAAAATAACACCTTAATTTGGACACCGGATTATGAGGTAATTAAGAGATCAGGCGGTTTATTAAGTAATGTACTTAACAAGCTGAGAATTGAACAATTAATATTAAGAGGTAAAACGTATCCCATTATCGTAACCAGTTGTAGTAAGAATCTGTGCACTTCTCAAACTGTATCGCTGGTTGTTCATAATGTTGATAGAGCACCAGTACTAAACAAAATTCCTGACATTACTGTAAAAGAAGGTGAATTAGCTACTTTGCAGGTATCTGCAGTTGATCCAGATGGAGATATTGTGCATTATTATTTCACTGAACCATTTGGTAAATCTTCCGGTAAATGGCAGACAGAAGCCGGAGATAAAGGCCTCTACACTATCTCTGTTACCGCTACTGACGGGAAAATGGGACAAACTCTTCCCGCTAAAGTAAAAGTAGTAAAGAATAATCGCGTACCTACCTTAAGCATCAAAGATGATGAGTTAGTGGTAAATGAAGGACAACAATTCATGTTCAAAGTTGACGCGAGCGATCCTGATAATGATACAGTTCAAGTACGTCTGGATAACCTTCCTCCGGGAGCTTCATTTAAAGACGGAATTTTCCTCTGGGCACCAGGATATAATACTGTCATTAATGGAACAAATAGTAATTGGAATTCATTTTTAAGCAGGCATCTTTATCTGAACAAAAAAATGAATAAAGATGAAGCAGTAGTATGGTTGAGCTTCACTGCTTCAGATGGAGAGGCAGATAAAGTAATCCATCCGGTTAAAGTTACTGTTAAGAATGTAAATAGAGCTCCAAAGATAGTAAGTGTATCTCCCGCTTTAGCAGAAGCAGAGTCCGAAATTACTGCAACTGTAGGACAGCCAGTAATTTTCAGAGTAGCAGTGCAGGATGAAGATAAAGATCCATTACAATACACTTGGAAACTAGGAATACGTGAAGATGACGTTACTGGAACCAATGGTATCGAAAGAACTTTTGTTTCAAGTGGCAAGAAAACGGTTAAAGTTATTGTCAGTGATAGTGGAGAGGAAGTGGTGCAAGAATGGAAAGTAAACGCTGTTTATACACCACAAACTGAACAAACAGAGTATCTCTGGCCAGCAGATCCGCTTAACTCTCAAATACCTGAACAACCATTTAGTGTTAAAGTGTATGTGGTTAGGATTAATTAGTATATAATTAGATTTTAGTTTAATTTATTTTTAAGATAATTTTATAATAAGTAAAATTAATAACTCTAAAAATGAAACCAAAAATAGTAGTAACTAAAAATCTGCATCTTTATGAAAATCAGATTAAACGTTTGGAATCGTTAGGCAAAGTTACTTACTACCAAGACAATCCCAAATCTGCTGAAGAATGGTTACAGAGATGTCGTGGAGCGGATATAATATGCACCGGTATTTTTGGTGCCAATTCAGATAAGCTGTACCAACTAAAAAAGGTATTTGTATCCTTACCTTTTGTGGGTGTTGAATTTTTAGATAAAAAGAAGCTTAAACAAAATAGTATAGTTGTTGCCAATTCTCCTGGATGCAATCAAGAAGCAGTCTCAGAGTGGATAATTGGCATGTTACTCATGTATTTTAGACGTTTAGCCCAACTAACTAGAACAACTGATTTGCCAAAAGACGATATTTTAAAAACAGCTACAAGTTTGTACAATAAAAAAATAACTATTTTGGGTGCTGGGAATATTGGAAAACAACTTGAAAAAATTTGTAAATCATTAGGGATGAACGTTACCTTTTTTAAACGTCGCGATAACTTGTTAAAATTAGTTAAAGATGCAGATGTCATTGCCAATTGCTTAAGCACCAATGAATCATCAATTAGTTTATTGGATAAAAAATTCTTTTCTTCTTTAAAAAGAGGATCGTTTTTCATTTCTATTGCTAGAACTCAAACCTATGATGTTAATGCACTTAAAGAAGCTCTGGACAAAGGGATTTTAATCGGCGCAGCTGATGATGCATCCGGAGCAGAAGTGGGCAATGTAAATGACCCACAATATAGAATGTTGTTAAATCATCCGAAAATAATGGTTACACCCCATATTGCTTGGAATTCTAATATTGAGATAGGAAAATCAAATGATATGATGATTGATAATATTGAAGCTTGGATTAAGAAAAAGCCAATTAATTTAATTAAGTAAATATACATTAAATAGAAAAAGGATAAAAATATTTTAAAGTTACACTTACAAATTTCCACCCCATAACTTAATAAAACTGACGCTTCTCGAATAATAATAAGAATAGTTAAAAAAAATTAGAAGAAGAATTGCCATGATTGATGACATACAACGTATTGCTCTGGAAACTTTAGATATGAACAAACAGGCACTGATCTTTCTTCCTAGCCGGGCTAGTGCTGAAAAGACTGCTGAAGATATTGCCAAATTAACCTCTTTAAACAATCCTGATATTGAAAAAAATATTCTGGGAGTAGTTTCCTCTCCCACCAAACAATGTAGGAAATTATCGCTCTGCGTGAAGAAAGGGATCGCGTTCCATCATTCGGGCTTAGTCAGCAGCCAAAGGGAAATTGTCGAAGATGAATTCAAAAAGGGAAATATCAAGATTATTTGTGCCACTCCTACTTTAGCTGCGGGAGTTAATCTACCTGCTTTTCGAGTTATCATTAAAAGCTTGAAAAGATACAATGAAAAATGGGGTATGGATTGGATTCCAGTCTTGGAATATTTACAAATGGCCGGCAGAGCCGGAAGACCGGATTATGAAAAATCTGGCGAGGCAATTGTCATAGCTAAAGACGAGAGAGAAAAAGAAGAGATTTATGAGAGATACATTTGTGGAGATCCAGAAGAGATTTATTCCAAATTAGCCGTTGAACCGGTATTAAGAACCTACTTGCTCGCGTTGATTTCTTCAGGGTTAATTAATAATCATGAAAGCATGATGGAATTCTTCAGCAAGACCTTCTGGGCTTATCAATTCAAAGATATGAATCAATTGGAAAAGATAATGGACAAGATGTTGAAATTGTTGAAAGATTGGCAGTTTGTGACTATTAGTGGGAGTGGAGATGGTAGGGAGAACGGAATTAGTGGAGATGAAAAGAGTGAAGATAAAAATAGAGAAAATGGTGAAATAGATACAGGATTTGTCTCCGCCAGTAATTTATTGAATAAAAAAGAAACAAAATTAAGAATGCGAGCCACGTTCATTGGCAAAAGAATTTCTGAATTATATCTAGATCCCTTAACTGCGAAACATTTATTGGATTGTCTGCAGGAGTATAATCGTAAAATGAATGATAAAGAAGAAAACAGCAGTATTAACGCACCAAATATATTCTCATTATTACAGATGATTACACATACTTTAGAAATACGTCCGCTTCTCTCGGTAAAAGCTAAAGAACATGATACAATTCAAGAAGAATTTAACAAAAGATATGGGTTTTTATTAGAGAGGGAACCCAGCCCCTTCGATTTAGAATATGGAGAATTTATGAATTCTATCAAAACGGCCTTATTCTTACAGGAATGGTGTGAAGAAAAAGAAGAAGATTTCTTGTTGGAAAAATATGATATTCGCCCAGGAGAAATCAGAGTAAAATTAGAGACGGCAGACTGGTTATTATATGCTGCCGAAGAATTGTCTAAAATAATGGATAATAAAAAAGCAGTACGAGAGTTGGTTAGACTGCGGATACGAGTCAAGAATGGTGTGAAAGAAGAATTATTACCGCTGTTAAAATTGAAAGGAATTGGACGAGTTCGTGCCCGAAAAATGTTTGGTCATGGAATAAAAGATTTGGGAGATGTGAAGAAAATAGATTTAGCCACACTTAGTCAAATTCTAGGAAAAGCGATTGCTGAAGATGTTAAGAAGCAAGTGGGCGAGGAAGTGGAAGAAGTACCTGCAGGAAGAAGGAAAGGGCAGTTAAGTATGGAGAAATATTGACTACAGTAATCCCTCTTATCACCACCATCCTATTTAAACTGTTTAGTAGTAACTAACCGCCATGTTTATAAACTTGGAATAATAATCTTATCAAGTGACAATAGAACGAATAATTTATAGCGTATTCCATGAACATGGAAATGTAAATAGAGCAATTAGTTTAATTTCTTCCCAAATTACAGCTAAAAATAAAGTGGGTCTTGAAGTTTCGGAAGCAGAATTGAGATTATATGATCAAATAAATGGCAGAGGATTATCACCCCAAGATGCTGAAAAAGAATTATTAAATGCAATTATTGAAAAATATAATTATGAATATTCAGGAAATGAGCATGAATTACCCCAACCTTTATCAGCAGCTATTTTTTGGAGTAATTTGTATAATGATTTGAAAAAATCTGGAGCTGAGATTAGAGGATTAGGAAGTGAAAAAAGAATTAGATGGCTAAATGCATGTGTGCATGAACGTTTTAAATATACTCGGGATCGTTCACCTGATGAAGCAATGAGGTATTATTTAATCTTAAGCCCCCACTTTGATAACCTACTCATCCAAAGAATTGTAGAAAATTGTTTTGATAGAGTGATAATTGGTGCGGGTCATGCTGCAAAAGTCGCTGAAAAAACTGGCTCAAATTTAGTAGTACTTGATGGATTACCTGCTGATTTAAAGAAAAGGAATGATGACCTTGGAGAAGAATATCAAAGTGGAAAATATACTTTGCCAGATTTGAGAGATTAAAAATAAACATTGAACTAAAAAATATCTAAAAACACTATTCTGTCAATATCCTGCAAGTGCAAGGTAATTTCTTGGAGGCTCTCTCTAACGCTTCCTTGCCCAATTTAATATTCACTTTATTTAACTTAAGCTCAAAGATGGTCTGATCCATGCGCATTCTCGCAGCAGCTCCCACTGGTTTTCCGTAAGAGAGAGTCATACCAGTACTGATACGATCTGCACCTGCTCCTGAAGCAATAGGATTTTCTCTCAGAACATGAAAAGGATATACCTTTAAGCGTAAATGATAAGAACTGCCTAAATTCTTCTCCAATAACCTATTAGAACTCATTCTCGCAGCTTCCATGGCATTGTGACGGATATTCATACTTCTACTTACAACCAGCTTAAGAGTGGTATCGTATTCCTTTCGGGGATCACCCATATCAAAACGGGTAACTTTCAAATTAGGATATCCTCCTCTTACAAAATTCTTTTTAGAATATTTACTAACCCTGGTGTAAGGTCTCTTCAATCCTTGGTATGCAGCAAACTTACGTATCTTAACCATAAATCATCTAAAATGAGGTTTATTTATAAAGATTTCGAGTGTCAACCAAACTAAATCCTATCGGGGTAATTAGAAATTATTCCATCCACTTTAAGACGCTTAAATTTGTTAATTTGATTAGGCTTATTTACAGTCCAGACTCTTACTTTAATATTATGCTCGTGTAAGAAAGCAATAACCCTTTTAGTAGCTAATCTTTTATCTATGTGAACTGCATTTATACCCGCTTTGGTAATCTTATTTAAAAGAATATTTTTGCGAATTGGTCTAAAAACAATTAAAGCTAATTCTTGTGCTGGAGAATTAGATAACAATTGCAGAGCTTTATAATTACTTGAAGAAATGACCGTATACTTAGCAAAGTTCTTTGCTTGAACTATTTCCAATACTTTTTGTGCTGGTTTCCAGCCTTTAACTTCCACATTGAGTAAACATTTTCCTTTTACTAAATCTATCAATTCCTCTAAAGTGGGTATTTTTTCTCCTTTGCCTGCATCTAACTGTTTTAATTCAGCCAAAGTCATTTTGGATACTCTTCCACGACCATTAGTGGTCCTATTTACTTTAGAATCATGGATTACAACAGCATGATCATCTTTACTTAGATGCACATCACATTCCACCATATCTGCGCCTAACAAAATTGCTTTTTGAAAAGAGCGCAGAGTATTCTCTGGTTCATAGCCACTAGCGCCTCTATGTCCTATTTTAAGCATGAGAGAAGAAGAAGAAAGAGGAGAGTTAAATAGTTTTCCTAAAGAGAAGTTTGAAAAAGAGTGATTTTGAGTAATTTTAATGAAATCAAAAGTCATGAGAAATTCGCCGAAAGCGTCTCGCCCCGCCACAAAAAATCAAACAACGATTTGATTTTTGTGTAAGAATGAAGTAGTTTCTTCATTCTTTTCATTAATGGCGGGGCTTGAAAAGAGACGCTTTCTGTGCAGAAAAATACATTTTTTCTTGCACCAGAAAAGCAGAAGGACAGCATTCATCCTCGATCTAAAGAATGAGGCTTTCTGCTTTTCTCAGTGTAAAATCATGCCTATTTCACACTCCCTCAGCGAAGAAACTACTTCGCTGGGGCACAAATAAAGTGGTTGCTTTATTTTGTGCTCTTCAGAACTTTGTGATCAAAAAGTTGAATTATTCAAAGTTCTCTAAATTATCCCATCTAAATCTTATTCAAAACCTAAATCCTCAAACTGGTAATCTTACTCACACCATCATTCATGCTCACGCCAAATAAAGTATCCGCTTCAGAAATTACCGAATCATTGTGAGAAATCATAATATACTGTGCTCGGGTGGAATAATCTCGTATCAACTTAGCTAAAGTGAGAGCATTTTGTTTATCTAACGCAGCATCTATTTCATCTAAGATGTAAAATGAAGCAGGTTGGTATTCTTGGATAGCAAAGATGAAAGAGAGAGCAGTTAAAGTCTTCTCTCCACCAGATAATGAACGCAGATCAAGATAGCTATTTCCTCTAATCTTCACTTTTACCGTTAAACCATCATCAAAAGGATTATTGGGCTTTTCTAATTGCAAATGAGCTTTACCTTTCTTGAAAAGATTCAAAAATATACGTTGAAAATTATCATTAACTTGAGTAAACGTCTTCATGAAATGTTCTGTCTTCTTTGTTTCTATTTCGTTCATAAAAGTTAATACGTCAGTCTTTTCTTTGTCTAAACCATCTTTCTTCTCAATTAATTTATTAAATTCAGTTTCAACTTGTTCATATATTTCCAATGCTTTCATATTAACCGCAGACATTTGAGCCAGCATAACTTCAAATTTATTTATTTCATGCTGCAACTCTTCTGGTTTCTTATTGGTAAGAATCTCGGCATTTTGATACTTATTAAATTCCTCGCCCATTCCCGCTAATTTAGCTTTTATTTCAGCATTCTTTAACGAGATTAAATTAACTTCCCGTTCATGGCTGCGAGTTTGCTCACGATGCGATTCAATTTCATTATCTGCTTTAGTTATGTCCGTACTTAACTTTTCACGCTCATTGAATAAAGCATGATATTTAGAATAAAATTCCTTGCTAGCTTTCTCCTTCTGAGTCAATTCTGCTTCCTTTTTGTTGATACTTTCTGAAAGGGATTTGATTTCAATATTAAATTGAGTTTCTTCTTTATCATGCTGTTTGATAATTTCTTTAATCTTCTCTTGTTCGGGGGCGATCATCTTTTCAATTTGAGTGGAAGTATTTTTCAATTCTCCTTCTAATCGTACTATCTCTTCTCTACACTGCTGCCTGGATGCTTCAAAAGCACTCAATTGCGCCTGCAAACGTGGATCACGTAGCTCTGAAACTTGTGATCGTAATATTTGCTTACGAGATTTAAGTTCAGCTAAATCTTTATTGAAAATAGAAATGTCCCTTTGAATATTATTCAGATTAGTATTTACTTCTTTTAATTGAGTTTCAATCTCTTTCTTTAACTCAGCACTAGCGTCCAAATCACCGGTTTCTAAGTGAAGAGTTTTTTCTAACTTGATCATCTCTCCTTCTAATTCTCCTTTCCTAGTTCGGAGAGAGGAAATTTCTTTTTCGTTTGCTTCCCGCCTCATTTGAACAGTTGAAAGAACATTCTGTAATTCTTGAATTTCATTCTCTATCTTTTCAACAGCTTCTTGGGAATCTTTTTCTTGAAAGCCTAAACCTGCTCTTTGAGCGAAAAATCCACCTTTCATCACTCCGCTGGCTTCGGCAATGTTTCCATCCAAAGAAACCATTTTAATTCTGCCAATGCCTACTTTTCTAGCTACACCAATATCATCTACTACTAAAGTTGTGCCAAAGACGTAAGAAAATGCTTTTTTGTATTGAGACTTGAAGGAGATTAAATTAATGGCAAAGTCATGCACTCCCTGCTGTTTGAGTAATTTTTGATCTTCATTCCCCACATCTGGCGCGCGGATTTTATTTAAAGGGATGAAAGAAGCTGCGCCTAATTTATTGGTCTTTAAGAACTGAATACAATCTGCGGCAACTCCGTCGTCATCAACAACAATCTCTTGCATCCTATTTCCGGCAGCTCTTTCTAAAGCCATAGAATACTTTTTATTTGCTTGTCCTAGCTCCGCAATAGTCCCATGGACACCTTTGAATTTCTTTTTGTTATCGAGAATACTTCTTAACGCAGTATTGGCAGAAATTCCTGCTTTCAATGAAAGCATTTTAGCATTTAATTTGGCTTCTTCTTCCTGCATTTCGCTAATGTTCTTTCGTGCATTGCTTAATTGTGAAGCAAAACTGCTATCCTGATCAAGAAGCTGATTAAGTTTTAATGTGGATTTTTTGAAATCTTCTTTGTATTGCTGTAATTGTTTGATTTGTTCTTTATTATCCTGTTCTACTTCTTTTACTTTTTTAATCCGATCCGCGAGGGTTTGTAATTGATATTCTAGTTTATCTTTCTCTCTCAATAATTCCTGCTGTTTCTGACGGATTACCTGTGCTTCTTCCTGCTTTTTCTCGATGAGAGAATCTTTTTGTTCTAATTCTTTTTCCAGATCCTGAGATGTTTCAATATTATTTTTCTTTTTGAATTGGGCGATGCTTTGTTCCAATTGATCCAATTCTTTCTTTTTCTGAGCAGTTTTTTGTTGGATTCCTTTAGATTCCTGTCCAAAAGAAGATCCTTTTTCATGCAGCTCTTTCATTTCCAGCTGGAATTGATCTTTTCTTTGTTTTATCTTATTGATTTCATCTTTAAGTGTGGAAATACGAGTTTTTTCTTTAGCTAAAGCCACTTTCAAATCTTCTACTTCACGGTGTACTTTAACTTGTTCCTGTTCTCCTCTTTGTTCTATTTCTTTATTAATCTGAGAAACTTTTTCTTTATGTTCATTAATTTTGACTTTAAGTTCTTCAATCTTTTTTTCAGCGGCAGTTATTTTGGTTTGATGACCGCCAATTTCCTGATCCAATTTATCTTTAATTTCCTGCTTTTCTTTCATCTGCAGACGAAGATTAGTGGCTTTATAGGAATCAACTTTATCTTTCAATTCCTTGAATTGTAAAGCCTGGTCTCGATCACTCTTCAACTCTTTTAAGTAGGTTTTACGCTCTTTAAGAATAATATCAGCATTACCTAACTTTTCATCTACCTTCTGTAATTCTAACAAAGCTTTATGTTTCTTTTCTTCGTATACAGAAACATCGCTGATCTGTTCAATAATTTGTCTTCTTTCTACTGAAGACATGTCTACAAAATGAGTTATATCTCCCTGCAGGACAATATTATACCCTTCAGGATTAATTCTGGCTGCTCCCAGAAGATCGATTATTTCGGTTCTGGTTTTCTTTTTGCCATTAATGCGGTAGATACTTATACCTTCTTTGGTTATGGTTCTACTAACCACTACTTCCGGATCTTGAATGGGAAATATTTTGGAAGAATTATCAAAAGCAATCTCCACCGTACCATGGGGTGAGGGAGTTTTATTTTTTCCACCGTTAAAAATAAGATTGGCTGATTTTTCTGCTCGTAAGGATTTTGAGGATAATCTTCCTAGAACGAAGCAGATAGCGTCACCTACATTGGACTTGCCGGATCCATTGGGGCCAAGAATACAATTAAACTTGGTATCAAATAGTATATCGGTTTTATGGGCAAAACTCTTAAACCCCTGAATAGTTATGCGGTTTATCTTAGTCATATTTTTCCCAGTAAAAGTGTAGGTAATGTTTTATTTTTGCTTTATAAAGATTGTGTTTTGACAGGGCTTAGAATAGTGATTAACTTTACTACGAAAGAGTTATAAATAGAACAAAATACGGATTTAGAATGACTAATAGGTACGAAAGGGAAAAAATTGGACCAGCAAATTCTGACCGTAATAGTAGAACAGAATTACACCCAGAAGCTATGCTGCAATTAGAATTGCACCGTTACGGCATGGTATTTAAGAACACTGAATTTTATGTGCGTAAAGAAGAATATAGTCAATGGTACAGTGAAACCTTAACCAGCCTCATAAATAGAGATTTGAGATATGAAAATAGATTAGATTGTTATTTGGAGATATTGAGAGAGTTGAAGGGGAAATAAAGTAATGATTGAAAAGAAACAAAACTAATTCTAGATTAAAAAATACAAAAAGAAGATATATAACCTCAAAGTTTAATCAGAAAAATGGTTCAATACGAAATCCACACCATCGATGCTTTAACTGCGCATAGAGTTGCAGGAGCTATTTACAGCAAATTAGTTCAACCACCATATATACCTACCATTTCTAAAAGAGATCTGGATCCACATGATCTCGTTCCAGGAAGTTATACTGAAGCAGGATATCATGCACAATTAGAACAAGGATCATTTGATGTTCTTCTTAAAAAAACAAAACCTAAATCTGGGCGAGACTACCATCGTGATTTTGAAGTGTTTTTTAGTGAATCCGGATCAATCACTGAGAGAGATTTTGAAAGAGCGGTGAGGGAAGTAAAAGATGCACTGGGAAGAAAAGGAAGAGCATAGAAAAGCATAAGACATTTTAATGGGAATAATTTATTTTTCATCTCCTTTAACATTCTTCCTCATCATCTTCCTAGCCAAATGCAATGGCTCTGGAAGTTTATGAGGATATTGAATAGTCTTAGAAATCAAATTTAACACTGATCCTAAAGATATCAGATGTCCCGGAGAAACATAGATGGGATTGGAATGTTCCCTAGTTTTTATCTCAAAACCACTTATTTCATTATAAACAATAATCTTGCCTTGTTCCACTTTTCCAAAGGGAAGTTTTTCAGTAATTCCAATAGTTGATTTATTCAGAGCCAAACCAACATGAGAAGCAAGTCCGATTTTTCGGGGATGCACAATTCCCGAACCACTTACTAATAATACATCTGGCTCTTGTTCTAATTGATTATAAGCGTCAATTATAGCCGGCATTTCTCGATACGCTTCATATCCAGGCATGTAGGGAAGAGGATTATGAAGTAAATATGTTTTATATTCCAGAATTTTAAACGATGGAAACTCGCAGATAACGATACAAGCAAGAAGTTTATCTCCCACGGCCATACAATCAACTCCCCCAATAGTTTTAATACTATCAAAGTCGTCTCGCAATACTATTTTGGGTGCGAGTTTCAGTTGTTCTCTTTTTAGTTCGAATTGATCCATGAATTATGCTCACCACTTTTATATTAATTATTGATAATTGATAATTGATATACTGATCAAGAAGTTAAAATAAAGGGAGTTTATAAATGTTTGGAAAATAATACCCCTAATAAGTAGTTATTCGGCAAGTTGTTACTATTCAGAAACCTATATAAAACCTAATCCCTTAATACCTCTTAAAACAGGTGATATGATGATATTGCGGGAGCAGGATAAGCACTTTTTATGGTCAATCTACTCTGCGGTAGCTATCATTATGGTTTGGAAAGGTATGTGGGAAGGAGCGTATGAAGTGGTGCCAGAGTTTTTAGCTGATCCTTTCATCTTTCTATTCCTGGGGTTTATGATGTTAACTTTTTCTGGTCTTATCTTTAAAGAATTTGACCCTCTCGGTGGAGTGGAAAAATCAGTACAAAAAATAATCAACACCGTTCATAATCACCCCAATAAAAGTAAGTTTCAAATGAAATATTATGATAAATCCCAGAAAAAATATTTTACGATTAGTGTTGATAAAATAATTAAAGTAGAAAAAGGAGCTTTGGTGATAAAGTATGATAATAAAAACCAGGAGTTATTTATCCCCATACATAGGGTGAGTGAAATTTTATATCAAGGAAAAGAATATTGGAAGTTGTAATTATGGCAATGATGGATAAAATAAAACAGTACTTTTGGTTTATGTTTGGAATAATTGGAGTGGTCTTATTTTGGGCAGGAGTATGGGAAGGAATAGGCGGATTGCCTTATTTAGAAAACCCTTTTATCAGCTTAATAGTGGGCCTGGGGTTATTAGCTCTTTCAGCATTATTTTTTAAAGGAACAAATCCTTTTTGGGGTGAAAAAGAAGGAGAAATTCACAAGATATTACACCAAGTACACTCACATCCACAAAAACATGAATTTCACATAAAATATCATGATAATATTAAACATTCGGAAATATTGTATAAAGCTAATAAATTGAAAAGCATAGAAAAAGGATTCTTAGTTTTTGCAGAGAAAAGCGGCAAAGAAATCTTTGTTCCATTCCATAGAGTTACCCAGGTACTACACAAAGGCAAAAACTTTTGGAAATTGTAAACATGAAATTAAATAAAAAAGCAATCACGCCCTTGATGGCCACATTTTTACTAGTTTCATTTGCCATAGCCGTAGGTGTGGGAGTGATGAATTTTGGACGTGCTCAGGTAGAAGAAAACGCCGAATGTACAGTAGACGTTGGTTTAAAATTTTCAGTGATAGGAGGAAATGAGCAATTGTGCTATGACACTGCTAAAAAGGAAGTTAAATTCACTGTGGAAAATGGAGTTAATGTCGCAACGACGGGATTGGTAGTTAATGTTATTGGCTCAGAAAAAGCAGAAACAGCAGAGCTGAGTGATGCTAAGATGTCTAAAGCCGGAACATATGTAGCTCATGTTACTTATGACAGTGCAGTTTCTGGGCAAGTTCAGCAGATAAAGATTTCTCCTAAAGTAACACCTTACGACCAAGAATTGATTTGTCAGGATAAGGCATTGGTGTTCGAAGGAACGGTTAGGAATTGTTGATAAATATAGTTCAATAAAATAATTTTAAAAATTCTTCAGGGGTTATAATTTTAAATGATCGGAATTTTTGAATTTTAAGAAGATGTTTATCCTGACTCACAATATACTGAACATCTCCAGCGATAGCTGCGTCTAAAAATTTGTTATCATCAGGGTCATCAACCACAACCTTCACTTTTTCGATAGGTGCTACAATGATTGCATTTTCAAGAATAATCCTTCGCCATTCTTCAATCATTGTATCATCCATCCGTATTTTGAAAGTTTTAAGTGTTCTCACTACTTCTTCAATTATTTCAAGAGAACTAACCAACGTAAATCTATTTTCTTTCCAAGCACCTATAATTTCTGAGCAATAATTTCCATCCAAAAAAAATACCAGAGATAAAAATATTCGTGTCCAATATTACCCGCATTATTTCCCTCTAGCTACAGTGATGCCCCCCTCAACATCGCTAGGTTTAAGCCCTTTTTTCTGGACAAATTCTCTAGTTTTTAGAAGCAATTTATCAAATCCTTTAAATGAAGGTACTTCCAGTTTTTTAAGAATAATGGTATCCTCTTCACCAATAATTACAAATTTTTCTCCTTCGAAGAGATGTAAACGATCGCGGATACCTTGCGGTATGACTACTTGTCCCCGGGAACTGAGGCTGGTAATTTCTAAAGTTTGCATAATTTCACCTTGTCGTAAGCTTATCTTACCAGTAAGATTATCTTATATTTAAATCTTTCTACTCTGCTCAAGAGAATAATTCTTAATGAGAGAGGTAAGTTCTTCTTGAATCAATTTCTTTAAATCATCAATGTTCTGAATCCCTTTCACAAATCGACCTTGGGGATATACTACTGCCACACTTCCTTCTGAATTACAGAAACCTAAACATTTAGTGGCAGTGCAATACACTGCAGAAGTTAGTCCTTGCTCTCTGATCCACTGTTTAAGTTCTTTGACCTGCTCAGAAGTGATTCGAGGACTACAACTGGGTTTAGTATTGTTTAGAATACCAGCACGATCATTAGTACAGATAAAGAGATGTAGTTTTGGTTTGAGGAAGTCGATGGTTTGCATAGTTTATTGGAACAGCATTTTCTTTAAATAGGTTTGTATGATGAGAAGAAAAGTTCAAAAGAACTTACTAATAAAATCCTGAGGCGAAAACTTAGGGTTTGGTACTGGGGGAGGTAACGATCTTCTTAAAGAATCAGTTTTCTGTAGGAGCGTAACATTCGTATTGGTTAACGATGGTCTTTTTATCGTCATCTAATACAAAAGCACTTGGTAATTCAACATTCCGTGGATCTACTCGTTCTCCAGAAGGAAGTCTCACACTGGTCACATAAAATCTTGGTGCAAGAACAAGTGGGTCACCCAAGCTACTTCCTATCTCTCGATATTCCGGGGTCTGTCGAATGTCCTCTTTAACATCCAAGACTCGTCCATCTCTTAAGTGTGCTGAGTGTGAAGCATAACTAGGATTAGATGCTGAAATAACTAATAATCAATCATCAAGGCCTACCATTAACATTTTGTGATTACTTCGTTTTATCTTTTTGTGTCCATTTATTATAAACTTTTCTCTCAAAAATGTCCTACGAAATCCCCCAACAACTCGAGTACAAAGAGAAGATCATTTTTGGGCTAACCTTTCAGCAACTGCTGTACGCCCTCATCTTCTCCCCCCTAGCGTTAGCTCTGTTGTTCAAAACACCCTATGCAATCACTTACCGCATTGGCTTAGCCCTCATCCCTTCTGCTTTAGCCTGCATTTTCATTTTTACCAAGATTCCCCTACACAGTTTTGAATACCACACAAGTACTAATTACCAATAGCAACATTTATATAGATGTACTAATTACCAGTTAGTATGCCTAACAAAGAAATATTAAGACAAATAGTCTCCAAACAAAAAAAAGAATTATCTTTTAAACCAGGGAGTATACGCAGAGAAGTACTAGATAAAATCATGCATTGGTTTAAAGATGATCGCATCATAATCCTAATGGGTATTAGAAGATGCGGGAAATCTACTCTTCTTAAACAAATCATGGACCAGCAATCTAAATGGTGCTATATTAACTTTGAAGATGAAAGATTATTGGACTTTAAAGCACAGGATTTTGAAATGCTCAATGAAGTCTTGATGGAGTTCTACGGTCAGGTAAGAACTTACTTCTTTGATGAAATCCAAAATATTGAGAAGTTTGAGACTTTTGTGAGAAGACTACAAGATGAAGGAAAAAAAGTAGTTATAACCGGATCAAATGCAACTTTATTAAGCAAAGAATTTGGAACAAGATTAACCGGACGATATAAAGCATTTGAGGTTTATCCTTTCTCTTTCCGAGAATTTTTATCTTTTAACAAAATAGTTGTTGAAAAAAGAGACTGGTATGACCTGGAGAAAAAAGTTAAAGTTTTAAAATTATTTCAGGAATATCTTTTATCGGGGGGGCTTCCAGAATATTTGAAAAATCGGGATAAAGATTATGTTAGAACAGTATATGAAAACATTTTATATAAAGATATTATAACCAGATACTCCATAAAGAAAGAGAAAATTATTAAAGAATTGGTAAACCTGCTGGCTTCCAATGCCACCTTACCTTTTACTTATAACTCACTTAAAAAATCCATTGGTCTTTCCAATGCCATAACAGTAAAAGAATACATCTCTTACTTCAATAATTCTTATCTTTTCTTTGAATTGTTAAAATTTTCCAATTCAATAAAACGTCAGCTGGCATCTCCGCGGAAAATATATCTCATCGACTCGGCTTTTAATCAAGTGTGCGGGCTTAATTTTACACCAAACCAAGGCAGAAATCTGGAAAATGCTGTTTTTATTGAATTAAAAAGAAGGGATCAAGAGATATATTATTATTCGGATGAAAAAGAATGCGATTTTGTGATAAAAGAAGGGACAAAAATAACTCAAGTAATACAAGTATGTTACGTTTTAGAACATTCCAACAGAGAAAGAGAAATAAAAGGGATATTAGAAGCAATGAATTATTTTAAATTGAAAGAAGGGTTGATACTTACTTTTGAGCAAACTGAAGAATTAGAATTGGATGGAAAAAAGATTAAGATTCTGCCAGTTTTTAGGTGGATGAACGAGTAATAAAAAAGTGAGAAAGTATTTCATACACTCTTCAATATCTTTGCCACTTTCTCTTTCCCAATAGCCAGAATGAAAGAAGCCAATCGTGGTCCTCGTTCTTTATTAATCAAAACTCTATACGCTAATTTGAAGAAATCCTGTGGAGGTAAATTATTACTTTTACACAGATTATAAATCTCTTCGTGTAATTCTACATCCGTCCAAGACTTTTCTACTAATTTATCAGCCAATAGATGCAATATCTTTTTCTCCGAAGCACTTACCTCAACCGATACTTTATCCTGCACTGTAAACTTGAATTCTTCTGGAGCATATTTTTGCAGCCAGTTCTTAGCACATTCTGCTCTGACTTTTAATCTGTGTTTGTCATGTTCATTCTTAACATCATTTTCAAAATGTCCTACAGCTTTATGCACGTCCATACTGTGAATTTGTAATAAAGTGGTCAAATGGCGGAAACCTGGCTGGAAAGGAATATTTGCAGGTATTTTTCCGATATAACTGTATTTGTAAGCAGATTTTTGTTTAATCTCTTCTTTTTCATTTACTTTTTCCTGCCCAAAATAAATTCTCTCGCATTTATCAAATTCTTCATATATTTTTATGGCATCAGCATCAAAACTAATATTAAATTCTTTATTAGGCCTCGTTCCGGCAAAAAGATACCGAGTTAATTCTGGTTCGTACACCTCCAAGACATCTTTCAAACTGATTACATCCCCGCTGGAGCTAGACATTTTACCTGCCCCGCCTTTAACACTAATGAAATCGTACATTACATAGGAAGGAGCTTCAAATTTCCATACTGCTGCAGAGATTTTCTTGCCCGTGTCAAAACTTCCTCCAACGGTGGAATGATCTTTTCCTCCCGGTTCAAAATCTACTTTTTCATAGTTCCAACGCATGGGCCAATCTATACGCCATTTTAATTTCAATAATGGTTTCTGACGGAAATCAAATTTATCGCTATGACCACAATCACAGAGATAGCTGATCATATAACCGCCTAACCATTTCAATTCTTTCAAAGTATCTTTATGGCAATCCTCACAAAATAAAGCAATAGGCAACCAATGTTCATCAACTTCTTCTTCACGATATTCATTCAAACATTTCTTAATAATATCATTATGCTCCAACGAAATTTTTATGTCCTCATTATACTTTCCAGAACGATACATTGTAGCTTGATAGATAAATTCAGGATTAATACCTACTTGGGGGATGCTGCTTTCTACTTCTTTTTCAAAATGTTCTGCATAGCTGGAATGACAGCCAAAAGTATCCGGAGTTTCTACTACGGGGTATCGTAAATATTTAATCAAGACATCTTGTTTAGGCATATTTTTAGGAACTTTACGGAAAACATCATACTCATCCCAAGAATAGATAAAACGAACTTTCTTTCCTCTATGTTCTAATGCCCTTCTGACAATATCGACAGTAATGATTTCCCTAAAATTACCAATATGGACTGTTCCGCTAGGAGTTATACCTGCAGCCACTACATATTTTTCTTTATCTCCTTTTTCTTCGATGACTCTTTCTGCAGCGACATCAGCCCAGTGATATAATTGGTCTTCGGAATCTTCTTTGTTAATATTTTTAGGAGGTTTAATTTCTGTAGCTGGTTTCTTTGTTTCTTTAGGCATATTTTGCTAATTCAAAGAGAATTATATAAAGATTTCCTATCTTCCCTCGTTACTTTTATATACCTCAAAATACTCCCTACCAAAAAGAGGTAGACATCAATGATTATCACAACCTGCGGCAATTCTGAGAAACTAGCTAAATCTCTGGCTAAGAAACTGAAAGTTACCTATTCCCCATTAACTATTTCTGCCTTTCCCGACGGAGATACTTACATCAAATATAATACTAATCTTAAAAGCAAAACAGTCGTTTTAGTCCAATCTTTTCAACCTGATCCTGAAAAGTCATTAATCAATGTCATTTTTGCTGCAGAAAATGCTAAAGATCTAGGTGCAAAGAAAGTGATTTTAGTTGCACCATATCTTGCCTTTATGCGTCAAGATACTCGATTCCATCCTGGAGAAGCCATTTCTTCTAAAATAGTTGCCAAACACCTAAATTCCTGCATTGATAAAATAATTACTTTTGATCCCCATATTCATCGTTATAAATCTCTAAAAGATATTTTCACCTGCTCGGCAATAAGACTTACCGCAGATCCTTTAGTTGCAGAGTACATCAAAAATCATTGGAAGAAAGCAGTTCTAGTTGGTCCAGATGGAGAATCCTCACAATGGGCTGCGGATATCGCTCACAGAATCGGCGCTGAATCAACTGTATTTGAAAAACATCGCTTTTCATCTTGGCACGTAGAAGTAAAGATGGTTCATCCCATTCCTATCAAAGGCAAGGACGCGGTGATTGTGGATGACATTATCTCAACCGGACATACTATTGCTGAAGCAGCAAAAGTATTAAAGAGCAAAGGAGCTAAATCTGTTACGGCCATAGGCGTTCATGGTTTATTTGTCAATGGTGCTATAGACAAATTGAAGAAAGCAGGAGTTTCTAAGATAGTTACAGTTAATTGTGTGGAACATGCTACAAATAAGATTGATATAATGCCAATGCTGGCTAAAGAATTGAGGAAGGAGTAAATATTATTTTCTAAACAACAGAAAGAGATTCAGGCAGAGATCGTGGCATACACACAGAGAAACAGCGATTTCTCTGGTGTCCCAAAGTGCTTTTCATGCACTTTGTGGACGTGGTTTGTAAGCACTTTGGTCTTTCGACGAAAAGCTTCACTTACTTGGCTCTTCAGGAAGCGGATTCGAAGCAGATTATGGAGAATTTGGAAGCGATTGCGAAAGCGAGCAAGGAGGTGATTGAGCTAATTATAACCATTTATTAATCAGGAGACATCGCAAATAAATGCTTTTGGAAATTAATAAATGTCGATCTTATTTTACTAACCCCGCCAAGTAATTCAGTTGCGTCATTTATTGCAAAATATTTGATTTTCAGAAGATCAGGTAATTTTTCTTGATCGAGCTCTTCAATCCCAGTTTCAACGTATTTAGATAAAACAAATTCTAAAAATTCTTTTTGATTATTATCTAATGATTTAAAGATATTTAATTGTGCTTTAGCAACTCTTTCTTCTCTGGATATGGGTTTAATTGCAAATGAAATATATTCTAAAACGTCGAATATATCGCTGTTTTCCGCATTTATTAACTGTTGTAATATTTTTAATTCATTCATCCCATAACCAGCATCCGCTAGTTTATCCAGTAAAGCTTTTCTAGTTATAGGATTTGACCATATCTTACGAAGTTCAGCTTCATTTTTGAAAAATTCAGGTAATTTCCCAAACATGTTTTTCAAAAATTCTTCTGCCGAGATAGGTTTGCCATTAGAAGCCCAGAATGACGTTTGAATCATGTGTTGAATGGTTCTTTCTTTTCCATCTGCAAGTTTAATTTTAAGTTTCTTCTTTTTTTGTTCATCTTCTGATTCTTCACCGTAAACCGGAGCACTTTCTCTGATTTTCATAGGTTTTGATTTGATTGGAGAATATTCTGATTCTAATTGTTCACCATCCCACTCTGGATCACTAAAATGATGATAAGCATCGACAAAATCGTATATTGTGAAAAATTCTTTTCCCTCAAATAATCTGGTGCCACGTCCAACAATTTGTTTAAACTCTATCATGGAATTAATTGGGCGCATTAAGATGATATTACGAATATTTCTGGCATCAACACCTGTTGACAGCTTTTGCGAAGTAGTAAGGATAGTGGGAATAGTTTTCTCATTATCTCTAAATTCTGCTAAATATTGCTCACCAAGTTTACCATCATTAGCAGTAACTCTCACACAATAATTGGGTTCTTTACTTTTCTTAAATTGATTAATTAAATCTCTAACAGCAAGGGCGTGATCTTGGGTTGCACAGAAAACAATGGATTTTTCATTTTGATTGATTTCGGATAAGAATATTTTTACTCTTTTGGCTTCACGTTCTTTAATCTCAATTATTCTGTTAAAGTCTGCTTCTTCGTAAATTTTTCCTGCTTCTACTTCTCCTTCAATGACTTCATCATCAGAAGTATAGGTATAATCGTCCATTGTTGTTTTGATTCTCCTAACTTTAAAAGGAGTTAGGAAACCATCATTAATACCTTCTTTTAATGAATAAACATACAGTGGTTCTCCAAAATATCTATAGGTATCGACATTTTCTTTTCGTTTAGGGGTAGCAGTTAAACCTAGTTGAACAGCTGGAGAGAAATATTCCATTATTGCTCGCCAATTACCTTCGTCATTAGCTCCTCCCCTATGACACTCATCGATAATTATCAAATCAAAATAATCTTTGGGGTATTGTCCAAAGTAAGGCGTATCATTCGGACCGCACATAAATGTTTGAAAGATAGTGAAAAAGATACTGCCATTTATGGGAACGGAGCCTTTCTTTTTGATTTCATTTGGCTTAATTCTGACTAAAGCATCTTCTGGAAATGCCGAAAACTCATTAAAAGCTTGATTTGCGAGAATATTTCTGTCGGTAAGAAATAGAATTCTTGGTCTTCTGGCACCATCTCGCTTTAGGTTCCAACGTGATTGGAACAGTTTCCAAGCTATTTGGAATGCTATCGTTGTCTTTCCTGTACCTGTTGCTAGAGTTAGCAGTAATCTATTCTTTCCTTCAGCGATAGCATCTAACACTTTATTTGTTGCAATTTCTTGAAAGAAGTAAGGGTCATATATTCCCCCTTTTGGGATAGAATTAAACTTATCTTTCCAATTGTTTTTGATCTTGAATGTTTTGTCCCATAATTCTTCAGGTGTAGGGAAGCTTTTGATTGTACTTTCTTTTCCTGTTTCCATACTTATTTGATAGATTTCTTTACCATTAGTTGCGAAAGTAAAATCAATGTGTAATTTTTCGGCATAATCTTTTGCTTGGGCAACTCCTTCTCCAACTTCTTGCCGATCACTTTTAGCTTCTATCACGCCTATTTTTCTGCCATTGTAAGCCAAAATATAATCTGCAAATAAGGGTTTGGCGCGACCTGCACCTGTTTGAAGCTTTCCTTTGGTAATAGGATATTCTCTTAATATTTTAGAGCCATCTATAACTCCCCAACCACTTTCTTTTAGTTTAGGATCAATAAGTTCAGCTCTCGTTTCTGCTTCATTCATTTTTTATCACTTTTGGAATAATATACTAAAATGCGCTAGAATTTGAACATAATCAAGCGCATTTTATATATATAAAACTCCTCAATATGTTCGATTTCTAAGGAGTTTTAGTATATTTTTGTTTTGGACTATTTGGTTTATCGGGGAGGGTAGGGGATAATAATCCTTTTTCAAGCAAAGGTTTTAGTATTTCTAATCTAAAGTGTTCTCTATCTTTTATATTTAAAAAAGTTTGGATTTCTTCTCTAGATTTAGGTTCTGTGCAAAAATCAACAATAATCTTTGTTCTTTCATCTTGCGGGGTAGCTTGCGGGGTAGCTTGCGGGGTAGCTTGCGGGGTAGCTTGGGTTGGTGTGGGGATACTTATTGTAAAAATATCTTCGTCTCTTATTTCAGGTATGCTATTTGAATATAATTTAGTATATTTCACCAGATTTCTTACTCCTGAACCTAAGTCATCGGCGTTGCCAATTTCTTTGAATACGCCTGCGATTACGGGGTTTTTTGGGAAGGGAGTGAATTTATTTAGATTAATTAGTCCATGAGTATGAGGTTTGTTGCTATTTTCGGAATAAATTCTATCCTTTTCAATGATTATTTTAGCAGGGAATGGATTGAAATATTCTCTATGAATAAGTGTATTGGATGCAATTTCACGAATGATTTTGTCCCTAATACTAATTCTTTGAGTTCCTTCAAGATAGAAAGGATCAGATAAATGTTTTTGACCAAAGGCTAAGATTCGTTCATAGCTTTCTATTAAATTTGTTTTAACAACATCTCGGTCGTCATATCGATCTAGATTTACTTTTCTTAATATTAAGTCGGTTTTATGATGTGGCGCTACTGAAAGAATGGTTTCATCTTTTCCAAAAAGTAAAATACACGCAAGGGTAAATCCTTCTTTATTTGTTTGATAATCTTTGGAATAGAGTTTGGCACTCTTTAATAGCTCAATATTACTCATATTCTTCCAAGGATGATTGCTGTTTTGATTAACTGCTAAAGTTCTGGCTTTGTTAATCAGATCGCTTCTTAGATCAGAGAGTTTACAATAGGGATATACTTTGTTTTCGGTATAGAGGGTTTGTTTATTGAGATATAATGAGGTGACTAAGGTGTTATTATTAGTAATATCAAAGTCTCCATCTTCGTTTCTATCGTATATTTTGCCGTTGCATTTATGTACCTGTGAGCTTTCGGGAACATAGATGTACAGAATGGGTTTGTTTTCTATTTGAACTGGTTCTATGGAGAGATAGACTGCGGGGGTTATTTTTTGAGGATTGTTTATTGCGGTTACAAAATCTTTTTTTACTTGTTCGATGTTTTCAACGCCAATAATTTTACCTTTGTCAGTTACTCCTAAGAGTAGTTCTCCCCCGGTTCGATTTAGGAAAGCGCAGACTGTTTCATATACCTCTTTAGTAATCTGAGTTTTACATTCTTTAAACTCAATACTAATACCTTCTCCCTGCTTGATGAGTGCGCGAATCTTCTTTTGAAGCATGGTGTTCATGGTGTGAGTTCTCCATTAAAAGCTTTTTGGAGGATTGATTTCTGGAGCTCTTCGAGGTCTTGGATTTTTTTGGTGTAGATTGAGGAGAGGGATTTGGTTTGTTGGGATAATTGGTCTAGTTTTTTAACGATGAGGTGTTGTTCTTGGAGTGATTTTGGAACCGGAAATGTAAAATTAACCAGAGTTTTAATTGGCAATTGTGGTTGAGCTGCTCCTGAAACTAGTTTATTAATTTGTTCTTTGATAATACTAGATCTTAATATTTCAAACAGATATTCTGGAGTTATTTGATTTAGGTTTGGACGAAAAATTAACATACCTGAATTAATTCGTATATTATCATATTTAACTTTATCATTGTAAATTCCCAAATTACCAATAGTTCCTCGGGTGGTCATTACAACATCATTTCTCTCTAACTTTCCTTTTCCCATAGCTTTGTCTTTTGCTTCATTAATGAACATCTTAGTATTAAACTCAAAACCATCAGGTCTAACATTTTTTGTGTTCATAAAAAGACAAAACCCTTTATCAAAGAAATCTTTTTTAGCAGGATAATTTTTACCTCTATCACCATCAATTATTTCAATTAAATGCTCATCCCCTAACATCTTCTCTTCCCATCCTTCTCCTCTCTTCTCAAAAACACTTTGCAAATAACTGTCAAATATCTCTTTGGAATTGTTTAAATTCTTCTCAGCATTTTCTTTTGCTTTAGTAATGCTTTCAAAGGCTTTGTCTAAGATGGCGACGATACGTTTTTGTTCTGTAATGGATTTAGGATAAGAAAAAACAATTTGTTTTAATACTCCACCATTAAACTGGGGTTGAGCAGAGCCAGCAGATAATTGATTTACTTGTTTCCAATACAATTCTGATTTTGAAAAATACCAATAGAACTTACTAACTATTTCTTTTCGGAACTTTATTCTTATAAGATACGATGCAAATATCGCTTTTTCATCACCTTCAAACAACATTAAATTACCAGCAGAAGCACCTGTTCTAGCCATTAGCAGGTCTCCATCTGCTAAAAGATATTTTTTAACATCATTAAAAGTGTTAACATACATTTTATTCTCTTGCGTAAGTAACCCCATTTTGTCAGTATCGGTAATCCTTACAAACCTATAATCACCCTTAATCTTAGCCTTTTCAGTATAACCATAAGTCATCTCACAAACATCCCCTAACTTCTTCTCTTCCCATCCTTGCGGTGATTTGCTCATTGTATCTGCACCTTGAGCTCTCCTCTAATATTCTGAATAAATATCCCTTCTTTTTTTAAATTATGTTTGAGAGTGGAAGAGGTAAGAAATGTAGTCTCGTGAAACAGGATAAACTCATTTAAAAAATGAACCCCTAATGATTGCCTAATATACCGTACAATATCTACTATTTCATTCCAGTGCCTATTTGCCATGAATTCTTTTCTCTTAAAGAATGGCTTGACGTCATATTTAAGCTCTTCAAGCCTCTTCACCACTTCTTGAAGTAGGGAAAATTTAGCGTCCATAACAGTATTTTTCAGTATGAAATCGGTATCTATTATACTTTTAGTGAGGAATTGAATGTTTTTTTCAGAATAATGAGTGAAATATTCTTTTGTAAAGAGACAATGTGCAATTTCAATAGGCATCACTTTACCTTTTGCTATAATTTTAACAATGAGTTCAGGCTGAACCATATAGTGAGTTTTAAATTCGGAAAAACAGTCAAAATAGTGGAGGATATTTTTCGCATCTTCTTTGTAATACGCCACAATAAACCTCAAAGGATTACTATTCAAGTATTTCGCAAGTTTTTCTCCAAGAGCAATATTCTGTTTTGCTGCCAAATAAAGATGATACTCTTTCCCATTCTCCAGATTATTCTTTATCTCAGATAGATCGGGGTTTTTTGTTTTTAATAAAAATCGTAAGTATTCTTCTTTTGTGAAATGTGTTTTTACCACATCTTTATACTTCCAAAATATCTCGGCATTGTCAACAATCTCATCATTGAGATATCTCTTTTTGAGAACAACATCTACTTGCTCTTTAGTCTTTATCCTTTTTATAATTTCTTCTTTGAGGGTATATTTAAAATCAAAGACGGGATCATCTTCATCATCATAAGATTCGTAAGAATCATAATCATTAGTCAATGATTCATTTATTGTATCTTCATTTTTGTCAACATAATCCAGAATTTTGATAAGCTGCTCAAAATTAAAGCAGTCAAGATTATCTTCTATGTTTTCCAGCTCATCAACTGAAAAATTATCAATGAAATCGTTTACCCACTCCTCAAAATTGGTTTTTTTTCTGAATGAAGCATTCTGTATTAAATCTGGTTTTTCTGGAATGATCTTTTCAATGATCTTTATCAATTGCTCTTTATTTAAACTTTTAAGATCACGAATGTATTCAGCTGCGTCTGGAATTTTCTCTTTTTGATAATAAAGATAAGCTGCCACTGCATGCTTACAATTATCACCATAGGGACATGAGCATTCTCCTTCCAGCGTATCAAGATTAACTTTGGTGTTATATAAAGAGCTTCCCTGCACCTGTGCATGAAGGAAATTCCCTACTTTAATACAGCTTTTAACATTATGAATATAATTTTCTCCACGTTCGATGACAGCTTCACCATATGTTTTCTTTAAATTAGCAATGCCCATTCAAACTTCCCCTAACTTCTTCACTTCCCAATTATCATTCATCTTTTGTAAATCTCCTTTTAACTGTTCTGAAAAGTCCTTTTGCCAATTCAAATTTAAAAATAGTAGCATCTAATAAAGTAAATATTCCCAATGAGAACATTAAAGTAAGTGTTATAGTTATCTCGATGGTTAATGAAATGTGGTTTTCAATATAACTAGTGTTCATTTCATAGATATTCATAACATTTTGGTTTATGCTTTTTACTACAGAAGTTAAGTCTAGTAGATCATTCTTAGTTATAACCGATTTGTTTAAGTCTTCATAATTTTTCTGGCAAATTTCAAGTTGGGATAACAAATTTTTTGCTTGTTCTACAGCTGTGTTATTAACTACTATATCTTTTTGAGGTTTTGCAATATCTCCTATCTGAAAAAGTAGAGGTAACATTGCAAGCAGGATTAATATTCCAACTATTCCTTCAATCACTGCTCCAATCTGACCTTTTTTATTCATTTATAAAGCTCCTTAATCATCCGCTCACTTCTTTAAGCATTTTTTTTGTTTGTTTAATCATTACTGCTTTTTCTGGAATGATATGTGGTGGAATCTCTTCCAACAGTTGTAACGTCTTTTCGAATTGTAACTTTGCCAACATTTTATTCCCTTTCTCTTTATACACAATACCTAGTAGGCTTTCAATTGGCGGAAAATCCGGCATCATTTCGAGAATGCCTTTGCAGAGTTTTTCAGCGGCATCATAATCTTTATTCTCAAGCAGTTCTTCAAAATAATACTCCCCTAAAAAAGGGAATTTTTGAAAGTTCTCTAATACAAACCCTAGTTTTTTATCATCATCTAAAGCATAATACACACTTTCAATATCTGTATTTTCTTTATCTGGAACTTCCACACCGCTAAAATCATTTTTGAGCATTGCATCTATCTGCTTTTGGGGAATTCCTTGTCTTTTGCATAACAGGGTTACTTTTGTTTCGTATGCTTTGCTTTCTTTTGGTCCCATAAGCCCGATAGAATGAGCAAGCCATTTAACGTACGCCTGTGAATCATTGAGCCAGCTTCTATTGTCAATGCTCCACAAGATATAGTTAATACATAGTTTAAGTTCATGTAAAGTGATACTTTTTTGGTATAATATTTTTACAAGATTGTTATAAAGATGTTTTTCAAAATCAGAATTAAATGATTCTATACTGGAATTAATGTTTTTCAATAAAAATTTTAAATAATCAATAATTTCTTTATCTTTAAGTTTATTATTTTGAAGATATTCATGAGCAACACTTTCTTCAATTGCATACAAAAATGGAGCATATTTTTCTTCTTTATCAATTATGCTTTTCAAGTTTTCACTAATTAGAGGATCATCCTCTTTTAATAGTGTACTAATTAACACATCATTATTCATCTTACAATAACCCCTTAATCTCTTTCAAAATACCCGCACTTTCTTCATCAAGTTGCTTTATCTCTTTTAGTATCTCTTCTGGTTCTCGAAGAGCAGCTTCCTCTTTCTTATTCGGATTCTTTACAGACAAATCATAAGTATCTACATTCACATCTTTTATGCCCACAGTCCAAGAATTCTCAGAGTTCGCTTTAGTCTTTTGTAATTTAACAAAATCAGCCAAATCGTTTTCATTCAAAGGATTAGTCTTACCTAAATTCCTCTCAAGATTCAATTGATAATACCATATTTTTCTGGTAGGAACACCTTTTTCAAAAAACAGCACCACTGTCTTTACTCCTGCGCCTAAAAATGTACCCCCCGGCATATCTAAAATAGTATGTAAATTACAACTCTCCAGCAAATGTTTTCTTAAAGACACCGAAGCATTATCAGTATTAGATAAGAAGGTATTTTTGATAACAATGCCCGCTTTACCGTTAGCTTTCAATATTTTAATAAAATGCTGTAAAAACAAAAAGGCCGTTTCCCCTGTTTTAATGGGAAAGTTCTGCTGAACTTCTTCTCTTTCTTTTCCACCAAATGGCGGATTTGTTACAATAATATCATATCTATCCTTCTCCTGTATATCAGTAATATTTTCAGTTAGGGTATTCGTATGGATTATATTTGGCGACCCAATACCGTGAAAAATCATATTCATAATACCAATAATATAGGCTAGTGATTTTTTCTCTTTGCCGTAAAATGTATGCTTCTGTAGTATTTCTACATCTTTGGTAGTAAGAGCCTTACTATTTTTGAGATATTCGAAAGCTTCACATAAGAACCCTGCTGAGCCAACAGCGCCATCATATATTTTATCTCCAATTGTAGGTGAAACAACTTTTACAATCGTTTTAATAAGCGGGCGTGGGGTGTAATATTCTCCTCCATTTCTACCGGCATTGCCCATATTTTGAATTTTTGCTTCGTATAAGTGAGACATTTCGTGTTTTTCAGCATTAGAACCAAAACGTAACTCATCAATTAAGTTAATTACTTCACGTAAAGTATAGCCGCTTTGAATTCTGTTCTTTAACTCACTAAAAATCTCTCCTATTTTGTATTGGATCGTATCAGGGTTTTCTGCATTTATTTTAAACTTTTTAAGATAGGGAAATAACTTTTGATTAACAAAATCTGTCAAATCATCTCCAGTAAGAGCCTTGTGATGATCTAATTTGCCATCTTTACCTTTAGGTACTGCCCACACACTCCATTGAAACTCGGGGCTAATTATACTAACATAAGTTTTTCCGGCTAATTGGGCAGAAGTATGTTTTTCTTTTTCAAGATCATCGAGATATTTTAAGAAGAGAATCCAAGAAGTTTGTTCTACATAATCCAATTCACTGCCACAACCTGCATCTTTCCAAAGAACGTCATCCACTTTTTTGAAAATTTGTTCAAACATCTTAATCCCCTCTCCTCTTACTAACCCTAACCATCCACCCCTGCTCTGTCTTTACCTGATCTAATATCTCAACATCTACCTGCCTTTTTATAATCTTTGACAATAATTTAGAATAATTAATGGTAAAGACATCATAGCCTTTCGCACGTAATAATTCAAAGAACTCCTGCGTCTTAGGATACTCAATCTTATCATACGGCTTCACCGACGCTTTCTTATCTGTCCCCCACACCATTTCAATTCCCTTCTGTTGTGCAAAAGAGATTATTTTCTCCTTCAATTCAAATATTCTCTCTTCAGCTAGTTTCTTCTGCTCCTCTAACACTCCAATCTCATCCACCATCTTAACCCCATCATCATCTTTGAACTGCTCCGGAGTCTTTTCTTCAAGTTCAATCTCATGCTTCCATGCAGGACAGATGGTCTTGTACGCACAATAGTTACAGAGTGCGCTCATAGTAGTAGGAAAATCCTGACACACTTCAATATCAGCAATGATCTCTTCCGTTTGTTTCTTGAGCTGTAATAATTGTTCTTCATTTCTCTCGGAAATCATTTCCTTATCAAAGGCTAAGAAATACCACACTAATTTCACCGCTTTAGCATCAGGGTACTTCTGCCGAACCCATAAAGAATACATTGCCAACTGCTTATCTTCATCTAATTCCTCTTGTGCTTTCAATGCACTATTAGTCTTATAATCACACACATAATAATTTCCCTCTTTATCACAAGCTAATCTATCAATCCTCACATGATATTGATTGCCATTAGCCAAAGGCATTAAATCAGCAGTTTCTAGCCCTAACGTTGTAATGGTATTAAATGGGGTATAATGGTCGTAATAATCAGCAATGAACTTCTTGCCCATGTCTTGGTAATTCTGGGCCGTATATTCTTTAACAATCATAATCTTATCATGCCATTGGCTATCCCAACTAGTTACAAAATGTGCCAATAATTCTTCCTTAGAATTTTTCTTTTGAAATTTGAGGTCTTTATACAGTTTTTCTAAAGTAGCATGAACTAATTTCCCCATGAAGGCTTCGACGCTTTCATACTCTGATTTGATCTTCTCAACATACTGAAATTTATACTTCTGTTTACATTGGAGATACGTGCCGAGTTTGGAGTGGGAGTAGGATGTCATTTTTAGGCTTAGGATAGGTTATAAGATTAAAAAGATTCCCTTTTAAATGATACTAACGGCTAAGACTAAAAATAGGAATTCTGAGATCAATAACACCTTTGTCTCTGGCTACCAAGTTTCTCCAACCAGTTATAGTTGGAATAGTCACTCTTCAGGATTTTCTATAATTTTGAGGCAAACATTTATATATAATGTATATTTCATATACTAAATATATGAAACCGATTAAAATTACCAGTCAAGAAAAGATTACTACTATTCGTCTTAGAGAGTCCGCTAAAAAAGAACTTGAAAGTATGGGGCATGTCGGCCAGACACATGAAGAGATACTTTTGGGAATTATTCGACTCCTCAAAAATAGTAAGTCTGAAACCAAAATAATAGAAAAAGGAAATATGACCGGAACTAAGTATGCTCGCCAAAGCAAAACATTTCAGGTAGAGATCGATCACGAAAAGTATGCCATTGTTTGCGCATTTAACGATCTGGGTCCCATGCCTTTTAGAAAAACGGAATGGGAAATTGATTTAGAAATTGTCAATGTTAGCCCACCTCATGATAATAAGTGGAGAGCATTGGATACAATCAATACTAAAACTGCGCAACTACTTTATTTTGTAGCTATCAAGCAAGTCCTCGAAGAAAGTTTTAACCTCAAAATATATGAATTATCTACCACAGAAGATTTCTTGAGTTATGACAAATGGAAAAGTGTTTATAGTAGTAACAAACTTTCCATGGAATCATTCCAATCAGATATTGAACGCAATTTACGCCATGCCACATAAAAAATTTATCTCTGTACTTCCTCATTACGCTAATCCAGCTAATCTAAAACAGGTTACGTATGAACGAGAACATGAATCTAAAATCTCTTTGAACGATGAAGGGGTTAATTTAGAATTGTCTAAGTTCAATTCTCTTACGGAAGAGAAGTACTCACTAAATCTTAAATCAGCAAAATATTTATTGGAAGGCACAAACGAAATCAAAGAGGCTATGATTCACCATCATCCACGAGGCCATTCTGGAAGACACTTACAGTTCAAACTTTTACATAAACATGAAGTAATTAGAATAATTTTAGATCCAATGGATGATGACGATTATAAAGAGTGCATCAAAGGATTTCTGTTCATCTCACAGGAAATCCTTCTTCATGCTCAGACCAAGGTTGATGTAATCAGCTATTTCTTTAATCCAAAGATCCAAGAATTGGAAAAATCGAAAATATACTTGCTTGGCAAAGTGAAGAGAGCTTACAAAAATGGAGAAATCTTAGATACTTCTGATAAGGTAGTGGATGCAAAGAAGCTTGTGGTCTTAAGAAATGAAAAGCATTTATTGCCGTTCCTTAATTGGGATTGAATCCAACGTAAAAATATTAAAATCTCTCTCCCATGATTGACCGCACTCTCATCAACAAGCTGGAAGTTATGGCAAAGAAAGAAAAGATCGCCAAATCTTTCAGCAGAAGGTTGAGAGTAAGAGGCATTCTTACCACCAAATCTCAAACTAAAAAAGGCAATCTGATAATCTCCGTATGCAAAGGGGAAAATGAGCATCGCTTAATGATTCCAAAAACACATAAAGAACGGTTTTCCTTAGCCAGTAAATTACCTTTAGGCAGTAAAGTAGCAGTGGAAGGTATCAAAAGCAAGTTTATCATCATTTGCGCTAAACTCAAAGCTTTGGAAGCGATTGATAATAGTAAACAAACCAAACTTCTGGATTAGAAAATAATTTATTTTGATCATACTACACCGTACGTATTAAGTCCTGAAGAGAAGAGTGCTTGCCTGGCCGTTTAGAGTGGCAAAAATATTCATGTGATTTTGATGATTATTGAATGTTTGTTAAGAGATTTTTGCATATTAATTGGTAGTAAATAATATTAGCACTCTAAACTTCTTGGCCGGGCAAGCACTTTTGTAGTAGACTTAATACGTACCCTACACCGACAAGTTTATTTAATACTTGACACTTCATAAATAATAAGTTAAAAATGATACCTGAAAAATCATGCAGTAATTGTAAGTTTTTCAAGAAGAAAGAATACTTGGCTAAAAATAATCAAACCATAACTAAAGATTATTGTCTCAAGTTTGAGCAGGAACTGTTTTCTCATAAAGCTTGCCCAAAATTTCGCTATACTCCTGAAATAGAATTAGAAGTAGATACTATTTATGGTACGATTGGAGTTTCCTCGGGGATGTTGATGATTATCTCATTTATTATGGTGATATTTGGAGTGGTGATAAAATCAGATTTAATTCAAGTAATAGCATTAATAATAACAATATTAAGCATGATTTCGCTTATTACTTTTATGACTATTAATAAGAAAATAGAACAAAAGATACTTTATGAAAATTAGATCATTGCTTATCCTCACTTTTTTGAGTTAAAAACAATTTTGGGGCAACTGTTAGATATATTCTTTATAATACACCTGGTTATAATCGGCATAATCGGTGCAATGGATGATGAAACCACTAAGTATCTTATCAACAAATTCAATTCTCGATTATCTCTAAAGCAAGCCACTAATCAATTAAAATCTTCTTCTCAAATTTTCCCCAACAAATCCTTAATCAACGCTAGATCATTCAAGGTAAACAAATGTACTCCCGGACAACCATATCCTTTCAACTGACGGATCATTTCCACAGTATAATTTAATCCAAATTCTCGAGACTTTAATTCCTCTGTTTCAAATTCTTTCAATCCTCTCTTCAACTCATCAGCTACTTTTAATTTAAAGAATTCTTCTGCGGAAGTTGCTTGGGATAATTTAACTAATGGTCTTACACCTGCTAATACTGGCAAATTAATTCCCGCTGAACGTAAATTATCAACATAATTTTTATATTCTTCAAATGAAAAAATCATCTGAGTGATAATAACTTCCGCACCAGCATTTATTTTACACAGTAAATGTTCTTTCTCCAATTCCCAAGGATCTTCTGGATGTCCGGCTACAATAATTCCAAAATTGGTAGGTAATCCTGATCTTTCCAAAACTTTCATGGTAGGAGTAGGTAAGTATAATCCTTTATTCATTCGAGAAATTTGATCTACTAAAAGATAAGCGTATTGATAATCCCCATTCCATACTTCATCCTTAGCTCCAGCAGGAGCATCTCCTCTCAGAGCTAAAACATTGTTGATGCCCAAATAATCTAAATCAGTTAAATCATTCTCAATTTCAGGTTTGCTTCTTTCCCTGCATACAAAATGAGCCACAGCATTTAATCCATACTTTTCCTGCGCTACATAGGTTAAGGGTAAGGTTCCTCCTCTTAAACTGCCACCAGCACCTTTAGTCACACTGACAAAATCGATCTTCCCGCTTAAGAATTCCAAACAATCATACACTTCTTTGGGACTGTTTCCATTTCTGGGAGGAACTAATTCTACCGAAATGGTAAATTTCTTTTCTGCCAGTACTTCACTAATTTTTTTAGCTTTCATTTTTGTGGTTTGCTCCATTTTACACTAAAAAGGGAAAAATCTTTTAAACCTTCTTGAATTTATTATTCTTATTGGAATAAATAGTAATAAATAGAAATTATTGAAAATTGAGCCATAACCAAAATATAATGGAAAAAACAAAAAAAAAGAAGAAAAAGAGTCTTAATGGTTGGGTAATTGAGGATGAAGATAGTGACCACCCCATTCATGAAGAATACACTAAAGAAGAGCCGTTTAAAGAATAGTATTGATAACCATTATAATTCAGATATTCTGAAGTTATCACATTAACTATTCCAGCAGCTAAAAGATTTTAAAGAGCATACTTTTTAACCATTTATTATGACCGATATTTTCAATGTTTTAAGCGCAGACCAAGCTCGACAAATAAAAGAAGTATTTGGAACACCTACTTATGTTTACAGCCAAAGAGCATTAGAAAAAAATGCCCGAGAAACGTTGGCTTTTCCTCATGCTTTTGGATTAACCGTCCGTTACGCCATGAAAGCACTTCCTAATGCGGCTATACTTCAGCTTTTCCAAAATCAAGGGTTACATATCGATGCCTCTTCTGGTTATGAAGTGGAAAGAGCCCTACAAGCCAGAATACATCCCACCAAGATACAATTAACCGCACAGGAATTACCTCCTCAATTACCGGGATATATTTTAAGAGGAGTTAGATTTAACGCCTGTTCTTTACACCAATTAGAAACTATTGGAAAAATTGCTCCGGGATCGGAAATTTCTGTACGCATAAATCCGGGGAAAGGATCGGGAGCCAATGGTAAAGTTAATGTTGGTGGATTTGCTTCCAGTTTCGGAATTTGGCATGAGTTAATTCCTGAAGTTAAAGAAATTGCTCAAACATATGACCTAAGAATAACACGATTACACACCCACATTGGTTCGGGAACAGATCCCCACGTATGGCAACAGGTAGCCTTAACCAGCCTGGATATAGTACTTCAATTTCCAGAAGTAACTACTCTCAACCTTGGTGGAGGATTTAAAGTTGCCCGAGTTCCGGAAGAAAAAGCAACTAATTTGCAAGAATGCGGAAGACCTATTCAAAGAGCTTTAATCGATTTTTATCATAAAAAAGCAAGAAGATTACATCTTGAAATTGAACCAGGAACATATTTAGTAGCCAATGCCGGAGTAGTTGTTAGCAGCATTAATGACATAGTTTCCACCGATAGATACACGTTTCTTAAAGTTGATTCGGGTATGACAGAAGTTACACGTCCTATTTTATATGCAGCACAACACCCTATTGCCATCGTTTCAAGAGATCCTGAAACAGATTTAGAATCAAGAGCAGAAAGAGAGTATGTAGTTGTTGGCCATTGTTGTGAAAGTGGAGATTTGTGGACACCAGCTCAGGGAAATGCAGAACAAATTCAGACACGATTATTGCCAGAAGCAGAAATAGGAGATATACTTATCTTAGGTGGAGCAGGAGCCTATTGTTCTGCGATGTCAACTAAAAATTATAATTCTTTTCCTGAAGCAGCTGAAGTTTTGATTACCAATAATGGTTCATTAGAATTAATTCGAGAAAGACAAAGACTAGAAGAAGTAACTAAAAAGGAAATTAGAATATTAGTTTGATAATAATAATAATAATAGTGGCTTGAAATGGAAGATATAATACTCTCCAAATATGGGGGAAGTTCACTGGCTAATGCTGGGGATATAGAACGAGTAGCCAGAATTACTGAAGAAGATCCTCACCGCGCGTATATTGTAGTCTCTGCTCCTGGCGATGAGAAAAAAGAAAATAAAGTTACTAGCAGATTAATCCATCTGGCATCTTTACGAGGAAATGAAACTGCTGCCAAAGAGGATATCGATTTCATTGTAGCCAAATATGAGGCACTTTACCCTGGTAAAGGAGGATATGTCGCAGATGAAATTCGTAAGTTAGATCGAGATCAATCATTAGAACCAGAATGGTATGCGGCCCAGCTTCGAGCATTAGGAGAAGAGTTACAAGGAAAATTATTAGCTGAGACTTTAGGATATCAATTTGTTAATTTCAGAACATTCATGAAATTGTCTGAAGATGCTGATAATGCCAAAGTTCTGCCTGAAACGTATAAATTGCTTACTTCCATAGAAAGAGATGGACAAAAGATAGTATTTCCGGGATATGGAGGAATAACCAATAATGGAAAAATAACTACCCTCGGACGTGATGGAACCAATATAAGCGCCTCCGTAATTGCTGCTGCTTTGGGAGTCCGCGTCTACGAAAATTTTAGTGATTCACCAGTTTTAGCCGCTGATCCAAACATAGTTCCTGATGCAGTAAAAATTGAAGAAATGACCTACGATGAAATTAGAGATTTGTCCTGCTCCGGATTTAGCATATTTCACCGGGAAGCAATTCAACCCTTGTTAGGAACAGGGATACCCATTCATCTTAGAGCCACTCATCTTTTTCCTCAAACCGGAACAATGATAGTTGAAGATAGAGCAAGCGACATTAAACTTCCGGTGATAGGTATAGCTTATGAAAAAGAATACGCCGTATTTAATGTAAGAAATTTGGGATTGAACGATATATTGGGAGCTGTACACCTATTAACGGGAGTTTTTTACAGAAGAAAAATTTCTTTAGAACATGTCAATACAGAAACTGACGGCATCGCTCTGGTAGTAAAACAAAATTTAGTTAAAAAAGATGTCAGCACCATTAAAGCAGAATTGGCTTCATCCATCGAAACAGAACTGCGCAATGTTGAATTTATAGAAAATTTGGGATGTGTTGCTGTTTCTGGAAAAGGATTACAACGAGATCCACGGATTTCCGCTAAGATTGAAATAGCTTTAGACAAAGCAAAAATACCTCACGTCACCAGATGTGGGGGCACAGAGAAACGCACTTTTATATATGTAGTTGAAGAAAGGTATGGCCATAAAGCGGTTCGAGCACTTTATGATCGTTTTATTAGAAAATAATTTTCAGAGATCATTAACATTTGTTATTACCTAAAATAAAAATTAAACTAATGAAAAAAATTAATGAACATATGACCTATTCACAGCAAATTGTAATGTTGCTTTAGGTTTAGATGTTTTTATTTTTACCATAAATGGGTGTTTATCCTCTAATTGTAAACAAGCTCTATACGCATGCTCAAATTTAAAGTCTGGTCTGCACCTTGCAATCCCAGTTCTTGTTTTTTTAGTAGAAAGTACTTGGTAAGTATGGCTAATAGAGAAAGGTATACCTGAGGTAAAACAAATCGCATCACTATTGTTGGAAGAATCATCTTGAGCCAGGAAGCTAACCAGTGTATCTCCTTTCTTATCAGTACGAACAGTCATAAGAGTATAAACACCAGTAGGAGATATAGTTACAAAACCATTATATGCATCCGCCCGATATTTCCAGTCTGATTTACTCCATTTACTGTAACTGTATTCAGCATTAGCTGAACATCTGGCCAAAAAATCATTATCTCCCCGGGCAGTTGGAGCTACTAGCAAGGCTAAACCTAGTACTGCTGCCCTAGTGAAATATTCTAAACCCATATTTGAAGGTGATAAAAGGAGTATTATATAAAGATGTAGTAAAAAAGTATGTATTAAGTCTACTGCTAAAGTACTTGCCCGGCCAAGAAGTTTAGGGTGTTAATATCTTTTTTAACTAAGTTCATGTACGAAAATATTAAACTCAACATCTAATAACTGCCTTTATCAACATAAATATTTTCGCCACCCTAAACGGCCAGGCAAGTACTCTTCTCTTCAGGACTTAATACGTACGTAAAAATTATCATTAGGAAGGGACTGGTTGATAGAGGACCCACGCCATTAGTTTGATTATTTTATTTAAAGAACGAAATACAATATCACCGGTAGCACTAAACATCCCATTAAATGATTCTTCGCTACTCCCCAATATCCGGCCACTAAACCGATAGCCGTAGCGGTAAATAAAATAGTTAGACCAATAAATCCATCAAAATAAAATGCTAAGATAGTAATAAAAGTTAATATGGACCAGATAATCAAATGGTATTTCACTTTTACAATAAAATGAGCAAATACTTTTGATAAATTAATCGTAAGTATAGCAGCTAATCCTCCAGCAACTAAAGAAACTCCTAGAAAAATTAACATTGAATCCCAAGACACTCCGTTAAGCAATTCATTTACCACCAATATTGCTCCATTACGTGATTTTTCAAGAGCATACACAGTAGCGATAGAGATTAACATATTGGCGGTGTTAATACCACTCACTAAACTCATGAACCCCTCATCTCCAATATCTCCTACAATATTGGTAGCCATGATTGCTGCTTGCGATGAACCAAAACCGGGAAGAAAAGCAGCGATAAAACCTACTCCGGAAGCAGCAGATACAGATTTGATTACATTTTTTTTAGAGATTGTCAATGGTTTAGATAAATCTTGTTTTGGTATTTTAGAATTTTGCACTAAACTCACTAATAGAATGGAAAAACCAAATAGTCCTGATAATAGAGGAAATAATGGTTGATGTAAATTGGGAATGTTAAACACCAATAAACCTAAACATCCGGAAAGGAAAAATAAAGTCAAACTCCGCAATCTTTTTCCTTTCTCTCGAACAATCATATATCCCATAATTAGAATCAATAAATATCCAACAATAGCACTGACAAAATCAGCCATATATTTCATTAATAAAATGAATAATGGAAACAAAGCTATGCCTACAATAATACATCCTAATGCTCCTATTACGGTGTAAATGATGGCATTATGTCCTTCTCCTTTCATTAAGAGACGATGTCCTGGAAGAACATTCAACGCTTGTGATTCATCTGGAGCACCTAAATAGATACTAGGAAGAGCATCTAAAAATGTATGGGAAATGGCTAAGCTGATGATAAATACTCCCAAAGCTAAAGGAGAAGTTATTTGGAGAAGGAAAGATGAAGAGGAAAGGATGAGTAGGGAGACAAGATTCACATGAATGCCAGGAGTTATGCCGGTGAATATGCCGGTGAGCACGCCAAGCCCGAGAGCGACTAATATTCCAAAAAATCCCACTTTTAGACGGTATCACAAAACCGTTTTACGTTTTTTTCTCTTTTTTCTTGTCACCCTAAAAGGAACATTGTGTTTATTCCCCTTAGGTGTTTTCTTAATCGAGAAAATATCTGGTAGTTTATATAATTTGCCCCACTATCGTACATCCCCGGATTAGAAACGGTGGATTTTTCCCTTCTGGTGCGTCGCTTTATATATAAATTTACTTTTTCTCTAGAATTTCTATAACTTGGTGTATACTTTTTTTAATTTCTATAAGACTATGTTCTGTAAATAAATCTTTTTCTAAAGTGATAGCTCTGATGTACGCAGAAATAGTAGAATACCCTTTAGATTCAGCACTATGCCTAATTCTTTCTAGTTCACTTTTTTGCAGCCGGATTTCTATCTTAGCTAGTTTCTTCATTTTCAAAAGGTACAAAGCCGTTTCCATCTCTGGCCTGTACAAATCCTGGCAAAGGATAGTAGCTCCAGCGTATTTTGACTTTTTCAACCATAGAATACTAAATGGAACAACTTGGTATAAAATCGCCACCGGCTTTCTGACACCCGTCTGGAGGGGGTATTGGATAGATTATTAACTAGCTTTGCAAAGATTTTAAAGTAAATTAAGAGGGCTCAAACCATGTTTTCAATTAAGAAAATGTAGAAAAGTATATAAGATAAGAGTAATAAAAATGAGTGAATGGATAGGATAACCGAAAGTTTGGTGGATGATTATATTTCCAGTAATGATCTTAGCATTAATAAAATGGAAGACAAATTTGAAGCATTTTCTTGTCATTCTATAATCTCAAAAGAGTATGAAGATACTTTTGAGGTAGAACATGTTTGGTTAAATGATAATTCTACGGGCATAGATGGTATTGCAATAATAGTTAATGGAAGGTTAATTGAAAATAAAGATGAAATAGACGATTTAATTGAATTGAACAAACATTTAGAAGTGTTGTTTGTATTTATCCAAGCTAAAACATCTGCTAACTTTGATTCAAAGGATATAGGTAATTTTTTCTTTAGCGTTTCAGACTTTTTTGAGGAAAAACCAAAATTAATACGAAGTGAGAAATTAAAGGAAAAAGCAGAAATTATGAGCTATCTTTACACTAAGAGTGCTTTAATGACTAAAGGCAACCCTCTTTGTAAATTATATTATGTTACGACCGGAAATTGGAAAGAAGATCAAATAATAAATGCGAGAATAGAAGTTGGAAAAGTAGAACTATCTCAAAAAAGTCTTTTTGATAATGTGATCATCACTCCATTAGATGCACGAGGTATTCAAAAGTATTATCAAGATACCAAAGCAACAATAAGTCGAGAGATTCTATTCGCAAATAGGGTCATACTCCCAGAAATAACGGGTGTAGAACAAGCATATGTTGGTACTTTGGAGTTTAATCAGTTTGTAAAGCTGATAACCGATGAAGAAGAAAAAGTACTCAATTCAGTGTTTTACGATAATATTAGAGCATTTCAAGGGGAGAATTCAGTTAATAAAAAGATAACAGAAACGCTTAGAAACAAAAAATTTGATAAATTTCCTATTTTTAATAATGGAATTACTATTGTGGCAAAGTCGCTTCAAGTTGCTGGGAATAAATTTACACTAAATGATTATTCTATCGTGAATGGTTGCCAAACAAGTCATATCTTGTATAACTTTAGACTAGATGATGGTATTAGCAAGATGAGTATTCCTATTCGTTTAATAGTAACAAATAATGAGGAAATCAGAAATGATATTATTAGGGCAACAAATAATCAAACTCAGGTTAAGCCTGAAGAACTAGAGGCCCTATCTGATTTTCAAAAAAAACTAGAGTTATTTTACTTTACGACACAAGAAGATTTAAAACTATTTTATGAGCGAAGATCAAAACAATTCAATAGCAACTCTAGCGTTATAAAAACGAGAATAATCACTATTCCCATTCAAATTAAATCTTTTGCTGCAATGTTTTTAGAGGAGCCTCATTTGGTTTCTCGATTTTATGGGAAAATAATCAACTACCTTGGTCAGAAGATTTTTTTACAAGATGACAAACCAATCGTTTATTACACAGCAGCACTTGCATATTTTAGACTAGACCAATTATTTCGTTATCATAACCTAGATCCAAAGTTTAAAAAAGCAAGGTATCACTTATTGATGATATTACCCTATATGGTTAAGAACATTTCTAAACCCCATTTTAATTCCGATAAAATTGAGGACTATTGCAATAATATAATCGAAGAACTTTCAACTACAGAAAAATCAATGATTCTCTTTGAAAAGGTTACAAAAGTTATTGAATACTCTGCAATAAACATAGATAACCGAGAATTATTTAAATTACAATCTACTAACGAATCACTCCTCAAAATGTTTAAGAAAAAAGAATAAGATAAACTATTTATCTTTTAACTAGGATTTCTCTTTCCCATCCAACATCACCAGCACTGCATTTCTTCCCTGATACTTTGTAAGATAATAATACAATGAGTCTCCCATTTTAAGCCCGTTTCCCAATACAATCTCTCTACGCAAAGTAATAAAGTGGTTATTGCGCTTACTGCGAAGCTTCACTTCCCATCCTAAACCTTGAAATTCGAGCATTGTGGCGGAACAAGTTACCACCTCTTCAACACATATATTCAAGAACACATTTATATATTTGTCCTCATTTTTAGGGTAAATAGTGGTTTTGGGAAGACTACTATGGAAACTTTTTCCCCTAAACTGGATGTAATTAGTGAAAATATTGTCTATCTCCTCTCACTAGACTCGAGAAGAAGTATCTCCGAGATTTCTCGATTACTCAGTCAGCCTCGCAAGATTATTGAAAATAGAGTGGGTAAACTCTATCGTAAGGGATTTATTCGTTCTTTACTGATCTATAACTACCAGAGTCTTTTTCGGGCTACCATTTTCATTAAGCTTTCTCACTTCGATAAAAAATCCATTGACGTTATTCGAAAGATTAGTCCTCTCATCAAATTCAAAGAGACTTTAGGGATGTATGATTTATCCTTGCTAGTGATGTCTGATAAAGAAGAAGATTTAGAACTCATTGTAGGAAAAATAAACGAACTCTTTCATAATTCTATCTTGAACTTAGAAGTAATTTATCATGATGTTGAAGATACGTTGGGGTATAAATCATTCTGTCATAATTTAAACTTGTTTAACAAATACAATTTTCTCATCCCTAAAAAACAAGAGCTGAATAAAGAAGAGAAAGAGATTTTGGCTTTATTGAAGTCTAATCCTGCTATTTCCTACAAAGAATTAGAAATAAAAGCGAAGCTAGGATACAAAAAGATCAAAGAGATCATTTCTCATCTTCTGGAGAACAAGATTATTCGCTTTTCCATTGATCCAGACTATACTGCTCTGGGATTGGAATTTCATAATCTACTGGTAAAAGTTAATTTAGCAAAACGTCGTGAATTTGAGCAGAATATGATTAAACATAGTCGTGTTCATTGGCTCAAGCGGGGAACCGGACGCTGGGATTATATTTTATCCATCGGTGCTCGAAATATTAGCGAGTTTATTGATATTACCCGTCAAATCAAAAGCCAGAATAGAGAGATTATTTTTGATTCTTCGGCATTGGTGTCGAAGATCAATATTATGAGAAAGTGTTAATTCATACTTTCAATAATATGATGCACGATTTGGAAAGAATTGGCTGCTACAATATGCTTAAAACTGTTATAATCTTTTACTGCTGTGCCATTGGCTTGATCTGAGACCGTTCTAATAATTAAATGAGGTATCTTATTCATAGTGCAAACTTGAGCCACCGCAGCTCCTTCCATTTCGATACAATCACCTTTTAGTTCTTGAGTAAGATATTTATGAGCTTTCTTTTCCCGTTGGGTGAAGAATTGATCCCCCGTTAGAATTCTGCCAGGGATGATTTTATGAGTGTTGAGTTTTGCTTTCAATGCTATTTTTCTCAAGGTTGCGTCTGCTTTGAAGAATCGGTAATTAGTGTAGGAGATTTGACCTCTTTTGAAGCCCAGAGGGATGGCGTTGAAGTCATGGTGGGCTGAATCAGTGCTGATGACAACATCTCCAATTTTGAGGGATTTGTTTAATGATCCACCAACACCGGTAAAGAGAATAGTGTCTACATTGAACTTATCAATGAGATACTGGGTAATCATAGCAGCAAAGACTTTGCCTACGCCGCTCTTTACTAAGACTACCTTTTGATTGTGAAATGTTCCTTTGTAAAAGGTAAAAATGCTGTACTTTACTTTCTTTTCTACAGTGATGTGATCTAAGTACATGGCGATTTCGTCATCCATTGCACCAATTATGCCTATCATAATACCTGTATTGTGGAGAATATATATAAAAGTTGCTACTTTGATTTCAAGCGTGGTTCAAGCCAATAAAGCCTGAATGCTGTGACAGCCATGAGGATAGCAGCAAAGACGAACCAAACATAATTCTTTTGCCAGAAGCCAGTGATTATCATGGCTACGGCTAGGCCCAAGTAAATGTAAGACCAGTAGTAGTTTTGAGATGGAGTAGATTGATGAAATTTCATAGAACTATACTTCTGCTTTCTCTTCGTTCAATCTCTTATAAACTTTCTTCATAATGTAATGTTCCACAACTTTTCTGAAACCTTTGTTATCCATGATTTTCTTAAAGATGTCTTCGTTTTGATCCATTCTGTCAATGACTTTACCAACAAAAGCTTCTTCAAAACCATACTTAAAATTATCAATGCTGTTATTTTTTGCTTGAATAGACAGTTTCTCATCTGCTATACAATCTTCCTCTATCTGGTCAAAGAATAACTTATCCGCATCCGTAAAATCTGTTCCAAACTTATCATTGAGAACATTAATTATCTTTGAAAGTTCTGCTTTTTCTTCTTTCGCTTTCTTAGTTCCAAGCTCCGACGCAGGTTGCAATTCTCCTATTTTGTGTTTAGTTAAAGTTATAGCCCCTTCTTTTATTTTCTGTAAACGGTAATATTGAAGAGCTACTTCATCATTTAGTTTAAACATTTCATTAATATCTCGCTTTGGTAATTTGTTATACAATAATCTTCCAAAAGCGTAGAATTTCTCCAATTCAGCATCAGTAAAAGGGATGATCTGGCTGAGGAAAGAATACAACCGCAAAAAGGACATAAGATTATGTTTGAATTCTTCTTTTGCCTCTTTCTCTTCAAGTGCTTTAAATTTTTCTACTGCTGGATCAAGAGCAGCATTTAGTTTAGCATGGTCGCTGGGAGTTTGATGTTCCGTTGGTTTAAAGAATACTTCTGCGAAAGTATTAATATCAGAAGCTTCGTAAATTTGTACGTCATCCAATTTTCTTTTCAAGTCATATAATTGATTAGGATCAGTTGAAGAGGCCAGTGTTGTTTGTTCATAATATGGTTGGAAAGATTCCAGAATTTCCTCTTCACTATTGGCAAAATCTAATACAAAAGTGTCCTCTTTTCCTGGGCAAGTTCTATTTAATCTTGAAAGTGTCTGAACAGCTTTAACGCCTGCCAGCTTTTTATCTACGTACATGGTGTGTAAAAGAGGTTGGTCGAATCCTGTTTGATATTTATCTGCGACAATCAAGAGCTGGTATTCATTTGTGTTAAATTTATCTGGTAGTTCTTTCTCTTTAAATCCGTTCATTTCTGGTTCGGTGTATTCTACTTTAAATTCATCTTCTACTGTGCCAGAAAACGCAACTATTGCCCTAATATCAGTATAACCCATTTTTTTAATATAACGATCAAATTCCTGCTTGTAACGCACAACGTGTAAGCGAGATGGGGTTACAACCATGGCTTTAGCTCTTCCCCCTATTTTCTTCATAGTTATTTGTCGGAAATGTTCAACCATAATTTCTATTCTCTGGGCTAAATTATGGGGATGCAAACTTACAAACCGAGCGATGGCTCTTTTAGCTTTCTTTTTATTAATCAGGGGATCATCTTCGATTTTCTTAGAGAGCTTGAAGAAAGTCTTGTAAGTCATGTAATTTTTAAGAACGTCTAAGATAAATCCCTCTTCAATCGCTTGACGCATTGAATATAAGTGGAATGGTTGCGGCTTCCCGTTTTTATCTTTGATTCCAAATACTTCTAACGTTTTGGATTTTGGAGTTGCCGTAAACGCAAAGAAACTAAGGTTAGGTTGTTTCCCTCTTGACTGCATAGATTGAAGAACTTGGTCTTCTGTATCAGAGTGCTCTGTTTTTGCTTCAGTTTTTTCAGCTTCTTCTAATGATTTTTCTCTCAAAACTTCTTTCATCTTTTTAGAAGCTTCTCCCCCCTGAGAGCTATGTGCTTCATCAACAATAATGGCATATTTTCTTTTTGGTAGATCGTTAATCTTATCAAGAACAAATGGAAATTTTTGAAGTGTAGTAATAATAATATTTGTTCCTGCTTCCAAATGCTTTGCTAGTTGTGTGGAGTTTTCATCTATTCTCTGGACTACGCCTTGTTTATGGTCAAACTGGTAAATAGTATCTTGTAACTGCTTATCCAGTATCTTTCGGTCTGATATTACAATTACAGAATCAAAAATATTATTATCCTTTTGGTTATGGAGACTAGCTAAACGATAAGCTAACCACGCAATAGAATTACTCTTCCCACTACCTGCCGAATGTTGAACAAGATAATTATTACCTGTTCCACTTTCTTTAGTATGTTGAGATATTTTTCTTACTACATCAAGCTGATGATAACGAGGGAAAATTAGTTTTTCTTTTTTGATTACTTTTCCATCAATCTTAAACTCTTCTATTTGATAATTGATATACTTACCAATAATGTCCATCCAGCTATCTTTTGTGAGAACTTCTTCCCAAAAATATGCCGTTTTGTAACCTTTCGAATTAGGCGGATTTCCAGCTCCCTCATTGTAACCTTTATTGAACGGGAGGAAATAAGTTTTTTTGCCCTCTAACTTAGTCGTCATGTAAATCTCATCAGGGTCAGCAGAAAAATGAACTAATGTTCTCTGCTTGAATTGAAAGAAGTGATCGTTAGGGTCTCGATCTTTAATATACTGCTTGATTGCGTCTTGATGATTTTGATTAGTGAATGGATTCTTTAATTCAATTGTAGCTACGGGCAGACCATTGATACTGATTACCATATCAACGCTGTTACCATGTTTAGGACTGTACACAACTTGCCTGCTTATTCCTAAAATATTCTGGTTGTATAATCTTACCGTTTCAGGATTGAGACCGCTTGCTGGCTTAAAATGGGCTAGTTTGAACTTGACACCATAATCTATAATTCCATGACGTAGGACATCTAAAGTTCCTTTCTTTTCTAATTCTTGAACGAGCCTGCTGATAATCTTCTGTTCGATTTTATCTTTATGAATTTTTTCTAGTTTTTTCCATTCTTCAGGTTGGGTTATTTTTAAGAACGAGATAAAAGTATTTGGGAAAAGAGCAAGATTCTTATCGTACTCACTATTGTCTATTTTGGTGTACTCTTTGGTCTTGAGTAATGATTGTTCAATTGCGTTTTCAAAGTCTTTTTCAGTGTGCATTAGGCCAGACCTCTGACATCAATCTTTCCGGTAACCGCTTCAGATATTAAAGCAGTTCTGTACTCCTGTAATAGCTCTATCTCTCGCTGGATTTTATTAATTGTTTGGTTTATTTTAGTGGTTTCTGATTGAATGTGATTGACTATTTGTTGCTGTTCTTTAATTGGGGGTAAACTAATATATGCATTGGTTACATCATAGCTACCAATACTAAATCTCGTAACCCCGCACGCAGCTACTATGAACTGAGTGTTAAATCTCTTGCTTCTAAACAATTCAAAAAGATAGGCTCCTAAAAGTTGGCTTTCGTTAGGAATCATTTGGGACAGGTGATAACCACATAAGACTTTCTCAAAATTTTCAGTTACTAGAGCAGGAACTGCTATGTCAGTAGGTTCCTCTGAATCTTTCGTAATAAGGACATTACCTTTTTTAATCAAAAACTTGTTAATTTCGTCTTTGTTGGCAGTAGCTTTCATAAAATCTATTTTACTACTGATTAACTCATTCTTATAAACATCAACATAATTACATAAAAAAACTTCCGTTTCATCATCAAACGATTTCTTGTCAACATTACTTGGTTGAACTATAGCCACATATTTCAACCTCTTAACGTCCCAATACTTTGGAATCTTTCCCAGCCATTCTACCCCTGAATCTTTCATAGGAGCTTTAGAATCAAGACCTTTGGTTACGGCATGGTTAATAATGGCTTTTTTCTCTTCTTCGAGAAGTGAGATAAGATGTTGTTTTTTGTCTACTGCTTCGTCAATTTGATTGGTAGTAGTATTCAAAAATTTAAGTATTAAATCCTGTTCTGGCACGCTTGGAAGAGCTATTGGTAAACTCCTAATTTTTGATAAATTTAAATTTTCTTGCGTATTGGAAGAAGAGTAATATCCAATATTCCTTTCTATATTAATTAAATAATGTTTAAGAAAATCCCTCTTTAATTCTGATGAAGGTATTAATCCTAATATTGCTTGATTCACTGTTGCGTCTATTTCCAAAATGGTTGATTTCCCTAGTGAAGCAAAAATACTGATTAGGAGAGTCCCTTTTGGAATAATAGATAATCCTTTCTCTTTAAGTCCCTGCATGGAAATTTTTTTTGAAGTGTGATTCAATATACCATTGCTATCCGAAATATCTGAAATAGCAACCCAAGGAATTCCCTCTTCGTTATCAGACCAGTATAATGAATTGGAGGTGTTTGGGGTTCCACCACTAATTATTTCTTTGAGAGCATGTTTTAATGGTTTTAATTCCCATCTCTCCGGAATCTTCCCAATCCATTCCACTCCCGACTCTTTATACTTTGGATACGGCTTCATTTCTTCCTCTCGTGGTTTACATCAACTTCTTGTGAAATTGCAGGCATGATATAAAGAATATTCATTAACTGTTCTGCTAAGTTCAATACATTTTTAGCATCGTTCTCCGTAACCTCTGGATGTTCAGGATGAACAGCATCATTACCAAGAAAACGACAAGAATGAGCCCATTTACTTATTTGTTCTGTAATTATCCCTTTAGCTTTTAAATCATCTATTTGCTTATCTAAATCTGCTTTAGCTGCACCTTCTTTAATACAGGCCTGCTGAATTGCTCTTCTGCACATGGCAGCGCATGCTCTGAATGCTCCAACACTGAAACATAATTTTGCTTCTTGGATATCATTTTTTATATTTAATGGAATTCTTTCATCCGTTAAACTAGGTAAAGGATTAGGAAAAATATGTACTATCTTCTCATCTATTATTTTTATAATCACACATTCATTACAAGATGGGCACTCTCCAATAGACCAATATGCTTTCTTGTTCATAAATGAAATCGGATACGGAAAACTAGTTTGAGAGGAATTACCATACGCGTCTTTATAAAATCCTAACCACATTAGTGCTACATACTTTTTACACCACGGGCAATTAATAGATATTGGGTTGTGCACACTAATATCTTTACTTTCAATCTGAGGCATCATTCAATAACCTCTTGAATCATATCTTTCGTCTCCTCTTCCAACGCCAAAATATCTTTCTTAATCTCATCCAAACTTCGCAGAGGTTTATACTTGTAGAAATATCGAGTAAAATTAATTTCATATCCTACTTTAGTCTTGCTTTCATCAATCCAAGCGTCAGGAACATGAGGTAAGACTTCACGCTTAAAGTAGGCGTGAATATCTTCTTTCAATGGAATGTTTTCAAAGTCTCGTAATTCGGGATTAGCTTTCTTCTTCCCTTTCTCCAACGGTCTCTCAACTGTAATTCGATTATATCCAAACTCTTTATTATCAAATATCTTACAGAATTCTCCTTCTTCAAACTCCCCGTAAATTTTAGTTATCTGTTCTATATGTTCAGGACTAATCTCGTGACGTTTATTTCCTAAACTCTTTCTCATCTTTTGGAAGAAATCAACGGCATTAACTAACTGGATTTTCCCTTTTCGTTTAGATTTTTTACGGTTAGTAACAATCCATACATATGTAGAAATTCCAGTATTATAAAACAATTGATCAGGCATAGCGATAATCGCTTCTAACAGATCATGTTCAATAATCCATTTCCTAATTTCGCTCTCCCCACTCCCAGCACCACCAGAAAAGAGAGGTGAACCATTAAAGACAATTCCTAAACGAGTTCCACCATTAGCAGATTTGATTTTAGAAACCATGTGTAATAAAAATAAGAGTGCTCCATCGCTAATTCGTGGCAATCCTGGACCAAAACGACCATTAAAGCCTTTATCTTCAAATTCATCATTAATCTCTTTCTGAATTTTCTTCCATTCTACACCAAAAGGAGGATTAGAGAGCATATAATCAAATTTTTCCTCGGCAAGACCATCTTGAGTAAAAGAGTTCCCAAACTTAATGTTGGAAGCATTTTGTCCTTTAATGAGCATATCAGACTTGCAGATAGCGTAAGACTCAGGATTGATTTCCTGCCCAAACACTTCTAAACGGGCATCAGGATTTAACTCTCTCAAATATTCTTCTGCAATGGAAAGCATTCCTCCAGTTCCACAGGCTGGGTCATAGAGTGTTTTAGTAATTCCTTTGGTGGTAAGAATATCTCTATCATTCAAGAATAGGATATTAACCATTAAACGGATGACTTCTCTGGGAGTGAAATGTTCTCCTGCTGTTTCATTGGACGCATCAGCAAATTTCCTAATCAGTTCCTCAAAGATATAACCCATCTCAATGTTACTAACTTTATCAGGATGGAGATCAACTTCTGCAAAGCGTTGAACGATCATAAATAAGAGATTTGCTTCATCTAATCTGTTAATTTGCTCAGTAAAATGAAAGTAGTCAATAATCTCACGGGCATCTTTGGAAAAACCATTAATGAAATCCATCAAGTTATCTGAAATGTGATCAGAATCGGCAATAAGCTTTTTGAAAGTAAACTTACTACGGTTATGGAAATTACGTCCTGCAACTTTGTTAAGCACGGGGTCAACATTTTCTAGCTTCATATGTTCTACTTTAGGAAGAGAATTGAGAACTTTCTGTTTTGTTGGTTCTAAGACGCAATCAAGACGGCGTAGAATAGTGAAAGGAAGAACAATCTTTCCATATTCTGACTGTTTATAGTCTCCTCGGAGTAATTCTGCGATACTCCATATAAAATCTGCGTGTTGGTTTATTTTTGACATTATCTTTAGACCTCTCTAATTCGTAACAACGGTAAGTCCCAAGCAGTTATTACCCCTATTAACTTTCCGTTTGGTAATCCATCTTCAGTTATAAATACTGCTCCCAATCGCTTCCCATCTTTTACTTTTTCGTGGAACCATTCTCTTACAACATAAGCATTTACCTCTTTTCCCACAAATTCAAAGAACTCATTGAATTGGTCGTTTATGAATTGTTTCAGTTCTCCAACCAAGACTTTACTAAGATTGGTGTTATGATTTTCAGTAAGCCAATTAACAACAGACACTTCGGATAAAACACCTATAAACTTTTTATTTTCATATACTGGAACGTGAGTATAAACTTTTTCTTTCATTTCTTTTAGAACTGTTAATAATAATGAATTAACATCACAGGTGTATACTACTCTCTTGAATTTGTGATATACTGTTGGTGGATTTAGCACTAGTTCACACACTTTCTTTATTTCATTTAATGTTTGTTCAGGAACTGAAATTATATCTTTTCTTGATTCATGTGACAAGATGTTTCGAATAAGAGCATAATTGTTTAATTGCTTAGTTACTTCTCTGATAGCAGGATTTACTTGGCAAGCTGGACTAATTAAGTTTGAAAAAGATGATTTTTCCATCTGAAAACTCTGAAGACCCACTAACTCATTAATCTTTTTTTCAATTTTTCCGAACAGGTCTAAAAACTCTTCGTTATTATTCATTTGCTCATTACCCCTAGTTCTTTCACAATCCATATCATCCCTTCCGTATCCTGCCCGCAATAAACTTCTAAATCTTTCCTAATCTTTTTTTTCTTCGCAGAAGAAACGTTACCAAAAGCCAGGTCTAAATACCAAACGCTGGCATCATCCCCTTTCCCAATCTCTAAACCGGAATAGCTTTTGCCCACAAGAGCAGGCATAACTTTCTTGATAGATGCCGAACCTTTCTGGCTGGGATGATAATAATGAAAATTTCGGAAAGGAACTAACAAATCAACAAAATGTTCTACAGTTTCTTTAACCCAATTATTATATTTAGGGTACGATTCAGCCAATTTGGTTAAAACTCCTTTCTCAAATCCAGCGTTATAAACAACAATATTTCCTTTCTGAGGCAGAACTTCTTGTAGTTTAGCAATAAATTCTTTGCGGGGATCATCTTTTCCATCAGCTAAGAAACCATAATGCTCCACTTTCTTACCATTATCTACATGAAGACTAAATTGGAAAGGTATTTGTTGATAGGGTTTAACACCATCAAATAGAGGAATCGCCGTAGAAAACGTTTCAAAATCAAGATAAGATAAAGGATGTTGTAAAATCTTTAAAAACTCTTTAATTCCCTCTTTGTGAATATGTGGTTTGCCAGATTTAACACAATCGCACTGTATCCGTTGCTTATTGTTCAACTTTACAGAGGCAGGAACATCTTTCAAATCTAAAATCTCTTTCTCAAACAATTCTAAAGCGGTTTTTTTCAGTCCGCATAAAGTAAATATGTGATGTTCTGGCAAATGCTTCCAGCATTCATCTAAAACACACTCACCGGGCTGGGTACAACCACCTGCAATTTCTTCCGAGAATGTAGGAGAAGTCATTAATTTCAACATCGCTTCAATCCGCTCTTCGATACCTTTAGAAATGACATTCACTTCTTTAGTGATGTCTTCTTGTATGAAAAACTTTTGAGGATCAATTTCTCCATCCTTGACAAACTCGTTATTAATGTGCATCAAGATACAATTTCTAATGTTAAGCCCAGCTTGTTCATAAGTGAAACGTTGAAATGAAAGGTCATGCAAATGTTCATCTTTAACTTGGGTAGAACTTTTGACTTCAATAACATCCCATTCATCTTTTCCAACAGGATAGAGAATGTCGGCTCTGGAAAAGAGTTGTTTCACCATCACACCAGCTTCAAAGATGATTTTACGTTCCTTGATAGCTTTCTTAGTTCTGTCAATATTATCTTTAAATTCCAAACCAGTTAAATCCACACCATTAGAAAAGTATTTCTTAGCCAATTCTCCAACTAAATGCCCCTGATCGAAACGGTGCTGGGTAGCCATATCTACTTTTGGAAGTTTATCTTTTTCATGTACTTCCATCCATAAAAATCGAGGGCAGGAAAGCCCGTTCATGTATTTTGATTTGGTGAGGAGAGGCATTGTTTAATTCTCCCTATTAAAAAGACTATACTATAAAAGAATTACTGAGAAAAAAATAAAAAAGAAATAAACTCAATCACCTCCCTGCTCGCTTTCGCGATCGCTTCCAAATTCTCCATGATCTGCGCAGAATCTGCCGAATGCAGAGCCAGATACGTGAAGCTCTTCGTCTCCAGACCAAAGTGCTTACACACCACGTAGGCCGTTCCCTCAGCCTGAATCTCTTTCTGCTGTTTAGGGAGATCGCTGGGATGATGGAGCAATTCATGTGCAATCTCGTGAACCAGCGTGTTCACCTGCATATTCACGCTGTCTTTGGAAGAGACTACTACTCTTCCACCCTGTGAATACCCATACAAGCCATTCACACCCAGCTCTTTGAAGTCCAGCTTAATGTTCCGAACTTCACAGAATTCTCCTAAAGCTTCCAGAAGCTTCTGCTGGTCATTGCCCTGAAGAGCTACATCCAGCTCTGGCAATTCCTCGCCCTCTGTCTGGCTGATGTCAAAGACAGATACGGGAAAGAAGTTGCAGATCACTTCTTCCTCTTTGCCATCTTTTTTCTCCACTCTGATTCTGGGAGCAAGTATCTGAATGGCTTTACTGCCTTTCTTGATCTTTCTTCCCAGCTCCTGCCAGGCTTTAAAGCCGGCTACTCGGGAAGCCGTAGGCATCCTGAAGATGATTAACAGCTGATTATGCAAGCTGTAATCATGGAATTTTGCCATGGCATCCAGATACTGCTGGAATTGTGCCGATTTACGCACAGCATCTGTTTCTGTAGCTAACTCTTTGAGCTTAGCTTCTACTTGTTGAACTAAGGGGTTCATATTCTCACCCCCGGTTCTTGCCCGCAGATGTTGCAGGCGATTAAGTTGTGTTCTTCTGAGAGCACTTCGTACTCACAGAAATGGTTTTTTGCTTTCATAAAGCACCTCCGAAATTTTTTTCATATTCCGAAGAGCCCTGAGCGGTTCTCTTATGGGTTTGAACGTGAACGAATGACAGAATGAAGAGAACTTTTGTCCAGTTTTGTGAAACAATACTGCGACAGTTTTTATGGAAAGCAGAGAAAGGAAAAGACACACTAGAAATAATGCAAAATTCTTTTCTTTTCGCTGGACATCAAAACCAAAGCCTTAAGTTGGAACCCGAAGGCAGGATAGATGGAAAAAATAGAGGAATTGAGGTGCTTTAACAAAAAAAATAGAAGTACGAAGTTTTAAAGAGAATATTTAAAAAGTACGCCTGCTTCTAGAGGCTACAAAGAGGGGGTTGTGTTAAGAGACAGCATACCTGCCTCTGATACTTACTTCTGAAACAGAATATGGACGAAGCACTAAAAAAATATTGGGAGGATTTAGATATTCCTGTTGGGGACTTTATAGAAGATCTAACTAAAGATGAAGAAGAATTTAGGTTAAGAGTTTTCCATAGGTTGAAAAACGAGAAAGCTCTGGGTTGGTGTACTTATCTTTCCAAGAGAAACTTTTCTACAGATGAAGAACACTATGCTTTGCTTCAAACTCTGAGTGACGATGATATCCTAAGAATTTATTGTGCCATGGATTTCGCAGCTAAAATCCCCTTACCAATAATTAGAAAAGTATCTCAAAAGCAAGGAATTAATTATGGCAATTTTCACCGCTCATTACTAGTTGATATGTTAAGGTTAGTTAATAATGAAAAATTAGAGGAAGTTTATATAGAACATTTGATTGAAAGGAGACACTTTAAGTTATATCAGTCTCAGTATCGTAATCCCATTATATCTCCGATGCCAAGCAAAAAAGTAATTGCAAGGTGGTTAACCAGTTTTGAAAAAAATATGCGTAATGTAAAAAAAGCTAGGGAAATTCATGTATGGTGGGAAAGAGAAAGAGATGGGTGGTGGTTGTATCTTTTTAGAATAGCACAAAAACGTAGCAAATCAGTTCACAAAGTAGACAAGAATATTTATGAGAAAGTTGCTGGGACTAAAATACTACTTATTAATCCTGATTTGTCTTCAGTGAGAGTTTACACCGGAGGCGAAGAAAAGACTATGCACCGTAGATTTACCTATCTCTTACAAAAAATAAGTAATAATCCTACTTTAGAATATTCAAAGTTTTCTCTTTTATTTTCAAGAGAGACCATAACATCATTTGTAGAAAAGATAAGAAAAGGGAAATATCGTAATCTTCGTTTGTGTAGTGTTAGATACAACACCTCCAGATTTATGGGCTCACCTGCACTAGAATTTTCAGAAACGGCTTCTAATGGTCTTGAAAAGACATTGGTTGAGTTGGAGCAAATGAACAAACTCCCAGAAGATCGCGCTTGTACTAGTCTATCTCTTGCTAGGAATTCAGATGAATTTGACCTAACTTTTAGACAAACCGAAAACAGAGTCGAAATAATCATTGGAAGAAGAGGCCTAATGCCAAGCATTAGGGATGAAATTCTTTTAGATTTAAACGAAAAATTACTGGCAATACAAAATGAAACTAGAACTTAGGTCTGGCTCACGGGTGTATCCTGATGAAATTGAAAAAAATATAGAACTTTCTTCCCTATCTAAATTGGGTTTTATTACAATAGAAAAAGATATTGTTTACAACTGTCCTAAGTGTGGGCAGCAACAATTTAATTCTAAGATAAATTTACTAGAAAAAACTTATTACTGTCCTTGTGGGTGTATAATCCCCAATCCCATAACTGATGGGGAAGACATAAGAATTATTAAAGCAATCAATTTTATAAAAGTAAAGAATTATATTTTTAAAGTACTCCAAAAACAAAAAATAAATGCCCAGTATGATCCGCATAGAAAACTATTTTTCCTGAATGAATTAAATAATATCAAAGTGATCATAATTGGTTATTCTATCTGTCTTGATTTGCTTTATGCTGACGAAGGTAAAAATTGTCTATTCATAAATCTCAACGTGACTTCAGGTATAGTTTACCCTTGGAGGGGACAGATAATAGATATTCTTGACTTAGATACTTTAAAATTAAAAACTATCATTGCATCCATACCCATAAATCTTTTACTTGAATCCACTGAAAATGAGCTAAAATTTCAAAAAGTTCTTGATAGAGGAGATAGGTATTTTGAAAAAGACTTTGTTAGTTTCTTGGTAACAGAGCTTAGAAAACGGGATGAAAAGATAAAAGCATTAATCCTCCGATTAGGATCAAGCAACTCATTACTTAATGCAAAAACAATTCTATTGGGTATGGCTGGTAAATCTGATTTTTATCTCCTGCCAATAGGTGAATACTTGAGTGATGGACTTAATCCTAACCGATTTGGAGAAGTTAAAGCGTACGGAAAAGATACTCTTTTCTCTTTCGAGGATTTTGCAAAAGCGCAGGCTCATGCTGCGGGACAGGACATTTTGTGCATTGTGGGATGTAATAAAATACAACAAGAAGTGTGGAGTAACTTGATAGAGAGGAGGACATCAGAGAAGTATTTTAAATTCGTAGTTTTAGATCAAGAATTGATATTGATGCTTATTAACGTCCTTGAAATTGATCTAGATGAGTTATTGAATATTCGGAATGAACTGACTAATTGAAAAACACTCTACCACCTCCTTTTTCTTTCCACTTTACTTCTCTTCCAAAACCTTCTGAATATACTTCACCGGCTTAATATCCGTAATCACCGTTTTATGTATCACATACTTTCTATCCTTACTCATGCTCAGCTGTGTCTCTACTATCGGCTTGTTTTCAAATTCCTTCTTTTGTTGTTCCATTGTCTTGTCCCTCCTTTTGTTTCAAAAGTTCACCAGATTCATGGCTAATACGCCCCTGCTCTTGAACCTCGAAACCGTGATTTTCTAGTGTATTAGAGCCTATAACCTCAATTGTTGAAACCTTGCACAATTCATGGATTTTAGGAGGAACTTCTTTGCGTACACAGGTAATTCCCAGCTTAGAATATCGCTCTTTCTCCTGCCAATCCGTTACGACAAAGAACCAATTCGTCCCATACTTCTTCTTGAGCATCTGTACTTTCTCTACAATTCTGCTATCTTTCTGCGACCCCGTCTCCACTTCAATGGCTATTCTGTTGCCATTAACTTCAAAGACAATATCGGCATCACGAGTTTCATACAATTCTATTTTGTCAACATACTTCTTCACATACTCTTCAATGGCTTTGATCACAAAGAAATGTTCTGCACTTTCATTATAACGTGGCTTCAAGACATAATCCTGCATCTTGCCGCCAAATAAGCCAATATGGCCCGAGAGGTGATACTCATGCTTCAACAAATCGTCTACTTCTTCCGTTGTGAGCGAAGACGCTTTAAAGTACCCTTTGCTGTAATCAATGGTTTTCTTAAATTCAGTAACCACATCATTGGCTTTGGCAATTTCTTTCTTTAATTTCTCATCTGCATTAGTAGTAATGACATTATGCTCTTCAGGAGAGGCTATGATCTTAATTTCTGTATGCTCATTAGAGATTATCAGTATCCCTTCCCCCGTTTGCGCTGTCAACAGGCGTTCCCGCTCTGACGCTGACAGCTGAAAGGTCTTCTCTACTTGTTCGATAATACTGGGTTTCTGTCTCAACAATAAGGTATACTCCGAATTATTCAGTAATGCTTTCCCTGCGTCGTTCTTCAATAAGTCCCCTACGTCTTGCGTAATGAGCAATAACGCTAAATTGAATTTTCTGCACGTCTTGACAATCTTGAAAATATATCCCTCATCTTCTGTTCTCTGTAATAATGACCATGCTTCATCTACGACTAACATTTTTCTCTCAATATCTTTCTTCATCTTCATGTAGACATAATCCAAAATGAGAAACATGATGGTAGGTTTTACCTGCGTTGGCATATCGCCAATGTTAAAACAGACAAACCGATTGCTGAAATTAAGATTGGTCTGCTTATTGACAAAGGAAAAGACTCCTGTTACATACATTTCAATGCGATTAATCAAACTACGATAGGTTTCTCGCTCCGTTTGGGTAGCGTGCTGGGACATGGCGACTAATTGCTGTAATAAATCTGCCATAATGGGCGGTTCATTTCGCCATGTTGTTTTATCATTGGTAATACCTTTGGCTTGGTACACGACGGTTAATGCTCTATCTAAGACCGCTCGTTGAATTTCCGAAGTTTGCCCTAGCATAATGGGGAATAATTCTAATAACGTCAGCTTTTTCTCATCATACTCATGCCCCATTAAATCCAAAGGGTTGATGATAGTCTCCGAAGTGCGAGAAATAGTAATTAACTGCCCCTGAAACATTCCCACTAAATCAGTATATTCCGCTTGGGGATCAATAACCATCACTTTCGTGCCATTAAGTAATAGTCTGGCTATCATTAATTTGGTAAAGTATGATTTTCCACCGCCAGAAGACGCTAACACTACCCCGTTAGCGTTATAGAGTTTGAAAATATCTTTAATGATGGGAATCCCATTCTTGTTTAATCCTAATAAAATGCCCGTATCATCCACTTGCAGGAATTGAGAGGTAAAAGGAAAGAACGCCGAAAGTCCTTTGGTAGTAATGTTTTGTTTAATCCCTAACTCATTTCTGCCTAAAGGAAGAACTGCTTTCAAAGCTTTATGCTGTTGGTAACGTGGTCTCATTGGAACCATTAACAAAGCATTAAGTTGTGATTCTACTTTCTTGCAGAGAATGTTTAACTCTGCTAACGATTTTCCTTTGCAGGTGATGTATAACGAGATGTTAAAGAGCTTCTCCATTCCTTTTTGTAAATTCTCTAACACTTTTCTGGTATCTTGATATTTGATCTCTAATGAGGGGTTGATAATGCCCTTTTGTTCCATACTCCATAAATCTCCTCGTTGTTTTTGTAGTTCTCGATTTAACATCAGCATCATGGTTTCAATCAGATACGGTTCAATGTGGAGCGAAATGTCAAAACGTCCGTTGAGGGTGATGATTTTATCTAAGAAACCCTCTTCCACAGATCGAGGATAGCCCTTAACTGCAATAGTTCTGACGAACGTTTCATCAATCTTAAGCTCCGTAGGAGTGTTAATGATTTGAGTGGGAGCAATTTCATACAGTAAGCGGTCTTTCTCAGGTAAATCTTTGGCAGTTTCACTGTACAGATCATTAAAGAAACCGCTCAGGACATATTTTAGTTCTTCATTATTTAATCTGTGACAACGAAGATTCATATTTTTGAGCAATTCTTCGCAAACACTCACTTGAATGGAGAGTTCTTCTTTCTCTGGGATGACTACGTAGAACGAGCGGTTCAATAATCCTTCTTTACTGATGATGGTTTGCAGATGTTTCTTGAAGTCATCCAAGAGCTTCGTGTAATTGTTTCTAGTGTTGTGACTCTCTACTCTCTGGCTCAGATGAGAAAGATAAATATCTAAATTCAATGTATCCGTCGCAATGACTATCTGAATGGGAAAATCTAAACTATTGAGGAATTTCTGAAAAGTGCTGATGATAATATCTTTCTCCTGCTGATTACGAATACTGAAATTGATTGGTTCAACTTTGAACATGGCGACTTTCATTTTAAGAGTAGTACCCCACCTTCAATTTTGTCGATGTTGAGGAATTGTTTCATTTTCTTATCTTTAATGGTGAATTTTCTCCAGGTGAGCCATTTTATCCAGCTCTGAACTTGTTTTGGGATGTTGGTAAAGATGAAAATACAAGCGAAAGCGGAAGGGATGAGAGCTAAACTAATGCGATAGGCGATTGGAAACGGTGTTTTGAACAACAGAGCTAACGCTATGGGGGAGAAGATTAGGGCATACAATAACTGCTGAAAGGTCAGCCCAAAGATGATCTTCTCTTTGTACTCGAGTTGTTGGGGGATTTCGTAGGACATTATTTTTAACCACTTATAAGTAGTTTATTCCAAAAGATTTATAAATAAAAGCGTATTTTAGAGGGTAAAACAGAGAGGTTTACTAAAAAATGACACTTGATACCATCGTGAATATTTCAGGCAACTTGAAAGATGCCTATAAGGCAGCAGTCGCAGGCACCCTTCGCCACGTAGACGAATTAATGAATGAACGAAGAACGACTCCTACAACTCCCGAAAGAGATAACCTTCGTAATTTATGGTTCTATACTGGTGACGGAGAACTTTACTTTGTAGATGGAAAAACTCCAAAGTTAGCTATGACCAGAGAAGCCGATAATCTAGTTCTCAGACATATTGATGACGCATTTACACAATTAACAAGTAGTGGAAATTATCGTCCTGATCGAGCTGAAGCAGATGCTGCAATTAAAGCATCTACCACTGAAATCTTCGATCTAACAGAACTAAAACTCCAGAAACGCGATACTGAATATAGTCGCATGGAAGTTTCCACAACTAAATATGATCAATTAAATACTGAACAACGACGCTTAGCTGAAAGAGTTTATGGAAAAGGCGACGACTTTGTTGCTAATATGGCAATGTTGAAAGTAGCTGGTATCCAAGCCACTAACATCTATGTTTTAAACCCTGAATATGTTAAAGCGAATGCAAAAGATAGTCCCGTTGCGCGGGCGTCTTGGCTCATTGATTTCGGTTGCAGCTCTGGTTTCAGTGCCTGTGGCCGTGGTATCAGTAGCGGTGGCCGCGTGCGTGGGGTACGTGGTGAGGTCGTCCGCGAAGCGGACGCGCCTGAAAATGGGGCAGTTCCAAGTGCTCCAGTAGTTCCATCGGAAATCAGAACACCTACTCTAGCAGAAACTTTAGCAGTATCTAGACCATACGTTCCTGATGTTGCATGGAAAGCATTCGAAGTAGACATAGGAAAGTTATATAAACCATAATTTTTTCTTTTTCTTGTCTCAGCACTCTCCTGAAGAGCAGGAGTAGGCTTGGACTACACGCTCTGGTACTATGGCCTGAGGCGACTCGGTTATGAAACCTTTAATCCAGACTCGCTCTGGGTTGATAAAACAACTGTGACAAAGTGCTTTCGAGTACTTTTGAAACGGTAAAGAATAATACGGTATCCAGAGCTATTACGTTGCGCGGGCGTCTTGGCTCAATAATTTCAATAACAACTCTAATTTCAATGCCAATGACCGTAATATCAATAACAATAACCGCGTGCGTGGAATAGCCCTATGTAGTGCTGAGATATTTTCTTCTTACATGAAGCCCTATCGAGATTTATGGCAAGAACTATGCAGTACTCAGAATCTCCAACGAGCGTTTACAAAAGCAAGGAAACACAAAACTCTCAAACCTTGTGTTCTTGAATTTGAAGCCGATGTAAAGAATAATCTTTCTCAGTTGAGGACAGAACTATTATTTCATTTTTATCAACCTCGACCATTAGAAACATTTATTCTTCGTGACCCCAAGACGAGAAAGATAAGTAAATCTCACTTTCGCGATCGTGTTATTCATCATGCGCTGTGTAATGTCATTGAACCCATGTTTGAAAAAAGATTTATCTTTGATTCTTATGCTAATCGTAAAAGCAAAGGAACTTTGGAAGCAATAAAGCGATTTGAGTATTTTCAAGGTAAAGTCTCTCACAATTATACTACCAACGTCTACGTGCTCAAAGCAGACATCAAGCATTATTTTGACGAAGTAGATCATTCGGTTCTGTTAGATATTATTCAGAAAAGAGTGAAAGACCCCAAGATTATCTGGCTCATTAAGCGTATTCTCGGTAATTATTCTACCTCTGACGGAAAAGGAATGCCACTGGGCAATCTTACCTCTCAGTTCTTTGCAAATATTTATCTCAATGAATTAGATTATTTTGTCAAACAAGAGTTAAACGCAAAATATTATCTTCGTTATGTGGATGATTTTGTAATTTTCCATACTTCACTGACAGTTTTACAAGAATGGAAAGAAGATATTGCTCAATTTCTTGCAGAGAAATTAAAGCTGCAACTCCATCCTGATAAATCCAAGATTATTCCGTTAAACAGAGGCATTGAGTTTCTGGGCTTCAAATTATTTTCCTATCATCGGCTTTTGAAACGTAAGAATATGCGTTACTTTCTGCGAAAATTACGTCAGACTAACTCTTTGTATCAAGAAGAGAAAATGACGTATGATGATGTGTATAATTTTATGGAAGGATGGTGTGCTCATGCCAAGAATGCTAACACATTCAAACGCAGGCAGAAAATACTGACTTCGTTTGAAGAACAATATCCCCGTGAAATTTCAACAAAAGAAGTTAATCGAGGTCTTCCGAAAAATAAGAAACCTACGAAGGAGGTCGTTACTCCCCCCAACACTACCAAACCCTAAGTTTTCGCCTCAGGATTTTCTCGATAAGCATTAAAGTAATTTAGCAGCCATCTTTACTCCTCGTCCTACATCAGAGTTCAGCACACTAAACGCTGCTTTCACGATGGCAAAGACTAACAATAATATCATCAGTAAATCTACACTCAAAAAGGCCATAGTGGATACCATTATCTTAACATTATCAAAAAGAGGAATAGTCATCAACGCCGAAGCACCAAACAACAACACCGCATCTAAGAATGGTACAAAGATTAACACTAACAATACATTCAATACCATTTTTCCATACGATTGCAATGGTGGAATAAAGTAAAAGAAAATTCCTAGAGGAAAGAATACTACCCCTATAATCACCGCTAAATAACGCATTGCCAGAATAAGAATAGTAATGGCCAACACTCCAATATAAGTCATTAAAAACATTAGCTGTAAACCAAAGTTGGTGATGTTATCCGCTGTCATCAGAAAGAAATTAGGATCAATAATACTAATCATTCCTGCGGTTAACATACTGCTCAGTTCTATAATTAAACTATACAGCAGAAAACTTCCCTGCACAAAGATAATCATTAATACCACATTCCGAAGCCAGACTTTGGCATTCTCACGTTTAGCAGTGTCATAGCCAGAGATCATAAAATTAAATCCAGACCACAGAAAAAATAATCCATAAAACAACGAAATAACGTACACAATCACCGCCCAGAGTGGAAAAAATACCTCCACACTCGCCGGAGCAGTCATTAAAGATTGCACTAAATGAAGCATTGGTTCTATGGTAGTATTGAGCATATCTGCGATGAAGCCAAAAAACTTCTCCGGCAGACAGACCGCCAAATTGGTTAAACCGCACTCAGTCAAACGACAAACCCCCAATATTTACGAATTAAGCCGATCATGGCATAATTCATCGTGCCAAAAACACCCAAAGAAAAAGCGGCATTCAAGGGCACATCATTTTTAGTGTGAATATATCTTCGTATGGTTGTACCTTTGTATGAAATAATAATTTCACTGCTGTCCTGCCGAGCAGGAAATTGAACCGTTCCAGTGGTTGTATAATTCTGCCCGCCATATTCAACGGTGTATTCATTTCCAGCAGGTTCTACCTGAACTGTAACTGTTTCCCCAGTATCATACATCAATTTGTCTGTACGAGCTACCAAATTAACATTTTCAAAATTAAGATTGCAGGGAATTTCTTTCTCTTTGAAGAAACTGGATACTTTAATCTTGCAGCCATTGGTGCTCGGAACAATTACCTCACCATTGGCGTAGGCAAGATTGAGTTCTTCCTGATTTGAATTATGATCAGCATGAACTCGCAACACGTTTAACGGTGCAAGGCTGTACTGCTCTGAAAACACATAACTGTGATGTTTATAGGAAGAGTCTGTAAAGAGCAGTTCTGCATTGACACTCTTGTCGGGAAAAGTAAACTCGCCCACGATAGTATCTTTATACTGATCTTTAATTGTAAACGACGCAGTTAAATCTGGATTAGAAACTATCGCTGGAATTTGTTCTTGAAGAGTTAATTGAGATGTTCTGAAATCAGTGTAAGAGTAACGGCAGACTTTTCGTGTATAACCGAGAGTTTTGATATACTTCCATTTAAAATGTTGCTGTTCAATATTTACCTTAACTTGATACACAGCTTTGAGTATCACTACGGTATTGTCAGGAAGATTGGAATTAAACACAACACTATGCCCCTCTCCCTGCTTGGCATCGTTGACATACACACTCAGTACACCCGTATTTTGTCGAAGATAGTATGAGGTATCACAATCACCAGCCTGTCTTCCACTGGGTATTTGAAACTCATAATTATAACCAGAAACTAAAGTTCCCTGCGTGTCAAGATACAGAGTGCCATTGGATTCTACTGAGGGCATGACTGCCAATACTTTCATCCAGGCATTCTTTATAACCCCATTATTATTTAGAGAAACATTAGCTGGTTTTTGATTCAAACGCAGGTTTGCATTCCATTGTTGCACTATTTGATAATCGGGATATTGTTTTGTATCAGAGAAAATATCTGAAAGTAAGTACGATTTCTCTTCATCGGTTAAAGAACTAGATTGAATTTCATTACAGTAATCCTGATGAATGGTTTTAGAACAATCAAGAGCGTGAATACTAGGAAACGCTAATACCAATAAAAAAATAAAAAAAAGTATTTTCATATTAACAATTGCACCACCATCGGCGCAGCCCAGATAATGAGCAAGCCGATAATTACATAGGTTGCGATACTCTTAGCCTGATCTCGTTTTCGAGGATCGTCTCCTGATACCATAAAACTAATACCCGCATAGAGCAAAAAGATCACCGCTACTGCCGAGGCTACGTATTTGATGAAGTTGTAAATCTTCATCACTGGTTCTAAAATTTGATCGAACCGAGCCTGATCTTCTGCGCTTACAGTAGTGTCTAAATTTGCTCTGGTATCCGCTAAGGCTAAGGGTATGGTTACTCCTATCATCAACAACATCGCAAATAAAGCCCATAATTTCATTGTTTCACCTCCGTGTATTTTTCTTCAAAGAATTGCGCAGGAAGAGGTGTTTGAGGAATAGTGGCTGATTCTGGAACTTCTTTATCCTCTTCCTGCAATTGCGCTAGAATACTCATCTTTTTCTTGATGAGCGCATTATACTGTTTCTTTGCCATGTACCTTCGTATCTTAATAATTACTAGCACGCCACCTAAAATTACGACAGTTAAACCAATGGCAGCCGCCCCACTTACAATCAAAATATTAATCATAGTCGACACCTCCATTTAATTCAAAATAACATTGTTTGCAGACGAAAGCTTCTTCTTTCGTAAGTCTCTTCTGACATAATTCACAGAAGCGTTGTTTGTAGGCAATTTTTGAAAACTTTGGCTTTGGCATACAATCATACTGGAGAAAGTGGTTTATATGCTTTGTACGGCATTTGTCATGACAAAAAATAAAAAATTAATAATTAGATTGAACTATAATTTGTTCACGCATCAATTTCATTTTTTCTAGTTCAATTCTATTTTTTTCAACTTCTAACTTTAATCGTTCTAAACTTTCGTTTGTTTCTTGTGACTGAACAGAACGAACTCCTTGTTTGTGATTTGGTCTAAATTCCATCAAAGGTCCATCAAAAGCATCTTCAACAGCTTCTCGCTGTTGGGTAGTATTGATTTTACAATAAATTTGTGTGGTGGTTACCTGATTATGCCCCAACAGATTAGAAATGGTGTAAATATCCACTCCTTTCGATAATAAATAGGTGGCATATGAATGTCGTAACGTATGAAAGTAAAACTTATGCTTTACTTTCTTTACGCCTTTATTGGGCCCTCTCATTTCAACATATTCATATAATGGAATTAACAAGCCTGCTCTCTCCAAACACTTTCTATACTGCTCGTAAAGACTTTTCTTTCGCATATGTTTATCGGGAGAAGTCATAGAAGGAAGAAACCATTTACTACTTGGTCCGATAATCTCTATCCATCTTTTTATTGGAGAGATAGCTTTTATTGGAATAGGTACATAACGATCTTTACCATATCCAGTTATGGAACGATTGGTATTCTTAGAATCAGTGATTTTTAGTTTTCTGTTCACTAAATCAATGTTTTCTAAAGAGAGACGAGCTATTTCTTCAATGCGTAGCCCACAAAAAAAAGCAACAAAAGCTGCAATTCCTACTTTTGGTTGATCTATTGACTCAAATAATTTATTTAATTGTTGTACGTTAAAAGCATCTGGTAATCTATTTTTGGAATTTCTATATTGCATTTTAAAGACCTCCTATGATTGTTCTAATTTCTTCCATCATTAACAAACCGATATTACTCTGTCTCACACGCTTTCTATTTGCAGATATTTCCAACGCCTTCTTCTGGCTAATTTGTCCTTTGGCTAGTTTTTCTTTAATATCCTGAGGGATACGTGTAGCTAAAAACCAACGATAACTTGTACTCGGATTTAATTTTAGTTTGAGAAGCAGTTCATAAAGAATGTTTTCAGCTTCAGTAAGGTCTCGTTTCTTCTGTTGGTTCTCTGGAATTCCTCTTCTTCCATAATGCAAGTGCCCTTCATAGTACTGACGGCAATGAGACATCATGATAATTAGCCTGTCACCGTCCAATTCTGGTAAAATCTCTCCAATGTGCTTTTTTATTTCGTTCACTTCAGCAAATATGTCTATTTTCCGGCCTTCCATGCGAATCCTCCGATTAAACATATCTCTCGTACCGTAAACCATATGGTAACACCCCTTTTTATTCGTTGTACGGCATTTGTCATGACATCGAAGAAAAGCAAGAATTAATGGAATATTAGCCCGAAACTAGCCGGTGAAAATGCCCATAACTACACCTAACAGAAGAGCCACCAAAACTTCTACAAAGACCATTTTTGTGCTATTTGGCTTTTTTCCTCTTTTTATGTATTATTGTGATAGTCGCATTATGTACATTGATGTTTATATACCAAACCACTAATAACGTACTTACTAATAAGTAACAATAACCATAACATTTATATACAAACTGCATTTAAAGATACTATGTCACCATCCAATTTAGAATTCATCATCAGCGTTAAAGCTGGCATAGGCAGATCCTTTGCTGAAGCGCAAGCAGCTATGTCTAAAGCTAAAAAAACAACCGACAGAATTGAAGAAACCGATTCTTTTGAAGTTGCCAGAACAAAAGTGTTATCGAGGATCAACGTAAGAGATTATGATATATGCGTTTATCATCCAGAAATAGATTTATTTCCTGATATTTCTTTAGTTAAAGGAATAGAAATGTTAGAATCAAATGTAGCTAAAAGTATTGCTGATTTAGAAAGTGTAGAATTAGAATATGGTAAAAATTCTCTAGCTTACGATGCTCTTCAAACTCAAATAGGGATGCAATCTCTTGATCCGGCTACCGGAGCTTTAACTCCTTTTGGATATTTATTCCAGCAAAAATTCCGTGTTAACACTCCTACAAGTGGAGCAGTAGAACGTTTTGTCATTTATGTTGATGCTAATGACATGCATTACTGGAACAGAGCAGTAGGCGAGGAAGTAGTTGATGTGCATCTTGCGGCTATTGGAAGAGCTTTGGTTAAAGGTACTCGACAAACAACTTCTGCGAGCGGTACTGGTTGGCAAGCCATACGTCAATTTGATGCCGGTATTCCAGATCAAGTATGTTATGTTAGTAGAACTCATGGCAGTGCCGGAGATGAATTTTTAGTTGATCTTTATTGTCGAGAAGAAGATGTGAATAAAGTCGTCACTAGATTATTTGATACTATTTATCGCGAACAGAGAAAATTGAGTTAAAGATAATAAAATAGAGAAAATAGAAATTTCGACATTCTTTTCAATAAAATAATAATAGTGATAAAGATAGTATCACTATTAAGGGATAATTATTAGAAAGGTTTATAAACGAATGGTTTTGTAGTCCATTTATGAAAAATATACACGATAAATATAGA
>Ga0209541_10000500_pt1 | contig 77082 bp, 68 predicted proteins | sample RifCSPlowO2_01_FD_184027 | JGI IMG/M metagenome (GOLD analysis project Ga0209541, IMG submission 184027) | Groundwater microbial communities from Rifle, Colorado - Rifle CSP2_plank lowO2_0.1 (SPAdes) (version 2) | ecosystem: Environmental > Aquatic > Deep subsurface > Groundwater | place...
TAGCAACAAGATACCTGCCAATATTAGGCGGATGCACAAGCAGCACTTTCATCTAAATTCACTATTGTTAAGTATTGGCTGCGGTATATAAATTTTTCTGTAAAATGAGAATAACAAAACTCCCGTATATTGATACAAATGCCGAGAAAGCTTTATAAAACAGGTTTATTACCCACAGCCTATGGAAGTTGACATAAGGAAAGGCATTGATGATACTATAAACAGCAAAGTGCAGATTTTTCATGAAAAGACAAGAAACGGCATAGTGCTATTTGAAAAAGACAAATTCCCCAAAATATTGAATTCAAGCTATGACCCACTAATATTAAATATAATAAACTGCTCTTTTATTATTAAGAATAATTTAAATGAATTCTTTAGTATTATAGAGCCTTTTGTTGAATTTAACCAGGTGAAAAATATATTTGAAATTGAAGATTCAAAAGTAAGCGAATTTAAAAAAACGCTTTCTGGCATTAATGCAATGTCAGGCATAGAGCTATTGGAAATAATGCCTGCTGACGGAAAAAGTGAGCATCAGGTTTTCTTAAATAAAATAGGGGCAAATGCAAGCAGCCTAATTGTAAAGGGTAACGGCAATATCCTTAATCTGCAGAATTTCAATTCAAAAATCAATAAGAAATTTGATATAACCTTCTCAAACAATTTACTGCATGACAACAGCAGCATTGAGGATGAGAAGCATTCAAATTCCTACAGGAGCATGGAGCTTTACGCTGTATTGTCAAATTTTACAAAAAAGGGAGGCTACAGCATACACTGCCATGGGGCTTACATAAGCAGCCTGCATGAAACATATTTCCAGTTTTTAGGGTTTAAAGTAATAGATTACTTCAGGGTTGAAACAGGGCCTTATAATTTCGGAATTATACTAAAAAAGCTGAATAATAAGGAAATAACCAGCAAGGAATTTGACTACTTATATGCAGAAATGAAAAAAAGAAACCCTATAAGATACAGGTAGGTTCTACTTAACAAATATGAAAATAAAAAATAAGTATCTCAACAGCCTGAAAATAGAGGACCTTTCTCTGTACGGTTATCCTGTAGAATACGCATCGAAGGATTATGATAATGTGCTGAATCAGATAAAAAAAATGGCAGCGAAAACAAAGGAGATACTTTCCATTTATACTTTTGGGGAAATAAGCGTTCCTGGCATATCAGATATGGACTTTATATTCGTGCTAAAGAAAAATTCGAAACTTCCATCTTTTCTCAAGAAAAATTACATGGATAAAGATTCAAAATACCTGACTTTTCACCCATTTTTTATTGTCACTGAAAATATCATGGAAAATATAAGATATATCTACCCGAACTCAAATTTTATAAGTATATACGGGAAAGAAGCCGGCATCTATAATCCTTCCAAATCAGAAATTAAAAAAATCAAAATATCCCTTACAATAGACTTCATTTTAAGGCATCTGCCTGTAGACTATCTTTATATACTGCTATCCAAAAGAATTAATGTAAGAATGGTTCTGTTAAGGCTCAATTCCATGAGGCACAGCTTTAAAATATTTAAGGATATTTCTGGAAAAGAAAAATTAATCTGGGAAAATTTCTCTAAAAGGGTATACCTCCTAAGAAATAACTGGTTTAATTTAGGCAAAGGTTTCAGGGAGAATAAACTTTTGGCCCTATTAAAGGAGGCAGTCTACACATCAACAGATTTCGTGAATGAAGTCAATATATTTTTATCAAAAAATAAAGCCAACATTCTGAGCGTAAGCCAGGACAGCATTTTATTTAAAGGCAACAAAAACAGGATTTCTTTTGTAAGGGGCTGGGATATGGAAAAGGCAATAGACCAGATGATAGATCATTTCTCGAAACATAAAAACTTTTATTCTATACTCCCAATAAGCTTTTTAAAACAATTATGTCACTACTCAGGTTTTAATAGAAGATTAAGCCTTTACATAAGAAAGAGGCTCAATATAAGATGTTTTCAGGGAAATATAGACCAAGTCACGAAAAAAAGAATACAAATACTGAATGAGCAGGTAGACTTTGCCAACAGGCTTAAGCATCAACATTACCCATGTTTTTTCCCGCTCGGCTATAAAACTGAAACAGGGTTTAAGAATAAGCTCATTTTGCTTTTTGTCGTAATGACGAGCAGCTCAATTTTTCGCAGAATATTATTCTTTTTTCGGAGTATTTCAAAAAGGCTCCATTAAATTTTTATTTTATTCCAAGCATTTTCTGCCAATAAGCTCATCTGAGTTAAAAGCTTTTTGATGTCAATATTGTTTAATCTCCCAATCCCATTGAATAAATCCCAATATCTTGAATTTATCTGGTATGCAAACAAGGGGTTCATGCCTGAGATTCTATCCACAAAAGGAATTTCATTCGGGGTTTTCCAGTCTTTCCTTATTTTGCTCACTGCATCTATAGGCTCCCATAGTTTTTTGCCAAAGTCTTCTTTCGCCATGGCAAACGAGAATTTTTTGTAGATATGCACTCCTTTGGCCTGCAAGTACATTGTTGGAAACAGGGTAATTGCATGAAAAAAGTTCTTCAGCTCGTAAGAGCCTAAATTAAAAATCTCATTTTCATATAAATTTTTAAAATAATCCACAAAAAAGTAAAACCGGTTTATATTTTCCATCCGGCCATCCCTAATTTTGAAATCCAGGATTTTATTTCCAAAAACAGATTTTGAGTATTTGAATAATTGCAATGGAAAAAATGCCTGGCAATAATAATCAAGATCGTGTTCCGTTATAGCCATATGGCCATGATGCTGCAAGGGGTCTATCTTATAAAAGTACTTTTTGGATTTATAAAGCAGGTCCCTAAGGCTGATAAGCAGCTCAGCATCGCCCAAAACGCTCTTCTTTATTATGATAAGTGTGTCCAGGTCACTCCAGCCTTTTATGTAATCCTTTGTAGCTATGCTTCCGTGTATATGGAAATCTACCAAATACCCATTTAATTTATCCTTAGCAAAACTATTTAATTCCAATACAGGTTCTAAATATTTTGAATCTTCTTTGTTATAGTCATTAAAATTGAATTTTTTACATTTTATTTTTTTACATTTCCCTTCAGGTTTCTTTATATTAGAAAAATCTTTATAAAAGGACGATATAAATAAAGGTGCATTGCCCGCATTTAATTTATTTTTTTTAAATAAATTTAATGTACCACTGAAATCATGATTATTTTCATTTAAGAATCCAGCAATAATTCTCATATCATTAATTCTATTCTTGTTTTTCCCTGATAAATCTTTTACTAATGGATAGAAAATAAAGCCTTTTTTTGAAAAACCGCCATTTATATAAGAATATAATACGTCATGCAGTTCATCCTGCAAAAAATTTATGGCCATGACTTCTTCAGTCTTTTTTCCGTTTTTTATGCTATCCAGAATAAAAGTTTTCCTATCCACATACAATTTTGTTTTTTTATCCATATTATTTTGCCGTTATAAGTCTTTTTACTAATAAATAATCCTTTTCATCAAACGTTCTCAATAAAAATAAAATGGAGAAATACACAATTGCCCCGATAATTATAATTACAAACATATTTATTTTCAAAAAAATTATAACTATTGACATGATGACAGAAGCAATTAAAGGCTTATATAGGATTTTAAACACGTTAAAAGCATAAAAATGTTTAGAAACAAATGCAAAAGTAAAGGCAAATAAGACCATTTCGCTTATTAAGGTGGCAATTCCGGCTCCTATAAAGCTATATTTTGGTATTAATATCAAATTTAATATAAGGTTTAACAATGCAGCTGCGCCTTGGCTATACATCCTGAATTTCTGCTTATTTATTGAGGAAAGCACGATTCCTGTCAAATAGCTTAAAAACTTAAATAGTATGAACCATGATAAGATTTTTAGCGCGATTATTGAAGATGAGTAATTCTGGTCATAGATAAAGAGAATTATATTTCTTGCAATAATAAAAAGACCAAGGCTTATGGGCAAACCCAATATGTACAGGTACTTGAATGATCTCTCATAAATCAAAATAACCTTATTTCTGAACTTTTCATAATCGCTTGAAAGTATGGGGTATATAGCAGATGTATACATGCCTGGTATAAATAATAGGGCCAACGTTATATTATAGGAAGCGCTATAGATTCCTACAGGAACATCACCTTTCATTATAGAAAGCATAATGGTATCTATATAAAAATAAATTCCTGCAAAAACAACAGCCAATGAAAATGGAGTTGCCAAGCTTATTATTTTTTTGATGAAGAGAAAGTCTACTTCCAGCTTAATCTTTACGAATTTTGTCATTACTACTGCTAATGTCACCAAAAATACCAGAAATTCCGTTAAAACATATAAAAAACCAAGAACAATTATGTTTTTTACAAATATCAAGCTGAGTATGCCAAAAACAAGAATAAAAACAATCCCCAGGCTTTTTATTAAGGCTTCATAATGCATCCTTTCAAATGCCTTAAAAACAGAAAATAAAAGCTCCGTATTAGAGCGAAAAAACATATACAATAAAAGCAAATAAACCAAAACTCTTGTTTCAGTGGGATAATTTAAAGTTTTTAGTATAATGACCGTTAAAATAAAAACTATAATGCCCAGTACTATTTTTATTAATAAAGAGTTGCTAATAAACTTGTTCAATAACTCCTTTTTTCTTGAAACCTCCCTGACGATCATATAATTTATGCCAATATCGGCAAATATTACAGCTATAAGCGAAAATGAATAAGCAAAGTTAAATCTTCCAAAAATAGAATTGCCAAGCTGCCTAGCTACATAGACAAAAATAATGAATTGGGCAACCTTTACAACTATTTCAGCAATACTCAAGGATACAGTATTTATAGCAATCCTTTTGACACTATCCATTGTCTTAACATTTGCCCATTATTTATTTAAAGATTTGGTTTTATTACAAGTATTAACTATAGTTAATTTTTAGAAACCTTTAAATATAAAAGCTCTGTTATTGCAATCATAAATCAGTAAAGAGGCAAGATTATATGGCAGAAAGCGCTGATGTAGTTTTAATTTACCCATCTGGAGGAGAAACCGGAAAAACCGCTTTTTCGCCGCCGCATAGTCTGATGTCTATTGCATCGGAACTTCTTGGCGATTATAATGTGAAAATTCTGGATCAGAGGGTAGATCCCAATTGGAAAAACAAGCTTACTAGCTATGTAAACCAACAGCCTATATGCATTGCAATATCTGCAATGACGGGGCTGCCTATTAAATATGGATTAGAAACAGCAGAGCATATCAGATCCCTAGCTAACAACACTATACCTCTTGTCTGGGGTGGCGTCCATGCAAGCATGCTTGCAGACCAAACATTGGACAGTAAATATGTGGATATAATTGTTAGAGGTGAAGGTGATATAAACTTCAGAAAACTTGTCAATGCATTAAAAAATAAGGAAGATCTGAAAAAAATCAACAGTATTTCTTTTAAGGAAAATGGCAAAAAAATCCATACTCCGGATGAGAAATTAATGAATCTTGCTGAAATAAAGCCAATACCTTGGCATTTGGTTGATGTGGAGAAGTATATCAACAGCGGTAAGATGATGTTTGGTGGAGAAGTAAAAAGGATGCTTGATATAGGGGTTACAAGTAGGGGATGCCCCCATAAATGCGCTTTTTGCTACAATCTTTTTTTCAACAGGATGTATTGGAGAGGCATACCTGCAGACAAGACTTTTGAGATGTTTAAGCAGGTTGTAGACGATTTTAAGGTTGATGGAATCTGGGTGCATGATGATAACTACTTTGTAAGTTTAAAGAGAGTTGAAGATATTGCAAACTTAATGGTTAAGGAAAATATGGATGTAAAATGGACTTCCTCAGGAATTACGGTTTTTACATATACAAGAATGCCCGATGAAATAAAGAGGAAAGTAGTGAAGTCAGGATGCTCGTCGTTTAGGTTTGGAATAGAAAGCGCAAGCCCTAGAATTCTCAAGATGATTGACAAGCCAAATACAGCCGAACAGGTCTATGAGGTAAATAAAGACACTAAAAATTATGACATCTCTCCTATGTACAGCTTTATGATAGGCTTTCCTACAGAAACAAAAGAAGAGATAAAAATGACATGTAAAATGATAATAAAGCTTAAAGAAGAAAATCCAAGAGCTCAAGTCCACGGCATAAGCGTTTATACGCCTTATCCTGGAACACCGCTATACGAGCTTGCCATAAAGCACGGATTTAGTCCTCCACCAAGCTTTGAAGAATGGTCAAAGTTTTACTGGGGAAGCAAGTTGGTAGATATCAGCTTGGCAGAGCCCGACAGGGAATATTTGGATAATGTGCAGGATTTATCTTACCTGAATTCAGACTGGTTTAAATATGTTTTTCCTAAATGGAACAAACCACCTTTCTCAATAATCACAAAGTGGCTTAAATTTAGATGGAACAAAGGACTTTATTCTTATGCCCCTGAGCTTAAAATTTACAGAAAACTAAGGGACGTAATGGCTTCTTAATCTTGGCAACTTTTTTAAATAAATAACCATTTTCTTGCTCTAATGCCAGATAAAAGGATTTTAGTAACGGCCACAACCTTCCCCAGATGGGAGAATGACACAGAGCCGAATTTTGTTTTTGTGCTAAGCAGGTTTTTAGCAGGCTATGGCCATAAAGTAGTTGCCTTGGTGCCACATTTCCACAGAGCAAAGAAGTACGAGGTTATGGATAAAGTAAAGATCTACAGATTCAGCTATTTTATCCCATACAAGCTGCAAAAGCTTTGCTATGAAGGGGGGATTTTCGGCAATTTAAAAAGGTACAAAATTGCATTTTTTCAGCTGCCTTTTTTATTCTTATTCGAGTTCCTGAATACAACCAAATTAATAAAAAAAGAGAAAATTAATGCCATACATGCCCATTGGATACTCCCACAGGGATTTATAGCATATTTGTGCAAAAAGTTATACGGAATTCCATATATTGTAACAGCACATGCAGGAGATGTTTTTCCATTAAAATCCCATTTCTTCAGATTTTTCTCATATTTAACTGTAAAAAATTCTTATTATTGCACTGCTAACAGCACTTTCACAAAGAAAGAGTTGCAAAAAATTTCAGGGAAAAAAGATATAAAGATAATACCTATGGGGGTAGATTTAAAGCTTTTCACGCAAAAAAACAGAAATATGGATTTAAGGAAAAAATTTTTCATAAAAAAAGAATTTATCCTGGCTGTAGGAAGGCTTGCTGAAAAAAAGGGAATAAAATACCTAATTACTGCAATGAATGAGGTAATTAAAAAATTTCCCAAGGCAAAGCTTGTCATTGTCGGCGATGGTCCAGAAAAAACCAATTTGGAATTACTCACAAAAAAACTTAATTTGGGCAATAATATAATCTTTACAGGCAAAATAGAAAATAAATACCTTCCTCAGTTCTATGCCACTGCCGATTTGTTTGTAGGGCCATCTATAGTCACGAAAAGCGGCGACACAGAGGGGCTTGGAGTTGTTTTCCTTGAGGCCTTGGCGTCAGGAACCTGCGTGATAGGCAGCGATGTGGGAGGCATCCCGGACATAATAAAGCACAACAGGACAGGGATTCTTGTGAAGCAGAAAGATTCCAAGCAGCTGGCAGAGGCCATTATAAAATTGCTTTCCAACCAAAAATTAAGGAAAAATCTGGCAATAAACGGCCAAAAATATATTGAGCAAAACTACTCATGGGAACTGATAGGGAAAAAATTCAACGAGCTGATACAAAAAATAAAATGAAAAATGAAAGCATAATACTGAATGTTTACCCCGCAATTAAAAATTCCTTATTATTGGTAAGTTTTGATGAATTGAAATTCCCGGAAGATATAGATTTTGGAAGCATAAAGATTGTTGATAACACAAATAAAAAATTATTGTTCGATTTAATAGACAAAAAGAATTACATCCAAAAATTAAATTATTCCAGTAAAATAAACAAGAACCATATAGGCATAATATTAAACAGAAATAATGTAAAATACATAAAGATTGCTTATAATCTCTCCAAAAAACTGGGCAAATATGCAAGCCCAGAAGAAAACATCAAAATAAATGATAATTCCAGTCTTTCCATCTCGACAAAAGACATATCAATCTCATTCGAAAAAAGCGGCTATTCAATAGAAAAAATAAGAATCAATAAGAGTGAATACGGGCCTTTGCAATTAGTAACCTCTGGAGGAAACTTCTTTTTCCAGAAAAATATGGAGAATGCGGAATTTAATATCATTTCGGATTCCAGTATAATAAAAATACTTAAAATAAGCGGCTCAATGGCGGTTCTTGGCGATAAATGCGCCAAAGAGGGCTTTTTGCCAGTGGAAATTACATATTATTTTTGGAGCTCTGACGGAAAAAATATAATTGCAAAAGCCGAGATAGAGCTTAAATATGACGAGGCAACTGACTTAGACGGAAACAGGGCCGAATTTCTAAACCCCCAGATTTGGTACAGACTGGAAAATTTCAAGGAAAAATTATCTGCAAATAGCCTCTATGAAAATAATATGGGTGAAAGTGAGATAACAACGTTAAAGCACCCATATTACGCATTCTTTGCAGATAAAAACGCATTTTTAGCCATGTGCCCTTATCTGGCTTTGCCGAATGATGGGATTCATATAGAAAAAGGCAGGAATTTTTTCGGGGCAAGCTGGCATTCTTTGTCTGAGCAGAAAAAGCCTTACTGGGCGGATGAAAGGGAAAATACGGGGATGCCTCAGGGCTTTTACCCAAAGCATTCGCTGAGAGGCTACTGGAAAATAGGGATGTATTTTGACACATCGAAAAAAGATATCAAAAAAATAGCCGGCATTTTTTCCTACCAGCCCAAGATCCAGAGCATATTGCACCTAAGCTCTGAGCAAGTTTCAAATGCCTATATAACAAGGTGGAAGGGCAACAAAAAAATTGCATTTAATGCTATAACAGATGACTCAAAAATAAACGACTATCTTTACAGGGCAGAAGGAAAAATGCCGAAATGGGTACAAATTGCGATAGCTACAAGAACCTTGGGAATAAATTACCACCGCTTTTGCTATATTGGAGATAAAATATTTTATTTGAAAAAATACCCCCTGCTCTCGACATTATTGAGCACTTTATTCTGCTTTTTGGGTATTGGGAAGCCTTTAAGGAAAAAATTCAGGGATGAGAATCTTTCATACTTGCCACATACAAATACACATCCAAAAATTTACAGGCTCAATGCAGGCAGAATAATCAAGGAAATCAAAAAATCAGAAAAAATCTGGACTGAAAACTGGAATTATAAACTACCATTATCGCATGTTTTTTCTTATACTGCTCCATACGGCTTAGCTACTGAGAAAGGCACTATGGAAAAGGCTGCATTTTCAGCTTCAAAATATTTGCAGTGGATAAGGGAATGGCCGATTCCAAATGCACCCTTGGATTTTTTCCTTCCAGCAAGGCTTTTCTGGGGCATCAGCATAGGGGAGTTTTTTGACGAAAAGAACTGCGGCAGGATAAAGGAAGAATTTTACGAAAGGCGCAAAAACGGCTGCGATTACATGCTCATTTCGGGTCATGTCCATGAATACGGCATTGAATGCCCCAAATACATCAGCGAAATGTTCGAATTTTTTGAAAAACACGATGATGTCTGGTTTGCAAATGCCGATGATATTATTAAATATTATAAATCTAGGGAAAATATCTGCATTGGCAGGGTTGAGAAGCGAGGTGAAAAATTTTTGATGAAAATCACAAACACTTTGCCACAGTTCTTTTCAACAGAAATAACCTTAATCCAGAATATAAGTAAAAAAATCAGCAATATACAGTTTACAATAGACGGGAAAAATTATGCAGATGTAAAATATAAAACAGTTGGAAAGAATGTTGTTATGTATAATGTCACTTCGGAAACAAAATATATTTTAATTTCATAATGTCTTTTCTACTACGTAAACTTTTGATGGATTAAGAAATCCTGTTACAGCATCTATTATCCTATAACTATTGTCTTTTATAATGCCACGAATCTTTTTGTGATTTACATAAAAAGCATTCACAACAATCATTAACCTTAAGCCTCTTGGAGCTTCTTTTAAAAGTCTTTCAACTATCCTGTAGCCGTTAAGGTCCTTTTCATTCCTAAACGGCGGATTAAAGATCGCCCAGTTAAATTTTCCCCTTACACTCCTGAATAAATCGCTTTTTATTACCCTGAAATTAACTTTATTGTCTTTCATGACTTTCCTTGCGCTCTCAATATATCTTCTGTCAATTTCCGTGGCAACAACACCAGCCCCAATATTCTTTTTAAGCCAAATGCCGTGTATGGCAAATGCCCCTGTGCCGATGTCAAGTACCTTATCCCTGCTTTTAACATGCTTTTTCAGGGCTTTTTTCATTAAAATAGTGGAAAAGCCTATTTGGCACTTTACATCGCCTTTACTGCAGTCTACACCAAAAAGAAGTTTTGAAAAAAGATTTGTAGACAAGATTCTTGTTATGGCTTTTATAAAGAATTTTAGCATTTTCACATATTTTTTAAAATTCTTTTATGCTGTTCGCGACATATTCCATTTGCTCTTCTGTAAGCTCCGGAAACATCGGCAGTGAAATTATTTCCTTGGAAATTTTTTCTGATATAGGAAAAGAGCCTTCATTTAATCTCATAAAAGAATAAGCATTTTGAAGGTGTATTGGTATCGGGTAATGCACTCCTGTTGCTATGCCATTTTTGCTTAAAAATTCCCTTAATTTATCCCTGTTTTTTGCCCTTATGCCATAAATATGATATATGTGCTTTGCATAGCCCGCTTCATAAGGCAGTATAACGCCTAAATTTCCAAGCAATTTATTGTAGATTTCCGCATTTCTTCTTCTCCTCTCATTCCATTCTTCTATATATTTTATTTTTACACCAAGCACAGCGCCTTGAATTCCTTCCATCCTGCAATTATCCCCTATAACTTCATGATGGTACCTTACTAATTCCCCGTGCTGCCTTAATAAGGTAACTTTTTTTGCGATCTCTTCATTATTTGTGCAGACAGCGCCTGCCTCACCATAGGCGCCAAGGTTCTTGCCGGGGTAGAAAGAAAAGCAGCTCGCATATCCCATAGAGCCAGCCTTTTTGTTTTTGTATAATGCATTATGAGCCTGGGCAGAATCCTCTATAACCTTAATATTGTGCCTATCTGCAATTTCAAGTATCGGGTCCATGTCAGCGCACTGCCCGAATAAATGAACGGGAATTATGGCTTTTGTCTTATTCGTAATTTTTTCCCCTATTTTTTTATGATCAATGCAATATGTTTTTTCATCAATATCCACAAAAACCGGCTTTGCGCCTGTATGCGATATAGCCTCAGCTGTTGCTATGAACGTAAAAGGCGTTGTTATAACCTCATCTCCCGGCTTAATGCCCATAGCCAGCTGCGCAATCCTTAATGCAGAAGTCCCGTTATTTACCCCAATGCAGTGCTTTACATTGCATAATTTCGCAAATTTTCTTTCAAAATCCTCAACTTTTTTCCCCAGGATGAAAGCGGCATTATCAAGCGCCTCTTGGATCTCTAAATCAATATCTTTCTTAATGCTTAAGTACTGCTTCTTTAAATCTACAAAGGGAACTTCCATTTTTATTCGCTTATTTTTTTCAGAATCCTTGCTGGATTGCCTGCGACAATTACATTTGCCGAAACATCCTTAGTCACAACAGAACCAGCTCCTACAATAGAATTTTCACCGATTGTAATGCCTCCAAGTATTGTTGCGTTAGCTCCTATTGAAGCCCCTTTTTTTACTATTGTTGTCAATGGCTTCCAGTCCTCGCCTATTTCCTTTAGCTTGCCTTTTACAGTAGCTCTTGGTATTTTATCATTTACAAAACAGGCATGAGGGCCTATAAAAACCTCATCTTCAAGAATAACTCCCTGCGGCAGAAACGCAAAAGCCTGTATTTTGCAGTTTTTTCCTATTTTCACATTCTCCCTTATTTCAACATAGCTTCCTACCTTTGTATTGTCCCCTATCTCACAGCCATAAATATTAACAAAATTGTATATCTTTACATTTTTTCCGAGCTTAACCTTGTCTATTATGCGATTTTCCATTCTTTTTGGTTATTCAAATTAATTTAAATAAGTTTGCTTTATAGAAAGACTTCTTTTCCCTTGTTTTTAAGCGACTCTTGCATTGCTTCTATCACTTGGATAACTCTTAGCCCAGAATAGCCGTCGCTTACAGGCTTTTTCCTGTTTTTAATGCAATCTATAAAATGGCTGCACATGGCATTCAAAGGCTCTTTGTTGTCAAGTTTTGGCATTAAAACACCGCCGCTCCTGTAAACAAGCCTGAATTCTTCCCATGTGTCATAATATTCGTCTTTTGGCAGGCTGTTTTTTTCCAAAGTAACGCCTTTATCATAAATCTTTATCTTTTCATTTTGCTCTGTATCATCATAAACCAGCATTTTTTTGTTGCCAACAATTGTCATTTTCCTTATTTTCAGCGGGTCAAGCCAGCTTACATGCATATATGCCGTGATTCTTTCAGGAAATTTTAATGTTAAATGCGCATCATCCTCTATGCCGTTTTGCACATGAGCCATCCCTTCCGCCCTTACGCTTAAAGGCATTTTTCCCATTAAAAAGAGCAGTATTGAGGCATCATGTGGTGCCAAGTCCCAAATGACATTAATGTCTTTTTGGAACAATCCTAAATTCACTCTAATCATGTCTATTGTAAATATTTTTCCAAGCTCTTCTTTCTGCAACATCTCTTTCATCCTGTTTACAGCAGATGTGTACTCAAAAGTATGGTCTACCATGAGCACTTTTCTGTTTTTTTCAGCTATTTTTATCAGTTCCTTGGCATGCTCTGAATTGCTTGTAAGAGGCTTTTCAACCAAAACATGCTTGTTGTTTTCCAATGCAGCCTTTGCCTGCTCAAAATGCACAGAAACAGGGGTTGCGATTGCAACTGCATCAACATTCCTGTCTTTTATTATGTCAATAAAATTTTTTGTTGTTTTTATTTTCGGATAAATCTCCTTAATGTGCTCAAGCCTTTCTTCCCTTAGATCAGAGCACCATGCAACATTGCATTCCTTGAGCTGTGAAAAATTCCTGATTAAGTTCGGACCCCAATAGCCGCAGCCTATAACACCGATATTTACCATTTAAACCGCTGTTAAGAACTCTAAATTAGCTTATAAAGATTATTGTTTTGTATAAATTAATAAATCTTCATTAATTCCCTATTTAATCTACCGGCAAGATTCTTCCAGTCAAATTCCATAGCCTTGTTCCTTAAATCCAGCTTTTTCAGCTTTAGCGCGTATTTTATTTTTTGCTTTAAATCTTCAATATTTCCTGCTTTTGCAACCAGGTTTTTGTCTTTAAAGTGCTTGTGCATTTCCCCTGCATCTGTTATAACAATCGGCCTGTTGCAGGCCATGAACTCGACAAGCTTGTAAGGCGCAAACATGACTTCTGTAAAAATGTTTTTTGGGTAAGGCACAACCAGAACATCAGAGGAGTTAATTGCAAGAACCACATCTTTTTGCGGCACAGAGCCCAGGTAAATAATGCCTTCCGTGTTAAAATCAAAATTCTCCTTATAAACAGTCCCAATCCTGCCCACAATCAGTAAATTCAAGTCTTTGATTTCCTTCCTTAATTCCTCAAAGGCCTTAATTAAAATGTCAACTCCCTGTATTTTCTGTATTGAGCCTATATAGGAGATTATTTTTGCATTAACAGGCAGCTTTAATTTCTTTCTGGAATTTATTTTATTTAATGGCTTAAAAATTCTTAAATCGGCGCCGTTGGGTATTGTCGCAATTCTCCCTTTCCTTATCTTCTTTGCATTCTCGGCAAGAATATTGCTTGCGGCCATGACCAGATCTGAATTTCTCGTCACACGCCTTTCAAAGAATCCGAAAAAAGGAATCTTGTAGCTCTTGTAAACCAGATAATTGTCCTGTACGTCATAAACGAATTTTATCTTGTATTTTTTCGCTATAAAATACCCTATAATGCCCCATAAAGGATCAGAAGTGGCTATCATTAAATCGTAATTGTTTTTATTGATGATTTTTTTTAAATTTGAAATCAATGAAAATATTTTTACGGCATTAAATGGCCTTATAAAAACATCAATTCCGTGCAGCTTTGCATTCCTGTTTTCAAGCTTTTTGTAGTCAGCGCAGAAAAAATCTATTTCATGACCGAATTTCCTCAGCTGCTCGAAAAGCCTTACCTGCCTTCCAAAATCTTCGCCTATTATGTCCCTTGATGCAGTGTACCTGCTTGTGAATATTAGGATTTTCATTTGAGTGCAAATAATTAGTTGTTATTTTTAAGTATTTTGCATACTGCGCATGCCCTTAAGACCTTCTTTCAGCCCTTTAAATTTCATGCCAAGCTCTTTTGCAGCTTTTTTGCTTATAAGGCCGCCATACTTGGGCCTTTTTGCTGTTTGCTTCAAATCATAAGACTTCACGGGGATAATGAGCTTCTTTTCAAAATGAAATATTTTGCAAACATTAACGGCAATATCATACCTGTTTATAAAATCCGGGCCGGATATGTTATAAATCCCTATTATACCTTTCTCGATGAGCTTAAGAGAGGCATTAGCCAGGTCAATTACATATGTGGGAGTGTAAAACTGGTCTATAGGGGCTTTAACCTCTTTGCCATTCCTTAGCTCTTCAATAAGCCTTGAGACAAAATTCAGCTTTCTTTTATTCCACCCATAAATGCTGCTCGTTCTTATAATTATAAAATCATCAAGCTCTTTAACTAAATTTTCAGCTTCAAGCTTTTGCCTTCCATATTCGCTTGCGGGATTAGGTGCATCATTTTCCAGGTAAGGGCCTTTATTTCCATCAAAAATAGCATCGGAAGAAAAGAAAATTAACTTGCATTTGTTTTCCTTGCAGTAATCAGCGATATTCTTTGTTCCTAATACATTAGTTTTTCTGGATTTGCTTGGATTTTTTTCAATATAGTCAAGATTTGTAATGCCTGCCGGCAGGCATATGGCATTTGGCTTGATTTCTTTCAAAATTTTACTGGTCTCATTGAATTCTGCCAAATCAAGTTTTCTAAAAGATTTATCCTGTGTCGATGTCCCTATAGCTTCATGCTTCCTTCCAATTATGCTGAAAAGGTAGCTTCCGGTAAATCCTCCAGCACCAATTACCAATACTCTCATTTTTTCAATTGTTTTTGCAATAATTTTGTTATTTGAATATAAATATTTATTTAAAAAATTAAATTGGGCTTTTGGTCGAAATTCTATATTTGACTAGTTTAATAATGGAATAAACAGCTAAGGAAGCGATTGTTATTACCCAGTACTGCTCTGGCCAGAAAACGTCAAAAGAAAAGAAACCATTGGAGAACGGGTAAAGCAGAATTCCATCATTGTAATGCTTTGTAAAACTATCTGCAACAAGGTGCAGCATAAAACCCAATGCAATAAAGAGATATGTTTTTCTCCAATTATACTTAAATAATGGCGCAATAAGTCCGGGTATTATTATTCCCATAACTGGAGAATGGTATAACCAGGCGATAAAAATCAAGCTACCATTCACATGAAAAAAAGCAGGAAGCAAATTGATTTTTACAATGAAATCCGGCAGCAGCGAGCCTAATACAACTAGTCCCTTTTTGTTTATATTAAAAAGCTCGGCAAATATCAATCCAATAATTATGTGTGAAAGCCAGTCAGGCATTTTCAGCAAACCTCCACCCATCAAGCTTCCACTCCCGGAAAAAAATAAAAAGAAATAGGATGAAAGCAAAAAATGAAAGAATGTACTTTATGTAATTATATGAAAGATTATGTACCTGCAAAGCGGTAGCTGTGCCATCATGGTTAAGCCTGACCAATGTATAAACTTGCCCGAATTTTGGTTTTTCCATGCCGGGATAATGAATCTTAATAGGCTTTTGGTTGACTCTCATGTAAAAACTATTGGCCGTAATATTTATAATAGATCCGGTAAATTTTGTGTTTTGTCCTGCATACTTCGACGGATTACTCAAAAACTCGTCGCTGGATGGAGGATAAAAGCCCTTCTTGAGGTAAAAATCAGCCGACAAAAGAAAAAATATGGTAAGCACAACAAGGTAAAGAATAGCATAAAATGGAGTTTTTGTCATTTTCTTTTTTTAAATTATTTTCGGCTCAGGTATAGGTATTATGAATCTGCCGCCTTTTTCTTTGTATGCTCTTTCTTGCCTCATTATTTCATCAGCGAAGTTCCATGCAAGGATTAATATATAATCCGGCCTTTTTTTTAGAATTGCATCAGGGGAAAAAATAGGGATTCTTTTTCCAGGAGTATAAAGTCCTTGCTTTAATGGGCTTTTATCCACAATATAATCCAGGATTTCATTTCCCACGCCAGTATAATTAAGCAATGTATTGCCTTTTGCCGGAGCGCCATAGCCTGCTATGGTTTTTCCGGACATTTTCAATTTGCCCAATAAATCATTAAGTTTTACCTTAAGCTTTAGCGCTTTAGAGGAAAAATCCTCATAAGCCTTTCTTTTACCAAGCTCCAATTTTTCTTCTAATGATACTAAATCGCTGACTCTTTTTTCTTTTTTGAATTTTCCTTTAGTGACGTAAAATCTTATAGAGCCGCCATGCATTTTTGTCCTTTTAACATCAAATAACTCCATACTATGCTTTTTAAAGAGGGAAATCAGTGGCTTTATAGCCAGATAATAAATATGCTCATGATAGATTGTGTCAAATTCCATCTTTTCCATGAGGTCAGCAAGGTATGGTGATTCAAAAACTGCAAATCCATCCTTATCCAACAAAATTTTAACTGCCTCTATAAACTCATTCAAATTAGAGATGTGGGCGAAAATATTTGTGCCTATTATTGCATCAGCTTTTCCGTATTTTTTTACTATATCTTTTGCAGTCTCAATGTTAAAGAATCTATTAAGCGTGGGAATACCACCAGCAATCGCAATTTTAGCTATATTTGAGGCAGGCTCAATGCCAAGAATTTTATAGCTATAGAAGTTTTTCAGCAATGTGCCATCGTTGCTGGCTATCTCAACAATAAATGAATTTTTTTTTATTCTGGATTTTAAATCATCAGCAAATTCTTTGAATTGCTTTTTCAGTGTTTCAGAGGTTGAAGAGACATATATATAATTCTCAAACAAAACCTTGGGATTAACAACATAGCCAATCTGCACAAAAAAGCATTCCTCGCAGAAATAGGCATCAAGCGGATAATAAATTTCTTCTTCATTTAAATGTTCTTTTTTAATGAACTTATTGGCAAGAGGGGTTGGCCCTAATGACAAAAATTTGAACATATTTCTCGAGTTACACACTCTGCATTCTATTTCATTTTTATTTTTCAAAATCATCTTTTAACCCAACCCCGATATATTTTATTTTATTCATATTGTTTGGATTATATATCCTTCTGCAATCTATAACCACAGTATCTTTCATAAATTTTTTAAAGTCATCTTGAGAAATCTTGAAATAATCTTCCCATGAGGTCACTACAAAGCAGGCATCTGTTCCCTTCAGGGCATCAAAAACATCATCGCAAAACTCCAGGTTTTTTTCATTTCCTAAAATCTTTTTTGTATTCTCTATGGCAACCGGATCGTGCGCCTTGACTTTTGTTTTTCTCATCAATAACTCTGAAATCAGCTTGATGGAGGGTGACTCCCTGATATCATCAGTATCAGGCTTAAATGAAAGGCCCAAAACCGCTACACTCCTGCCTTTTAAGCTTCCAATTGATTCTTCAACTCTTTTTATTAGATTTGTGATCCGGAAATCATTAACATACAATATCGATTCTAAAAGATTCGGTTTATAATCCAGATTTTTCGAGAATTGTATAAAAGCCCTTAAGTCCTTTGGAAAGCAGCTGCCGCCAAAACCGCAGCCGGCTTTTAGGTAATGGGTTATGCCGGGCTTAAGCCTTTTTCCGTCAATTAAGGGGCTTATTCTTCTATCGAGCCAAAGGGCATTCAATACCTCTTCTGCATCTGCCTTTTCACCTGCAATCTCACAAATATTCGCAACCTCATTGGAGAATGATATTAATAACGGAAAAAAAGAATTTGACGTATATTTTACAATTTCCGCTGTAGTTAGATTAGTATTGATAATATCGGCATTTTCAAACATAGCAGTATAAAACTCACCCATTATCTTTTTCTCTTTATCGCTAAAACTTCCTATAACAACCCTATCCGGATTAAGAAAATCTTCTACAGCAGAGCCTTCCCTGAGGAATTCAGGGTTCATGCACAACCCAAAATCTTTTCCTGCATTTTTATTGGAAAATTTTTCCAGTATTGGGAGTACAATATTCTTTGTTGTTCCGGGAAGGACAGTGCTCTTGACAACTATAACAGGGTATCTTCGGCCTTCTTTTAATAAGCTTCCAATCTTTTCTGCTGATTTTTTTACATAACTGAGATCTATGCCATTTCCTGTTGTTGGTGTGCCTATGCATATAAAAATAATCTCATAATCATTTAAATCATTCAATTCATCAGAAAAATGAACTACATCTTTTGTCTCTATCAAAAGTTCTTTTATATCAGGCTCATAGAAAGTCAACTTTCCGTTCTTAAGCCTGTTGATCTTATTACTATCAATATCAAAGAAATAAACTTGATGTCCCAGCTTTGCAAAGCAAAGGCCAGTCACTAAGCCTACATAACCCACCCCCACAATTATTATGTTCATCTTAAATCATCCAAAAACTAAGAGCCCATATTTTGCCTATGCCACCTTATTGTCCTGGATAAGCCTTCTTTTAAATTAACTTTCGGCTTGTAGTTCAGTTTCACCTTCATTTTTGTTATATCTGGGCATCTTCTTTGCGGATTATCTTTAAGGTAATTTTTATCCTCACTTTTTTTATATGAGATTTTAAGCTTTTTATTGGTAAGGCTAATTATCATTTCTGCCAATTCTTTCATGCTTATCTCTTCCTGGTCATTTCCCACATTAAAGACTTCCCCATTAAAATTTGATAATAGGACTTTAAAATGCCCTGCCACAGCGTCTGATATATAGCAGAAGCTTCGTGTTGCTTTTCCGTTGCTATAAAGCTTGATGTCATCATTATTAAGCGCGTCCCTTAATAAATCCGGGATTATCCTCCTGTCATTTAAATGCAGCCTGGGTCCGTAAAAATTGAAAGGCCTGGTTATCTTTACAGGAACAGAATAAATCTTATTATAATTTATGCAAAGCGTTTCCCCAAAGCGTTTTGACTCATCATAGCATGCCCTAGGGCCAATACATGAAACATTTCCATTAAAGTCCTCTTTTGTCGGGATGAACTCAATAGGCGGATCCCCATAAACTTCGCTCGTACTTATAAACAAAAAGCTTTTTACATCCTTCTTTCTTGCAAGCTCTAGCATGTTTCTTGTTCCATTCACGTTCACATCCATTGTTTCTATTGGGTATTTTCTATAAAAAGTGGGCGACGCAATGCTGGCCCCATGAATTATGAAATCAGCATCTTCTATTATTTTTTCATTAGACAAGTCTTTTTCTAAAATCTTGAGATTTTTGCTTTCTGTCAAATGAGATAAATTTTTTTTTACACCGGTTACAAGATTATCAACTCCAATAATCTTGCATTGGTCCTTAAACCTAGTTTTATTTAGATATTCTATAAAATCCACAAAATAACTGCAGACAAAGCCGGCTGCACCAGTTATCAATATTCTGGAGCCTTCAAGCTTATCCACAAAATCTTCAACTTCCATGGCAGAGCCGCCAATATCCTCTTCAATAATTTCATGCACCATAAAAATTCACCAGACTTTCCACTTGGCATTGCCCTCTTCCCACATTTTATTTAAATCAAGATAATCCTTGTAAGTGTCCATACAATACCAGGTTCCAGAAAACTTGAACATAGCAAGCTCTTTTTTTTCAGATATTTTAGGCAAAGCATCTTGTTCTAAAGGAAGGTCTTCATCGATAAACTTAAAAATGTCCTTGTTAAACACAAAAAACCCCCCATTTACCCAGCTTTCAAGCAATGATTTTTCAGTAAAGTGAAATACTATGTCATCTTTATCTAATTCCATAACTCCATATTTTGAATGCGGATGCACCCCCGTTACAGTAGCTATCTTGCCTTTTGAGCGATGAAAATCCACTATCTCCATTATGTTTATATCCGCAACGCCATCCCCATATGTGCATAAGAAATAATCTGTTTTTATATAGGGTTCAATTTTTTTTATCCTGCCTCCGGTTGTAGCATCCATTCCCGTATCAACGAATGTTATTCTCCAATCTTCCACAGAATTTTTGTCCCTATTAATCTTTATTTCCCCCGATTTCATCCTAAGCTCGAAATCATGGGTTTTTGTCGCAAGATCATGAAAATAATCTTTTATCATATTTCCTTTATAGCCGAGGCACAAAATAAAATTGTTGTACCCATAAGCAGAGTAGATTTTCATTATATGCCACAAAATTGGTTTGCCGCCAACCTCGACAAGAGGCTTTGGCATGAACTCAGTCTGCTCCCTAAGCCTGGTTCCCATTCCACCGCATAAAATAACGACAGGTATGTTTTCATCCATTTTTCAAAGTTTTAAGCCTATATTTCAGTAAATCTACTAACATAGACCATATAACGCTGAAGCCCACATGGGACTTGCTCCCCTTGCGCTCTCCATGCTCTACAGGAATCTCTATTACTTTATAATTCTTTTTTTTTGCCTTGTAGAGCATCTCAACATTTATGGTCCAATTCCTAAGCTGCGGATTTATATCTTCGTAAACACTTCTTTTCATTATTATTGGGTAACCGTTTATATCCTTTATCTTTATCATGAACAATGTTATAACTAAAAACCTATACACCCTTGAAGCAAATCTTCGAAACCATTTTTTGTATTTTAGTCTTCTATCACCTTTGCAAAAATCCATCTTTCTTTTGAATGCTATATTATACATCTTTATCATTTCTGATGGATTTACTTGATTATCAGCGCACGTTATCCCAACAAAGTCCCCTTTCGTAGCAGATAAGCCTGCTATTACACCACCACCAAAAGTCTGATTTTCTCTTAATTTTACCACCTTTATATTCTTATCCTTGAGATTATTTAATATCTTAAGAGTATTATCAGAAGATCCATTATCTACAAGAACCATTTCAAACTTTATCTTACTCTTATAAAGCTCTTTTAATGTGGAGTTCACAGTCTGCTTAATAATCGACTCTTCATTATATGCTGGAATAACTATTGATAGCATTATAAATCCTCCTAAAAAATGCTCATTAAAAATCTTTCTATTATCATGATTTTTTAAGGACAAAAACACATAAAGTATATGGCCCTGAACGTATCTTATAGTTTTCTTTGATTTTAAAATGATTTTTCAAAAGAATTTTGAGTTGCTCACTCCCCCTTAAAAATTTCCCTCTGTCAAATTTCACCAAAACCTTCGCAAAAAATTTTTTTTGTTCATCAGAAGGCAATTGATCATAAAGAAGAACTTCTCCAGAATCAGATAATACCCTATTAAGCTCCATTAGAATTTGTTTGATGCTGTTATCGCTAATGTGGTGCAAGACGCCAAAAACCAGTATTTTGTCAAAATATGAGCCTCTAAATGGCAAAGATTTGCCTTCTTCTACTTTAATGAAATTATAACCCTTAAATCTGGATTTATTAAATTCAATAAACTTATCATCTATATCCACTCCCGTATATTGTGACATATCAAAAAGCAAACAAAAATCTCCGGTTCCGCACCCGAAATCCAGCATTTTCGAATTTTTGTTGAGTTTAATGCGTTTTCTTATAACATTCTTCTCAGAAATAAGATTATTTTGGAGTTTATTCCTGAAAATCAGAAAAAATCTCGGATTCCTAAAAAAATAGTCTATAACTTTCTGCATTTTATTGCTTTAAGGAAATGATATTTTAACTATAAATCTTTCGTTTATCCTGCCTGTAAAAAGTACGTAAGCTTTATATATACCTCAAAAATCTACGTTCTCATGAAAAATGTTTTGCTGACAGGGGGAGCTGGTTTTATAGGCTCTCATTTATGTGATTTTCTGCTTTCTAAAGGGTTTAAAGTTATATGCATGGACAACTTAATCACCGGAAATTTAAAAAATATTAATCATTTAAGGCAAAATAAAGATTTTAAAATGGTTAATCATGATGTAAGTGCGCATATAACACTAGAAGAGGATTTAGACTATGTTTTGCATTTTGCAAGCCCTGCTTCTCCAATAGATTATCAGAAAATACCAATCCAGACTTTGAAGGCAGGCAGCCTGGGAACGCATAATACTTTAGGCTTGGCGCTGGCAAAAAAGGCAAAATACATGCTAGCCTCAACTTCAGAGGTTTACGGAGACCCTTTAGTAAAGCCGCAGCCAGAAACTTACTGGGGAAACGTAAATCCTATCGGCCCAAGAGGCTGCTATGACGAAGCTAAAAGATTTGCAGAGGCATTAACAATAGCCTACCATAGGATTCACAAGCTCGATACGCGAATTGTTAGGATTTTTAATACCTATGGACCAAGAATGAGAAAAAACGATGGTAGGGCAGTCCCGAATTTTATAGCCCAGGCTTTAAAAAATCAGCCCATTACTGTTTACGGCAGCGGAAAACAAACAAGAAGCTTTTGCTTCATCTCAGATTTGATTGAGGGGATTTTCAGGCTAATGAAATCTAACATTGACAATCCTGTCAATCTTGGGAATCCTCAGGAATTAACTATTTTAGAATTAGCTGAAATAATAAAAGAATCAACAAAATCAAGCAGCAAAATTGTATTTAAAAAATTGCCGAAAGATGACCCTCAAATAAGATGCCCGGATATCAGCCTTGCTAAAAGCAAATTGAAATGGGAGCCAAAAATAAGCTTAGATGAAGGCCTTAATAAAACAATAGGCTTTTTCAAAGATCGACAATAAAATCCCTATTTTCTGTACATATCAGCCAAAAATCCGAAAATTATTATCTGCAAGCCAATGCTTAAAATTAAGATATCAAGCATTATCAGGGCGGAATGCCCGACTATTCCTGAAGTAAAATGCAAAAATGCCAAGTACAGCCCTATCAGAAACCCTATAATGAAGATAAAGCCGCCCGCAATGCCAAAAAACTTCAATGGCTCAAAATCACGATAAATTCTTAGGATGTTTATCCACGCTTTTGCTGCAAATTCGAATGGATTCCTTACAAGCTTGCTTTTTCCATCCCTTTTTGCAAAATAAATTGGAACTTCCTTAACCTTAAACTTCTGCTTTACAGCCCTTATAATCTGCTCTTGCGTATAGGTATGGTTTGAGATAATGGGAACTTCTTGGGCTATCTTTTTTGTAAATGCCCTGAAACCTGTTTGCGCATCAGTTACATTAATCCTTGTTATTCTGGATACTACTTTGGAAAACGCAATATTGCCCATTCTCTTTACCAATGGCATATGCTCTATTTTGCCTTTAAACCTGCTGCCTAAAACAAGGTCATTGCCATTTTCAACCTCTTTTATCAGTTTAGGGATATCTTTAGGCAGATATTGACCATCAGCATCTATATGGACTATAACATCAGCCTTTAATTCCAGGCATTTTTTAATCTCGGTTTTGAAAGTTTCGGCTAAGCCATAATTTTTAGGGTGCAGGCAAACAATAGCCCCGGATTTTTTTGCAATTTCTGCAGTTTTATCTTTGCTCCCGTCATCCACAACCAGAATTTTATAGTCATATTTGCCGCCGCCCATAACTGCTTTTATCCCCTTTATCAGCTTTCCAATGCTTTCTGCTTCATTGTATGTTGGTATTGTGACAATAATTTTCATAATGCCTGAAAATAATAAACTATTTAAATACCTTTCTGTGTCAGGGAGCGTGTTTTAATCCTTTTTTTACTAAAGTTGCTGTAAGATGCCAATAAAAGATTATGTGGAATTTTATAAGCTTAGCAAGCTTAGAAATAAATCTGAAAGAGATTATTTTAACTTTGAGAAATTCCAGGCAGATATGGTTATAAAATCGCTGAAAAGAAAAAATATCCAATTAAAAGATTCAAAAATCCTTGATATAGGTGCCGGAAGAGGAGGCTACTCTTACGCACTGGAGAAAAATGGAGCGTATGCGGTTTCTTTGGATATGGATTGCAAAAAACTTTTTGTGAATAATAAAAGATTTGTCAATGCAGACGCGCAAAATCTCCCATTTAAGCCCGATTGTTTTGATATGGTCTTTTGTTCCAGCATCATTGAGCACCTAAAAGAGCCTAAAAATCTGTTATTGGAAATAAAAAGGGTATTAAAGAAAGATGGCATATGCTACCTAAGCTTCCCTCCTTTCTGGAGCCCTGTCGGAGCCCACCAGTTTAAGCCATTTCATTATCTGGGGGAGAAAATGGCAATAAGGTTGGCAAGAAAATTGTATAAAGTAAGAAGCTATTCTTCCTATAACGATGAGTATGGGGGGCTTTACATAATGACAATAAGCAATGCGAAAAGGCTTATCAGGGAAAGCGGCTTGAAGATAATAAGCATTTCAACAAGGCATTTCCCTGTAAATTTTGCAAAAATGCCATTCTTAAGCGAATTTTTAACATGGCACGTGGAATTCTTATTACAAAAGTAAGATTTTTATATACACCTTATTTCTTTACATTGTGGTTACAATGCCTATATTAAGCATAATTTTATTTTTTTTATACACTTGGGGATTTGGCACTGGATTGGGCTTATTAGTCAGGGAATCGGAAGATTTTCTTGAACGAAACCTAATGAGAATAGGAACCGGCTTAGGGGCAATGCTTGCATTTGGCCTTCTGCTTAACCTTCTTAGGATTCCATTGGACTGGAGAATATTCTTATCAATAAGCCTTTTGCTGGTTTTTACCAAAATTTACAGGGATTTTAAGAAAGAAAGAATCATTTTTGATGTTAAAAAAATTTCAATAAGCATCTTCCCATTGCTCATGCTTGTCTTGTTTTTTGTTTCTCTTTATATGTACGAAAAAGGGGCATTCGCATACCCTTACCTCGAGGATGACGACTCCTGGAGCCATGCCATGGGAGTAAAGTATGTGTCCGTTGAGAAAACTGTTTTTGCCGGAGCTGGAAATGGTTTTTACATGGATCCCTACCCACCAGCATATGACATGCTTATGGGAATTTTGCACCAGACAAACAACTCAGTTTACTGGACTCTCAAGTTTTTCAATGCACTGATTGTGTCATTAAGTATAGTATTCTTCTATTTTTTTGCAAAAACATTTACAAATAGTTCAAAAAAGGCATTATTTGCGACGTTTGCCCTGTTTGCAGTCCCTGCCTACTTGAGCCATTTTATATGGTCGATAGCCTTGACGATGCCTTTGTTCTTTGCATCGTTTTATGCAGCTGAAAAAATTAAAGATGACAAAAGATGGTTTATAGCGGCAGCAATAGTTATTGCCGCAACTTTAACTTCATCTCCTACGCACAGTGCTTATTTTGGCCTGTTTTTCGTAATATACCTTATTGGAAAGGCTTTAGTCCAAAAGAAGTTTTTGGTGTACGAATCTCTTGCAGGATTTTCAGGCTTATCATTGTCTTTCTTGTTATGGTGGCTGCCGATGATTATGACTCACAGCCTGAAAGGCACGATAAACAGCTTTTTAGGCACACAAAGCGTAATAAATATAGCAGGCACAGGAGACAGAATATACAATTTATCTGATTTTCTCTTTGCCAAAAAAGTCAACATGATTAATAATCCAATAGGAATAGGCATTGTTCTTTCTATTTTAACTGTCATCGGGCTTATTTTTATTATTATAAAATACAGGGATATGCTAAAGGAAGGCAATTACTGCAAGCTTGTCATGGTGCTGTGGTTTATCTTTGCTTTTTATGCAGTTAATGCCGCGAGATTTCCAATCAAATTGTCTCCGTTTAGGGCATGGATGCTGCTTGCAATTCCAGTTTCTTTATTATCCGGAGAAGCTGTAAACCTGATTGATAATTTTTCCAAGGCGGCTGCCAGCAGTATTGCAAAGTCAAAAGTAGCAATAAAGGCAGCGTCATTTCTCATGCTTGGGCTAATAGCTTACAGCATTGCCATGACATCATTTGTCCAGAAATATACGGTAAATACAGCCATGTGGCCTCCAGGAGCATTCTGGGCATCAAACGAGGAGATACAGGGATATATGTGGTTTAAGGACAATATACCTTCCGGAACAATGGTGTTTACATTTTCAAACAACGCTTTGATACTTGGACTGGATAAGTTTATATGCCATTGGTGCGATGACGTGAGAGACTATCAACGTACTGGATTTAACGAGAGCGCAGGCGCTATAAATTCCTGGATGAGGGGCAATGGCTATAACTACCTTGTTGTAGATGGCCAGACTGCAAGAATCCATGGCAGCAATGAGACAAACAACAAAGTTAATGAATTATTGGGTTCAGGCCTGCTCAGGCCTGTGCACTCTACCGGAGGATTCATATTATTGCAGATAGTATAAGCATACGAGTTAAAAGTGATACAATGAGTCATGTAAAAAAAATTATAAAAAATATATCCTATGTTACTATAGGAGAGATTCTTACTTATATTGCCACTTTTTTTATCATAGTCTTAATTTCAAGAAAGTTAGGTGATGTCGGATTAGGAAAGTACGCTTTTGTATTCTCTTTTGTGAATTTATTTGCGATTTTCAGCGATTTGGGTATGTCTACTTATGTTACAAGGGAAGTTGCAAAAAATCTCGAGAAAAAATTTTATTTTGTTCAGAGGTATATCAAAATTAAGCTGATTCTCGCCTTCACAAGCCTTATTTTACCCATACTTGTTATTCCTTTTATCGATAGTTCTTTAGAGATTTTGCTTTCAGTTGCTATAGTATCTGTAGCAATATTCTTTTACAATTTCATGGCAGTGTATAGATCTATTATTCGTGCCCATGAAAAAATGATTTACATCTCTTTAAGCGATCTTATAGGAAGTTTATTTTTTCTTCTTGGAGCGTTTATCATTCTTACCTACACAAAAAGCCTTGTACTTCTTTTAATCATGGCGGCTATTGGATATTTCCTGTCTTTCATTGCTATGTCCCTCTTATTTAGAAGAATTGTTAAAAAAATTGGCACATGGAAGTTAAACTTCAAAGAATTAAAGGAAATTCTTAGCCACTCCATTCCATTCTGGTTTACACTCCTATTCCTTGAAATTTACTTTAGAATAGACACTGTAATGCTTTCTATAATGCAGAACTACCAGGCAACAGGATGGTATAATGCAGCTTACAGAATAATAGAAGTGCTCACAAGATTTGCTTATATTTTTGTTGTTACACTTTTTCCTGCAATGTCAAGGTTTTTCGGGGAAAATAAAAAAGAAGCTCTCCAGTCGCTTTTTAATAATGCACTATATTACTTATTCATCCTAGCACTACCTCTTGCAGTTGGAGGTACAATTATAGCAAAGCAACTTATCTTTTTTGTTTATGGTGCCGCCTTTTCAAATTCAGTATTTGCTCTTCAGATATTAATATGGGTGCTCCTTTTTACTTACTTAATCTTTTTTTCTGGGAATTTCCTAAACGCCATAAACAAGCAGAAGCTTTATACAATTTCTGTAGGTTTAGGCACTTTATCAAATATAATTCTAAACATACTCCTTATCCCAAAGTATAGCTATATAGGCGCAAGTATCGCAACATTAGCAACAAATGCATTAAATTTTACAATGCTTTATTATTTCATAACAAAAAATAATTATAAAATTACTCTACTAAAGAATCTTGCAAGACCAATTATCGCAGTAGTCATAATGGCTGCTGTTGTAATATTTATGGCGGAGATTAAATTGCATCTTCTGATAATAATCCCTTTTGCAGCAATGGCATATTTTGCAACTCTTATACTGATTAAAGGCCTTGATATAAAGGGGATATTAAGAATGGCTTTCAAATCAAAGTAAAAATTCTTATTTAAGAATTTTCATCAAATTTTTAATCTCGAGACTGCCTCTGAAATAGATGCTTTTTCCTTCTCAGTCTCGTTATTCTTTGATATCTTTCTTTTTCCTGTTGCCGATTTATAGGGAGGAGGATTTTTTATGAAAATATTTTTTAATATCTTTCCGTCAAAATCAGTATCAGCTTTCAATCCATAAGTGTAAACTACTGTTGGTGCAATGTCAATCAATTCAGCATTATCAATCTCAAAATGCTCCTTTATGTTCTTTCCATAAGCCAGGAAAATACCATACTGCTTATGATCCCCTACTTCTTTAGGGTAATCTGCAATAGCTTTAGGACCAAAACCTGGGTTTATATTATAACCGTCAGAAGGGCTAATTATTAATTCAGGAGCCTTGATATTCCCTTTTCCCTTATATATTTCATCACGGTAATAAACAGCTTCTATGATATTTTTTCCTGTTTCCGGGTCTTTTAATGATAAAAGCTTTTTTTTTATCAGCCTCATTATCTGTTTTTTCTTATTAGTATTTTTTTCAATAACTTTGATGCCTCTTCCGCCTTCATAAAGGGTGAAATACGCTTTTGTATTTTCCTTGTCTATTATTTTTGTTGTGGATGGAATAATCTTTGCCAGCTCTTTTACAGGAAGAACCTTTACCATTTGCGTAAAGATGGGATAACCTGCCAGCTTGCTGACTGTTTCATGGGTTATGTTGAATTTTTTCAGGATTCTCAAAAAAAATCCCTGCCTTTTTGCTTTTTCATCTTTTACCCTTTTTAACAGGCCCATCTCCTTAAGAATCTGGTTTATCCTTATGTATTTTTTCATGCCGCCAAATCCATGATCAGACATAACAAAAACACAATCAAAATTTTCAATCCACTTTGAAAGATTTACATCAACTTCCTTATAAATAAAAAGAATTCCACTGTTATTATTTTTGCCCCATAATCTATGGCCTACCGTATCCGGATCACCATAAACTGCAACAAACAAGTCATAGTCATAATTTTCCATCAGATAATCAAAGCCTCTTGATCTGATTTTAACATTCTCAACAAGCTTCTTCCAGTATTTTGGCTTGTGCATGTTGTTGATTATCTCTGATGGAGGATCCGGAAGAAAATCCCCGACATTTTTCCTGACTTCATTAAATACTTGAGGGGGGTTAAAGGGATTAACTCCTTGCGGAGTTAAAAATCCGGACATAAGAATCCCATTGATTTTTTTCGGAGGATAGCAGGCAGGCATGTTCAAGATAATTGATTTTAGGCCATAGCTCTCTAAATATTCCCAAAACCCTTTTTCTTTAATGTTATAAGACGTTGAAAGTTCATCTTTTGAGAGAAAGAAGCCTGTTATTCCGTGCTTTCCAGGATTTTTTCCTGTCATAAATGTAGGCCATGCTGGTAGAGTTACAGGAGGTATCGTTGATTTTAATCTTCCAAAAACACCATTTTCAATAATCTTCTTGAAAGTAGGCAATTTTCCTTCATTTACCCACTTTTCCATAAGCTCTGGGTCTCCGCCATCAAGCCCAATTATAAGAAGTCTTGCTTTTCTCTTTGACATATATATCTGGGATTTTAATGTAATTTTTATAATTTTTCATTTTGAAATTTTTTCTTGATTATACTCATAAAATAGAAAACTTTATAAATATAAATATATTCCAATTATATTTAATTGAGATATATTTATATTTATGGGTGAAAAAAATGAAAGATGCCAATATAACAACGGTTTCTATACCAAAACCACTAGCGGAAAAAATAAAGAACAGGATAAAAGGCACAGGCTTTAATTCTGTATCAAGCTATGTGACTTACATCTTAAGGGAAGTAATGTCAAGCCTAGAGCAGAAAGACAAAAGGGTTGTGTTTACGAAGGAAGAAGAGGAAACAGTAAAGGAAAGGCTCCGAGGCTTAGGGTATCTTGATTAATAAACTTTTCTGGAGCGGATAATATGAAAAACGAGCTTGAAATGGATCACCTAGACTATTTGGAAAGCAGGAGCATTTACATCATCAGGGAAGCATATGCAAAATTCAAAAAAATCGGCATGCTATGGTCAATTGGAAAAGACTCAACAACTTTAGTTTGGCTTGCCAGAAAAGCCTTTTACGGCAAAATTCCTTTTTCTCTTGTTCACATTGACACGGGCCATAAGTTTCCTGAGATGTATGCTTTCAGGGATGAATGGGTCAAGAAATGGGGCTTAAATTTTGTTGTAGGCAGGAATGAAGAGGCAATCAAAAGAGGCGTAATATGCAAGCCTGGAGACACTGAAGCATGCTCAGTGGAGCTTAAGACAAAAGGATTGCAAATGACAATCCAAGAACACGGCTTTAAGGCATTGATATTGGGCATAAGAAGGGATGAGCATGGCATTAGGGCAAAGGAAAGGTATTTCTCTCCACGGGATGAGCAGTTTAGATGGAACTACAAGGACCAGCCTCCTGAATTGTGGGACCAATTCAAATCAAAACAGAAAGAGGAAACTCATATAAGGGTTCACCCGCTGCTTGACTGGACAGAGCTTGATGTGTGGATGTATATCCGAAGGGAAGGCATACCAATAAACAGCCTTTATTTCGCAAAAAATGGCTATAGGTACAGGAGCTTGGGATGCAAGACATCAACAAGCCCGATAAAATCAGATGCGGATACTGTAGATAAAATAATCGAAGAGCTGAAAGTGACAAAGCTTGCTGAAAGGTCCGGCAGGGCACTTGACAAAGAGCAGACATATATGATGCAGAAGTTAAGGGCGCTTGGCTATATGTGATAAAATGGCAAACAGCAAAACACCGGACAAAGATGGAAAAAACAAAATTGATGAATTTATGAGTTTCGTGATTGTAGGCCATGTTGATCACGGAAAATCAACACTTATAGGGAGATTATTGTACGATACAGATAGCCTGCCTACTGGAAAAATTGAGGAAATCAAAAAAGTCTGCGAGGAGCTTGGAAGGGAACTTGAGTTTTCCTATGTAATGGACCATCTTGAGGAGGAGAGGCAGCATAATATAACAATTGATACAGCCCAGATTTTTTTCAAGACAAAGAAAAGGAGATATGTAATAATAGATGCTCCTGGTCATAGGGAATTCCTGAAGAATATGATTACCGGGGCAAGCAGGGCAGAAGCCGCAGTTCTTATTATAGATGCAAAAGAAGGGGTTATGGAGCAGACAAAAAGGCATGCTTACATTTTGCATCTCCTTGGGGTAAAGCAGGTTATTGTTGTTATAAATAAGATGGATTTGGTTGGATATAACCAGGGAAGATTTGATGAAATAAGCAGCAACATTGAAAATTTTCTAAATTTAATAAATATAATCCCAGGTTGCATTATCCCCATTTCAGCATATTATGGAGACAATATTACAAATAAATCAGAGAATATGGGATGGTACAATGGCCCCACTATCCTTGAAAGTCTTGATACTTTTAAGGTGTCTGCTGCTTCGCTTGACAAGCCATTAAGGTACGCTGTCCAGGATGTTTACGTTGTGAATGGAAAAAGGATTATAGCAGGAAGAGTCGAAGCCGGAAAAATAGGCAAGTATGAGGAGATAATTTTTATGCCGTCAAAGAAAAAGGCAAAAGTTGCTTCAATTGAAGTTTTCAATGAGGTCAGGACAAAAGCAGGTGCCGGAATGTGCATTGGTGTAACAATTGATGATCACCACTTTATTGAAAGGGGGGAAATTGCATGCAGTACGAATGAAAAAAATCTGAAAGAAACCGGAAAATTAAAGGCAAATGTTTTCTGGCTTGGAAAAGAGCCATTAAGTCTTAATGAAAGAATTACCTTCAAATGCGCAACAAAGGAAAGTGAATGCGTGATTGAAAAGATCCAAAGGAAATTTGATTCTTCGACATTGCAGGAAATCAGGGAAAAACAGGATCAAATTGGGGAAAGGGAGGTTGGAGAGCTTATTATAAGAATGGACAACCCAGTTTTTGTGGATAATTTTAACGATGTAGCTGAACTGGGAAGGTTTGTTCTTGAAAAAAACAACGATGCTATTGCAGGCGGCATTATACTCGAGCATAATTTTGATTAGAAACTAAGAATTTGTGGGTGTATACAATGTTGGTTATATTGGGGCTTGATGGTCTTGAATACAATTATGTTGAGGAATTTGGTTTCAAGGAGCTGAAGCAGGCATATTACGGGAAAACAGACATAAGCGAATTTGAAAAGCCGAGAACCTTGGTTATATGGTCAAGCTTCATTTCTGGGAAAAATATGGAAAAAGAGGTTTTGTCACAAAAAGATTTCTGGGATTTCAAAGTCCCTATTGAAAAAACTTTATTCTCAAAATTCAAAAACTTTAAGGCAATTGACGTGCCTGGATTTTGTTTTGATGCAGAGCAACATAAGAAGGAAAGGCAGGGCTTGAAGGAGTTCTTCGATAAGAAAATCAGCATAGAAGACTATGATAAACTTATTTTTACACACCACAAAAAAATAAAGCAAGAGTTTTTTGAGGCCCTTAAGAAAGATTATAATGTAGTCATGGGCTACTTTGGGCTTGCTGATGTTGTAGGTCATTTGAGTTTTGGAATTAAGTCAAAAATGAAGATGATTTATCAAGAGCTTGATGAAATAGCAAAAAAAACAAAAGAAATGGCAGAAGGCAATGTCCTTATTTTCGCCGACCATGGCATGGAGGCAATTGGCAGGTTTGGAGACCATTCAAACAATGGCTTTTGGTCAACAAATAAAGATTTTGGAATAAAAAACCCAAAATCAACAGATTTTTATAATATAATAACTGGAAAAATGATATAAAAAATGGAAGAATATCATATTAGGAGCATACTAAAGGCGGTAAGCTGGAGAATTTTTGCCACTGTAGTGACCATATTTATAGTATTCATCTTTACAGGCAATTTTATAATTTCTCTTGGTGTAGGTTTTGTAGAAGTATTGTCCAAGATATTTTTTTATTATGTCCATGAGCGTATATGGAACAAAATCAAATGGGGAAAAATTTATGCAGAAAAAATTCAATAAACCACAAAATGGATTTGTTTGCGGCTGACATTTATGCCTCATTTGTAACGATGGAGAAAAAAATTAGCATTAAATGGCCAGAAAACAGGAAATTTGCAGCCTGCCTTAGCCATGATGTCGATGTCCCCTTTAAATATAATCTAGTAGGCTTGCTTAAAGAAGTAAAGCAAAACCCTAAAAATTCACTATCCCCTTTTTATAACTTTATTACACGAGAAAATCCTTATTGGCAGTTTGAAAATATTATGGAAATTGAAAAAAGCTACGGCTTTAAATCAACATTTTTCTTTTGCGCAAAAAGAAGGCACATTAAAGATCCTTATTATCACATAAAAAACAATAAAATACAAAACATAATAAAAAAACTTGATAGGGAAGGATTTGAAATAGGGCTGCATGGAAGCTATCTGTCTTATAACAATAAAAAATATTTGGAAGAAGAAAAAAAAATACTAGAGTCTATACTAAAGAAAAAAGTAATAGGAAACAGGCAGCATTTTCTCAATTTCAATCAAAAAACTCCAAAGATTTTGGAAGAATTGGGGTTTATTTATGATAGTTCATTTGGAAGCACTAAAAAAGTAGGATTTAAAAATAACAAGTACTATCCATTTTATTATGGCAAATTGCTTGAAATACCTTTAAATGCTATGGATGCTGTCCTTTTCAACCAGTCCAAGTCTTATGAAAAGGCATGGCAAAAGATAAAAAAACTTATAGACGATGCCGAAAAGAAGTCAACATTAATAACCTTTAACTGGCACCAGCGTGTTTTTTACGAGCCTGAATTCAGGGGATGGGGAAAACTATATATACAGATATTAGACTACATTAAAAGAAAAAATGCTTATGTTAATACTTTAGGCAACATAGCAAAATTGTTTGAAAATGGAAGAAGAGTCGGATATAATAAATAAAAGTGAAGTTTTGGTTAGCCTAATATACAAAATTTGCAGAGGATTGCCAAGGGGAGACGATTTTATGTTTAAATCTCATCTATCAAGAACTGCCATCTTCATTTCTTCTAATTTAGCTGAAGGGCAAAAAAAAGGTAAAGAAGAATTCAGAGAATACATTAATACATCCATAGAAAGCTTAAAAGAACTTAAAGCCCAATTAAATATGGTCAAAGAAAAGAATTATGTACAAATATCTGCTTTTGATATAAATAAAGCTTTGGATTTATGTGGCGAATTGGATAAAATGATTCATGAGCTATTACTTAAACTCAATGCCTAAACCGATCTTTATTTTGTACGCGTATGCAAATTAGGGTTAAGTAAACTATTGTGTGTTGTAAACTAATCTTGAATATTTGGCATCATTTATTTTGTCACTTAATCTTACTTAACGCAAATTAGAAAACTTTATAAACTATTTACTATTTAAAGATATCAATCTGCTCAAAATTTTCCTTAAGTAATATCATGGTGATGTCAAAATGAATATAAATTTAGTGAAGTTTATCAGGAAATACCCTACTCTTAAAAAAATAGGTTCGCAAGTCCTTAATAACAGAGTATCCTCCCTTTTAAAAAGGAACCAAAGCATAGACTTAACCTTTCCCAAAAGTTTCAATATAGAGCCGACAAACGCATGTAACGTCAACTGCAGTTTTTGTCCTAGGCTGGAGTCAAGTAAAAGTATAGGATATATGGATTTTGATTTATTCAGGAAAATAATTGATGAGAGCTCAAATTATGGTGGAAGGCATTTCTCATTCTTCAAAGACGGGGAATCTTTGTTGCATCCTAAACTGCCAGCCATGATAGAGTATGCCAAGAAGGCACATCCTGGAAACACCATAAACTTGAGTACAAATGCAATACTGCTTGACGAAAAAAAAGCTGCTGAAATCATAAATGCAGGGTTGGATACAATAAACATGAGTGTTAATGCTGCAACCCCAGAGACCTACAAAAAACTCCTTAACTCGGATAAGTTTGAAAGAGTGGTTGAAAATGTTAACAATTTTTTAAAAATAAAAAAAGAACTAAATGCTTCTAATCCAGTTGTTACCGTGCAAATGATAGACATGGAAGTAGCCCAGAACGATGTCCCGCTTTTTTATCAGACGTGGAATGATAAAGATGTGGTGGTAAGGGTAAGGCCATTCTTGAACTGGACAGGAGTGAGGAAAGATGAACATGCAGTAAAACGCTCCAGATACCCATGCAATTATCTTTGGAATTTCCCGAGCATTAATTGGGATGGCAGGGTCTCAGTTTGCTGTGTTGACTACAGTGAAGACGGCATCATAGGAGATGTAAATAAACAGAGCCTTGCTGAGATATGGAATGGTTATACTATAAGAAAATATCGTGAGATGCATCTTAACGGAGAATTTGACAAGCTTCCAGTCTGCAAGAACTGTAATGATTGGGCGAATCTCCCGAATATCTGGATAAAAAAACCCTTCCCGAAAAATGGTCAAAAATGGCTATGAAGCCTAGTATAAATATTTAAATGACCTGTATTCTCTATTTGTTCATCGACAAATTTTCAATAAGACAGAATTTAAACTGAAAGCTGCAAAATGAATTTTGAATTAATTTCTCCAAGCAAAGAAAAATGGAACGATTTTGTAGATAATAACAACCACTCTGATATTTTCCAAAAGTATGAGATGGCCGATGTATATAACAAGACGCGAAATATGGGGGGGATTAGGCTTGCGGTTTCAGATGGGGAAGGAAAACTCCTTGCATGCATGGTAGTTAAAATGGAATCTAAAGGTTTTCTAAAATCCCTGACTTCCATATCTATAATAGAGAATGCACCTTTGTATGAGGGGTCTGAGCAAGGAAAAAAAGCAGCAGACTTTCTTATAAAATATTATGACATATATATTAAAAGAAAAGCGCTGTATACTATAGTTAAAACGAACAAAAACAAATTTCTGGAGAATCTGTACAAATCAAATGGCTATAAGCAAAGCGATGGTCTTAACTTTGAGATCAATCTGGATAAGGATGTTGAGGGTGTTTTTAAATCAATACATAAATCAAGAAGAAAGAATATCAGAAGGTCCGAGAAAAAAGGAGTGACTGTAATTGAAGCGGAAAAAGATTCGCTGCCGGGATTTTATGGAATCTTAAAAGAAACATATGATAGTATTAATATCCTAATCCCGGATACATCATATTTCAATGAAACTTTTAATTTGATGCCGAATAGCGTCAAATTATTCTTGGCAAAATACCAAAATACGATTATTGCTGGAAGGATTGTGCTCTTCTACAAACATAAAGTTTTTGATTGGTATGCAGGAGCATCTTCAAAGTACCTTGGAATTTTTCCAAATGACATTCTAGTCTGGCACGTCTTAGAATGGGGATGCAAGAACGGCTTTAAGTTATTTGATTTTGGAGGTGCGGGTGTTCCGGAAAAAGAGTATGGTGTCAGGGAATTTAAAAGAAGATTTGGAGGGCAGTTGGTAAAATTCAGCTCTTTTAAAAAAATACATAGACCGTTAACAGCCAGTTTTGGGGCAAAGTTTTTTTCATTTTACAGGAAAATATTAGAAAATGGATAAGCAAACAAGGAAATTTGATATCATAGAGGATTTTGATAGAGCAACACCTATATTTTCAAAATGGAAGCCTTCTCCAGGATTTAGAAAAATTTTTGATAAGAGTATAATTAAAACATTGGGTTTATTGAAGAAAAAGAATAAGATAAACATCCTTGAGGTTGGCTGCGGGCACGGCACGTGGTTTGGAGTCATAAATAAGCTGGAATTTTCAAAGAAAATAATGTATACAGGAATTGATTTTTCTGAAAAAAGAATAGAAGCTGCAAAAAAATTCTTTAAAAAAGATAAAAAGGCGAAATTTCTGGCAGCAGACTACATGGAGTATAATGATAACAAAAAATACAATTTGATATTTTTCATAGAGGTTTTTCAATATTTGCATAAAAAGGATTTTCTAAAATTCTTTGAAAAAACAAGAGAAATGCTTAAACAAAATGGATATGTTGTAATAATTGACAAGGAAAAATATTCGATGCATTCTTTTAAAATTTTTTTAGGGAAATTTTTAAAAAAGCTGCCTTATTATTACAAGCACGTGCATTATCCGTCATTTGATTACTTAGCAAAACTGGGAAAAAGATTTGATTTTCATTTTATAAAAAAAATGAATGTAAAAGAATTCAACGCTTTGGTTATGAAAAATTAAGCGTCTGCAAAAAACCAAATCATTCATTAAAATACAAAAACAGAAAAGTATTTATATCATAACTTTTGTTATCAAAATTAAAGAGGGTGAGCATGATTTTTACTAAATCAAAGATATTTCTATTAATTTGGACAATATTATCAACAATAGGCATCATTTCTGCAATAGTTTTGGATAATAATGTAACAGTCAATGAAATCCAAGACTGCACTACAGAATTTTATGATGAAACAGAGGATGTTTTTGGCTATGTTACTAGAGAAAGAAATGTATATGATAATTGTATTTATTACCATAATTACACGCTTTGCTTGAATACATCAGGAGCAAATACCGATTGCTCTCAAAAACAGCTTGTTTATAATGTAACATGTGCAATTGGAACCGAATCTTATCAAAGCTACGAAAAAGTCAGCGAACAGGTAGTTCAAAAAAACAAGACTATATGCAATAAAAGAGCTTATACAATTGATATAGCTGACTCTACAAAGAATATTAATTTTTCTAAAGCAGGGTATTATTGCAGCTTAGAAGGCAATATAGTAACTTGTGATTCTGTCCATGATGGCAATGGTGACGGCAAATGCAAAAGCGGAGAAACATGCATTAAATTTGAGATTACAAGCCAAGGGATAAATACGTTGCAAAAAAGAATAGATTCAGTTGCCTTAAAAGATATAGAGGTTGAAGATGTTTAAGAAATTTATTTTAATTTTTGCATTATTTTTGTTAGCTCTGCCTTCTGTTTATCCTGTAGTTAATAATCAAGTCAGATGGATTAATCATGGGCAGGATAATATAGGTCAGATTAAAGTTTTAGAATCTGGGAATGCCGCTTCTTACTTAATAAAGACGGGAGAAAGTATACCTGAAAAATCAATCAAAGAACTAACGGATATTACTGGGGCATCGTTTATAACTATTAAATTGACATCTAAAGCAGTAAAAATTATAATAATAGTATTGTTCGTAATAACAATTACATTGTTGGGATATATAGTATATTCAAAAAAAAAAAGAAAAAACCTAAATTAATATTCCATATTTTAATATTTTTCTGGGGCATTTCTATCTCTTCTGATTTGGTTAATGCTAACTTATTTAGCAATTCTTCTTGGCTTGATAATAATTTAACAAATGCGCAATATGGCACATTTAGTACAGTTGCTTTCGGAGACATAGACAATGACGGCAATAAGGATTTTGTATTAAGCGGTTGTAGGAGTGGGGGGCTATCTGGTTGTTCCGCCTCAGACGCCGAGCCAACTAGAGTTTATTTAAACAATGGAACTGCTTTGAATTTTAGTGCTGTATGGTCTCAAAATCTTTCTGCGTTAGGTACTGGTTCTGCAGTTTTAGGGGATATAGACAATGATGGTGATTTAGATCTATTATTAGATGGTACTGGTATTTCATTAACTATTTACATTAACAATGAAATAACTTTCACTCAAAACTCTACTTGGGAATCAGGGCCAATCAACGCAAGCGCACATGAATCAGGTTTTAGTATGTTAGGTGACGTAGACAATGATGGTGATTTAGATTTGATAACTGCTCCAGTTTTAAATAAAAATGTTTTATTAAACAATGGTTCCACGTTCATAAATAATGTTTCTTGGGGAAATGACATTACAGAAATATCAGCCCCGAAAACAGATCTCTTAGATTATGACAATGATGGTGATTTAGATCTTATAACTCTTGGTTTTGGAGGCAGTAACCAATTTTTAAATAATGGAACAGCCTTTTCTTTGGACCCTAACTTGAATGGTGGTATTGGTGGCGGCGAAAGACATTCTCAGGTAATTGGAGATATAGACAATGACGGCAAAATAGATTATTTAACAGTAAGAGAAGATGCTTCTTGCGGAGAAGGTGTTTTCATTAACTCAGGAGGTTTTTTTATCAAAAATTCCACGTGGGAGTCTTTTGCTGGTAAGTTTTATAGTGCTATGGTTTTAGGAGATTACGATAATAACGGTTACTTGGATTTAGTTATTAATGGCCAGTGTGGAACAACATCAAATATATTGTATACAAATAATGGAACCACCTTTAATAATAATCAGACACTCCAATCTACCCAAACAGATACTCAGGTATGGGTTGATGTAAATAAAGATGGAAAACTTGACTTATTTAGTATGATACCTATAGTGTATATAAACAATTTATCAACTACAAACACTCCACCATCACCATCAACAGTTTTAAATGTAACTTTTGACAGAGACAAAGATTTAATTAACTTTTCATGGAATGCTGGCTCTGATACAGAAACACCAGCAGCAGGGCTTTATTATAATCTTAAGATTGGAACAAATTCTGGTGGGCATGAAATTGTTACGGGAGTTTATGGAAGTATATCCTATAATAGTGTACAAGGTAGTAGAACTTCCGGTTTCTTCGGCAATATGATGCAGAGAAAAATAATTTTATTAAAAAACACAAGGTTCAGGGAATCAACAACTTATTATTGGTCAGTGCAGACGATAGATACTGGATTGGCTAATGGTTCATGGTCTGGGGAATACATTTATAATACAACTGCTGACTGGACTGATCCTGTCATAACATTAAACAAGCCAATAGACGTCTTCAATACTTCTAATTTTACTGTAATATTTAATGCAACTGTTTACGATATAGTGAATTTAAGCAATGTTTCCTTGTATGGAAACTGGTCAGGAAGCTTTGCTTATAATGGAACTAACAGCTCTGAGGTAAATAACACAAATTATATTTTTGAAAGAAACCTTACAAGCATAGGAGATGGCACCTATAAATGGTTAATAAATGCATGCGATAATTTAAGCAACTGCGTTAATACAAGCGCAAGAACATTTACTATAGACACAACTGCTCCTGTTGTCAGCCTAAGCAGCCCTGCAAATGATTCCTGGCAAAATAATCCAAGCATAAATTTCCAGTTTACTGCAACAGACTCATTAATACAAGCATGCACTCTTTATGGCGATTTTAACGGAACATTTCAGGCAAACTTAAGCAATAGCTCTATGATTTCCGGAACGCAAACAACATTTAACCTAAACTTGCAAAACGGAACTTTCCTCTGGAATGTCCTATGCAATGATACAGCAGGAAACAATGCTTTCAACGCAACAAACTTTACAATAAATGTAGATACAGAAAAGCCGGCAATAAATATAAATTCTCCTGTAAATAACTTCAACACAAGCAATGTAAATGTAACAATTAACTGGACTGTAATAGATAATTTAGACAATAATCTTCAGTGCAACATAACCATAAATGGAACAATAAACCAGAGCAATATTCCATCTGCAAATGGAACGCATACAAACATAACAATACCTAACTTTAATGATGGCTTTTACTTCTGGAATGTCTCATGCGCAGACAATGCAACAAATGTTAATGTAAGCATAACAAGAAATTTCACTATAGACACTATTTTTCCAAATATAAGCTTAGACTATCCATTAAACAATTCATGGTTAAATACACAGAATACAACCTTTAACTTCACCTTGACAGAAATAAACCCAAAAAGATGCCTGTTGTTTGCAAACTTTTCTGGGAATTTTGTTGAAAACCAGTCTATCGACCCTATAGATGGAAGAAATAATTTCTCTAAAAAAACAATAGCTGACGGGAACTATATCTGGGAAGTTTTTTGCAATGACACCGTAAACCAGGAGAATTCAAGCCAAAATTTTACTTTAAATATTGATACTGTATTGCCTGCTGTAAGGTTAGAGCATCCTTTGAACAACACCAACTTTTCCTCTAATCCTGTGCAGTTTAACTTTACTGCTACCGAAGCTAATTTAGATTCTTGCAGCCTGTATTTGAATTCATCAGGATGGCATAAAAACACGACAAAAACAACTATGGTCTCAGGCACTGTGTTTAATATAGCCAATCTTACAATATCGGATGGCAACTATTTCTGGAATACCGTATGCAATGACTCTGCTGGAAATGAGGCCTTTAATGCGACAAATTTGACTTTTAGCGTAGATACAACAAACCCTGTTGTAACTGTCTTATCTCCAAAAAACAGCACAACTATAGCCACTTCCAATGTTGTTGCGCAAGCTTCCTTCTCTGATCAAAATGCTGTAAACTGCCAGGCAAGGATTGATTCAGGGGCAGTGCAGGAAATGAGTGGGGATGGAACAACAGCAGGAACAGCCTCCTTTACCTTTACAAGCCAGAGTGATGCTGAGCATACTATAAATATTAATTGTACTGACACCTCTGCAGCAAAATTCTCCACAATAAAAAACACAACATTTACAGTAGATTCGACTATAACAGATACTTCAAAGCCGAACCTTACCATAGAATTCCCTAAAAACAGCTCTATAATAACCTCTTCTCCGGTTAATTTTGAATTAAATTATACAGATGAAAATAATGTTAACTGCAAATTGATTAATGGAACTTCCATATATGATTTTGGCAATGACAACGCAACATCAGGAACTGCAAACCTGACTTTAAATTTGCCGGATGCAAACCATACTGTAAAGGCAAACTGCACTGACACTTCCTCAAACCAGAACAACATAACCTTAAGCACCTGGAACTTCTATTTGGACAAAACCTATCCAGTTGTAAGCCTGATAAGCCCTGCAAACAACACAAGGCAGACATCAAGCTCAACAGTAACATTTTCCTATAATGTTACAGATTTGGGAATTAAGAACTGCTCTTTGGTTATAGATGGAATTGTTAATTTAACAGGCACTTCAATAGCTGTTGATAGTCCCCAATCTTTTAGTAAGTCTTTGGCTAATAATAACTACAACTGGAGCGTTAGCTGCGCTGATAATGCAGGCTTGACAAACAGCAGCACAGTCTTCAATTTAACTGTTAGCTTTACAGAAAGCAGCGGAAGCTCTGGAAGCTCTGGCGGTGGAGGCGGTGGTGGTGGAGGGGGAGGCGGCGGAGCAGCTGCCACAACAGCAGCAGGGGTAAGCAAAACTCAGGTATGGCAGACATTGCCTGAAGGAAAAACTACAATGAAAGTCAATAAGGAGGAAATAAGCATAGATGAGATAGAGATTAATGTGAAAAATCCTGCCAATAATGTTGAGATTAGCGTAACAAAGCTTGATGAAAAGCCCGTTGTTGCAAGCGAAATAGAAGGAAAAATTTACCAGTACATACAAATTAATAAGAAAAACATCAAAGATGAGGATATAAGTAATGCAGTAATTAATTTTAAAGTGGAAAAAATATGGCTGATTGACAACAATGCTGATGAAGATGGTGTTGTTTTAAGCCGCTTTACAACTTTCTGGGAAGAGCTAAGCACAGCTAAAATTAATTCAGATGCAAAATATACCCATTATAAGGCACAAACCCCTTCATTCTCATATTTTGCTGTATCTATTAAAGAGAAAATAATCCAAGAAGCTGAAAATATAACAATAAGTGAGATTATAAATACCACAGAGCCGGAAGCAAATATAATAGAAGAAGTTCAAGAAGAAATGCCAAAGAAAGATTATAATTCTTTAATTACAATAGCTGTTATTTTTGTTTTGGTTATTTTAGTTGTTTTTTTCTATCGTAAGAAGAAAAGTTAATATGCTGACAGATAAAAATGCTTATGGCCTTAAAAGAATTAACATATATTTCTAAACCATATAATTTATAAATTCCCCTCTGTTTTCCTGCCTTATAATCAAAATGGATAAGCTTAAGGTTGCGGTTATAGGGACGGGGGCAATGGGGAGAAGCCATGCCAGGATTTATTCTGACATGCCTAATATAGAGTTAGTTGGTGTTTGTGATAATGATCAAAAAATAGCCGGTGAAATGGCTAAAAAATACAATACAAGGGCATTTACAGATTATAATGAAATTAATCAAAACTTAGATGCTGTTTCGGTCTGCGTGCCTACAAAGCTGCATAAGGATGTTGCTTTGTTCTTCATTAAAAAAGAAATAAATGTAATTGTTGAAAAGCCTATTGCAATCAACATAGAAGAAGCCCAAAAGCTTATAGAAGCGGCTAAAGAAAGCAATGTCAAGTTAATGGTAGGCCATGTAGAAAGGTTCAATCCAGTAGTCGCTGAAATCAAAAAAAGGATAGACAACAACGAACTTGGAAAAATATACAGCATAACTGCAAATAGGTTCAGCCCGTTTCCTCACAGGGTCATAGATGTCGGCGTTACAACAGATTTGGCTGTACACGACATAGATATTATAATGCACCTCAATAAGGCAAAAATAAAAAGAATCTATGCAGAGACCGGGCAAAGGATACATGCAAGCCGCGAAGATATACTTAATGCCATTATAAAATTTGAGAATAATGTAACTGGAATAATAAACACAAATTGGCTTACTCCCAAAAAGGTAAGGGAGATTTATATTACGGGAGAAAAAGGCATGTTTGTCGCAAAATACTTAACCCAAGAATTATACCTCTACAAAAATGAATTTGCCGAAAAAGACCTTGATTATTCCAAAGGCATTACTAGTGTTATCGAGGGGGATATGGTAAAAATAAAAATAAACAACAAGGAGCCTTTGCTTGCAGAGCTTCAGGAATTTGCAAATTGCATAATTGAGGATAGAGCTCCTGCGGTAGATGGCGAGGACGGGCTTAGAGCGCTGGAAATAGCGTCAAAAATGCTCGAGGCAGCAAAAACAAATAAGGTGGTGTTTTTATGAAGAATGTCTTGGTAATAGGATTGGGGGAGGTAGGAAATGCCTTGTGCCAGGTAATAGAAGATTCTGGGAATTACAAGCTATTCAAGAAGGACATAGAAGACATCAGGATACGTGAAGAAATAGATATTATGCATGTATGCATTCCTTATATGGACGATTTTGTTAAGGTAGCTGCCAATTACATTAAAGAATACAATCCCAAGCTTGTTGTAATAAATTCAACAGTGAGGCCGGGCACTACAAAATCAATTTACGATAAAACTAAAAAAAATATGGTTCACTCTCCTGTAAGGGGCAAGCACCCTAAAATAAAAGAGGGCTTGCTGCTTTTTGTCAAGTTTATAGGACCTATAGACAAAAAATCAGGAGAAGATGCAAAAGAGCACTTTGAGTCATTGGGGATGAAGACAGAGGTTATGAAATCACCTATGGAAACAGAGCTTGGCAAGCTTTTTGGCACAACATACTATGGCCTGTGCATAGCCTACCACCAAGAAATGGAAAGGATATGCAAAAAATTCAATGCGGATTTTAAGCAGGCAGTGACAAGGTTCAATGAAACATACAACAATGGCTGTAAAATAGCAAACCCCAATGTCGTAAGGCCTGTACTATACCCTGGATTCATAGGGGGGCATTGCGTCATGCCAAACATAGGGCTGCTAAAAAAAGATGCCAAATCAGACTTTCTTGACTCCATAGAAAAATCCAATGAGTTAAAGGGAAAGGAACTAGGAAAAAAATGAAGATTCTTAGTGTTGTCGGTACAAGACCGCAGTTTATCAAGCTGGCTGTTTTATCGCGTGAAATAAGGAAGCGCTTTGATGAAGTCATAGTCCACACCGGGCAGCATTACGACTATGACATGTCCAGAATTTTTTTTAAGAATATGGAGATACCAGAGCCTGATTATAATCTCGGTGTTGGCTCTGCAGAGCGCGACAAACAGATTAAGAAGATGGCAGAGGGAATGGAAAAGATTTTTATGGATGAAAAGCCTGATTTGGTTGTTGTTTTTGGAGACACAAACTCGACTTTGGCAGGAGCAATGGCAGCATCAAAATTTGGAATTCAGCTTGCCCATGTGGAAGCCGGAATGAGGAGCTTTGACAAAACCATGCCTGAAGAGGTTAACAGGATAAAGACTGATAAGATTTCTGACATACTGTTCTGCCCTACAGGCATAGCTGTCAAAAATTTAAAAAAAGAAGGCATTATAAAAAATGTCTTTAAAGTCGGGGATGTTATGATAGACTCTATAAAGCTGAATATCGGCATTGCTGAAAAAAATTCTAGGATCCTAGGGCAATTAAAGCTAAAAAAAAAATCCTATTTGCTTGCAACAGCGCATCGTGCAGGAAATACAGACACTAAAGCGAATTTATCAAATATAATGGATGCTTTGATTAGCATCAACGAAAAAATTGTTTTTCCGGTTCACCCCAGAACGGCAAAATATCTCAAGCTGTATAATTTGGACAAAAAAGTTAAAAATTCAAATATAATTGAAACAAAGCCGTTAAGCTATGCTGATATGTTGATTCTTGAGAAAAACGCCAAAAAAATACTGACTGATTCAGGAGGAATGCAGAAAGAGGCATATTTTTTCAAAGTCCCGTGCATCACTCTTAGGGATTCAACAGAGTGGACAGAAACCGTGAATGACGGCTGGAACATTCTTGCAGGGGCAAATAAGCCAAAAATACTGGATGCAATAAAAAACTTCAATCCAAAAGGAAAGCAGAGCGAGCATTATGGCGATGGAAACGCAAGCAGGAATATTGCAAGTATAATAAACAAGGCATTAATCTCCAGCTAAATCTATGAAACGCTTTGCGATCGTATCATAGCTGTAATGTTTTTTGATTGTAGAAATGGAATTTTTTGCCATGCTTACTCTTAATTTTTTATTTCCAATGAGCTTTTCCAATGCCTCTTTAAGCTTTTCCTTGTTGTGCTGTGGAAATTTCAGTCCATTATTATAGCCCACTAAATGGCTCAATTGCAAATCCACCATTGTGATTGGAAGCCTGCACGCCATTGCCTCCATAATGCTTACAGAATTGTTTCCTGGCCACACTCCAATATCGGCTGCAGAAAAATAATACTTAACATCATTTCTTCTTACAAACCCAGTAAATATTGTTTTATCTTCAATTCCAAGCTTTTTGCTTAAATTCTTCAGCTCCTGCATATAAAGATTATCTCCGCTGCCAACTATAAGCAACTTTATGTTTTCATTTTTTATTTCGGATAAGGCTTCCAGCAGCAATTCTATGTTTTTTCGCCTTACTATTGTCCCGGAAAAAATTAAGGCGATATCAGTTTCTTTTATGTTGAATTTTTTCCTTAAATCAATTCTTGCTTTATTATCAAACTTAAAAAAATCGGTGTCAACAGCCAAAGGTATTACTGAAATATTTTTTGGCTCTATTTTATGGGTTTTTATTAAGAACTCTTTTGTTTCTTTGGTTACTGCAATAATTCTGTCTGCGTTGCTTAGGCTATAATCCACAATAAACTTCCTAAACAAAGAATAATCCAAAAACCTAAAAAGCTTCTTCCGCCAATGGTGGTTGGGAATTTTGTGATAGAAGTCATGCTGGTCAACAACAAGATTATAGTTAAATAAGCTTTTATAGTAAGCGGCTAATGCCGGCAAGCCCTGCCTGCTCTCATGAGCAAAAACTATATCCGGCTTTATCTTAGCTAGTGTCTGCTTTAAGCCATTAACCAGAATAAAATCAGAGTACTCAAAAAAACATTTTAGTCTGTAAACTTTAATGCCGTCAACAATAGAAAAGCCAAACTTCCTCTTTCTTGAAGCATCCTTGGCTCCGGCTTCCTTCAGCATTGTTTCTATGTTTGGGAAAGGGTACAACATATCGGATGCTATGACATATACATCATGCCCCATTTCCTTGTGTTTCTTTGCCAGATAGTACTCCTGATAGCCAAGCTCAGGCACAAAATAGCCCATTAAATGCACGATTTTCATTTATGTAGGGAAAAACAATGGGATTATTAAATCTTATTTTTTTCTATATAGAAAATATGTACTAAAGCTGCGATTAAATTTCAATATTGAAACAAATTAATATATATTTGGTTAACTTTATAAAGAAAATATGAAACCTTATTGCAAAATGAAAATACTTGTTACAGGCGGCAATGGATTTATTGGGCACACGTTAGTCAGGCAGCTTCTTAATGATGGCAATCAAGTCAAAGTTATTGACATAAAGCCCGTTAAGTTTACGCATCCAAAGCTTGAATTTGTAAAAAAATCAGTACTTGATGACATCAGATGGGAAATGCGCGATTGCGACATGGTTTACCATCTTGCTGCAGAGCTCGGAGTTATTAATTCTGACAAAAAGCCCTTAAACACTCTAGCTGTAAATATAGATGGTACTGTAAATGTTTTTAGATGTGCGTTGGGCACAGGCGTTAAAAAAATAGTTTATACTTCCTCTTCAGAGGTTTATGGAGAGCCGAGAGAAGTTCCAATAAAGGAAGACAGCCAGAAAAGCCCCGTAAGCATTTATGGTGTTTCTAAATTAACTGCGGAAATGTATGCTTATGGTTATGTAAAGGAATATGGCATGGATATAAATCCAATAAGGCTCTTTAATGTTTATGGGCCTGGCCAGGGGTTTGAATGGGTTGTCCCTATTTTTATACAAAAAGCGCTTAATACCGAGGCTCCTTTGGTTTTTGGCGACGGAAGCCAGATAAGATGTTTTACCAACATAGCAGATGTTATAGGCGGAATGGAAACTATAAGAAAAAAAGGGGCAAAAGGCGAAGCATACAACATAGCAAATACAGAACCCATTACGATGAGGGAGCTTGCGGAATTAATAGTTAAAGTTTCCGGTAAAAATTTAAAGCCAAAAATAGTCGGATTCGGCTCTGAAACAAGGGCGAAGGAAAGGGAAATAATGAAAAGAATACCCAGCATAGAAAAGCTGAAAGCGCTTGGATGGAAGCCTAAGGTTAAAATAGAAGAAGGCATAGAACTAACATATAACTGGTATAAAGAAAATCTCGGCAAAGAAGAGTTGTTTTACGGGTGATTAGCTTCTTCCAATTCCGTGGTATAAAATCCCCATTGACTTTATCTTTTCCTTATCCAGGCAATTTCTGCCGTCAATAACAATAGATATTTTATGTTTTTTTAACTTATTTAAATCAATATTCCTGAACTCATTATGGTCGGTTGCCAGAACCAAATACTGGCTTCTTTGCAGCAATTCATCCAAATCCTTCACATTGCTGCCGTTTTTTACGTGCGGATCAAAAATAAAAACATCAGCGCCTTTTGTTTTTAAAATATTGATAATATCAAATGAAGGGCTTTCCCTTATGTCATCAACATTTGCCTTGTAGGCCAGACCCAGAACGCCAACTTTCGCTTTTTCTATCTTTTTATTTATTTTTTTTAATTCGTTTTCAAGCAATTCGACAGTGTAAGAAGGCATGCTGTCATTAATCTCGCGCGCAAGCAAGAGGAATTTATGATAAAACCCAAATTGCTTTGCTTTTTCTATAAGATAATACGGGTCAACGCTGATGCAATTATGCATAACCAATCCATTTGTGGTTACTACAGTTCCAGTTTCCTCAACTTCCAGAGAGTAAACAAAGTCCCCATGCAATTTTTCAATACCCTTGATTTTTAAGGCAGCAAATGTATCATGAAATTCAACATCGGGATAAGTGATAATTTTCTTGACATTAGCCAAGTATTGCTTAAGTTTTTCCTGTTTTCCCCCAAGGAATATATCTTGAAGGATGTTTATATTTCTTGCTCCATGTAGCCTAATTAAGCCTTCTCTAAGCTCGTTGCCAGGCACTAGCCTATTGTCTTGCAGCATAATCATAACTTGTTGTTTTAATTTTCCGCTTGAAGTGAAGTAATTTACACTCGCTGTGTTATTATTATGCAAATAATCTCTATTTAATTTTTTGTAGTTTCTCTTCTTATTGCTATAATTAACACTAGCATCTCCTCTCAAAATGCCCTTTATTATTTCTATTCTGAATTTTTTTGGCATTGAAAACAACTTTGGAGGAACTGCCATATTATAACAATTAGTTCCGCATTTTAAGACATCTCTCATGACAATACCAAGAATTTCTGAGGATATCTTAATGTGATGAGAATGATTTTTCTTATCAAAATATTCAGAATATGCAAATCCTTTTTTATTTATTATAGCTTTTAAATCATTCGTGTATTCTCTCTCATTTTCACTGAAAGTAAACCTAATTCTTAATGTTTTATCTTCTGTAATACATCCTTCACTTAAGAAATATCCTATCAGCCTTGCAAATTTTTCATCTATCTCCAAAATGCCCTTAATTTTTCTTAAATCCGGACCCCTCCCAGTACATAAATAAATCATATCTCTGGGTATTTTAAGGACTTTCTCAGCCTTAAGAAAATAGCTGAGTGGAAGCATATCATATCTAAAGAAATCATCATGGTATTTGTAACTGGAAATATAGGGTTTTAAAGCTTCTTTATAATCCCTGAAACTTCCATCTATTAATTTAACTCTTACCTTTTTAGCCAATTCCTCGTTAATATTTTCAATTATATCTATCTTAATCTCTTTCTCAATCTCAGGCAGCTCCAAAGACACAACCAATCTGTCATTTCTGCCTAATTTATCTGCAGGCTTTATCTTTAATCCGTTATTAAACACAACTACAGGATGCTTGTCAGTTAATTTGATTGAATAATTACCAACTGCGTTTATACTTAGCATATTTGGGTAGAGCCTTTTGCTTAGAAGCTTAAGTGGCTTATAGCATGATTTTTTATTATCCAAATCAAAGGATAATACTTCCAAGTTTCCTGCATTGACTAACCTTGTTTCGCCAATTTTTGTTTCATTATAATACTTTAGAAGCTCATATAACTCTCCTATCTTCATAGGGCAAACGGAATCCTCATATTTTACAAAAATCCATTCGTTTTTATCAAAGCAATGGCCCCCAACCCCGGCACCAGGATAATGTGGCATAAAAGCGAATGGCTTTGTCGAAGCGCCTTTAATAACCTCAATTATGTCTATGCCTGCCTTGTCAAAGCTTTTTGCCATTTCATTGACAAAAGCTATATTGATATCCCTAAATGTATTTTCCATTATTTTTGTTGCCTCAGCAGCCTTTACACTGCTTAGAATAACAACACCTGCCCCTATAATACTCTTATAAAATTCAGCAGCTTTTCCTGCCGCTTCTTTGGTTATGCCTCCTATTACCCGAGGCAAATTGTCAATAGTCCATTTTTTGTTTCCAGGATCTATTCTTTCAGGGCAGTGGGCGACAAAAACATCATTTTTTTCAGGCTCATGCCCGTGTTTTTTTATCATAGGAATAATAACCTCTTCCACAGTTCCAGGATAGATTGTTGATTCAACAATAATAAGAGTGCCTTTTTTTATGCGGCTTGAAACTATAGACGCAGCCTTTATCAAAGCAGTTAAGTCTGGAGCATTGTTTTTATCAACAGGTGTTGGCACGCAAATAAGGACTATATCAGAATTTTTGATACATTCGTCAACATTAATTGTTGCTATAATCTTATTCTTTAAATTCTTTAATTTGCCGATTGCGTAATCATCATCAATCGGGCTTATACCCCTGTTGATTAATTCAATCTTGTTTTTGTCAATATCCAAGCCATAAACTTTAAACCCCTTTTCAGCGCACAAGCACGCCAGAGGCAGGCCAACATAGCCCAAGCCAACTATAGTGACGGTCTTCATTTTAACAAAAGACTTTTATTTTGTTTATAAATATTTCTCATATGTCGGAAATTGCGGCAATTTGACAAGTTTTAAATATAGAAATAAGGTACTTCCCGCTATGAAAGTGCTAATTACCGGAGGAAGCGGAGCCTTGGGCAAATCGCTAAGAGCAGCTTTTAAAGGGGCTTTCTGCCCAACGCATAGGGAAATGGATGTGGCAAACCAAAAAGCGGTAGATAAAACAATCTCAAATTACAAGCCAGGCATTTTGATACACGCTGCAGCTCTGGTTGGCATAAGGGAATGCGAAGAAAATAGGGAAAAAGCATGGCTTGTCAATGTTGAAGGCACGCAAAATATAGTAAACTCTCTGAAAAAATTAGGCAATAACTGCTATCTTATTTACCTTTCTACGGCATGCGTTTTTGCCGGGGAGCATAAAAAGTTTTATACTGAACATGATATTCCAGCTCCAAAAAACTTTTACTCCCTGACAAAATTATGCGGCGAAATAGTTACGAGGCAGTATGCAAACGCTTGCATCATAAGGACTAATTTTGTTCCAAAGGCACAATGGAGATACCCCGAGGCATTTATTGACAGGTTCGGGACATACTTGTTTTCGGATAATGTAGCGCAAGGAATACTCGAGGTTTGTCAAAAAAAAGAGAACGGCATAATCCACATTGTTGGAGGCAAAAGAATGAGCATGTATGGGTTGGCATTATTATCGGGCTCAAAGAAAGTAGGAAAAATAACCTTAAATGAGTATAATGGCCCGCCTTTGACTGTTGATATGAGCCTTTCAACAAAAAGATGGAAGAAATATAAGATAAGATGATAAAAAATGTTCTTTAAAAAAGATTTGCATAATGTTTTGATAATAATTTTTTTTGTATTTATTTTGTCACTGCCTTTTATAAATAAGGCTTTCCACATCGATGATACAGCCTACATATATGTTGCAAGGCAAATAATAAAAGATCCATTCCATCCTTATTCCTTTAATCTTGAATGGTCCAGCGAAACCGGCTTGGCAACTCATATAACAAATCCTCCCCTTATATCATATTATATTGCAATAATAATGCTCTTGTTTGGAAGCTCTGAACTGATACTCCATTCTTTTTTTATAATATTTCCGCTAATAGCTGGAATTTCCATGTTTTATATTGCCAAGAAATTTACAAATAAGCCATTAGCTTCAGCGCTATTCTTGGTTACAAGCGTAGCCTTTGTGGTTAATGCACATAACCTTATGCTGGATATTCCATTTCTAGCATTTTTCTTATTGTCTATTGTATTTTTTATTTATGGTATAGATTCTAGAAAGGGTTACTTGCTCCTATTTGGTGCAATTTCCGGAGGGCTATCTTATTTAATTAAGTATAGTGGTATTATAATAATACCAATATTAGCTTTATGTTTATTATATAACAAAAAATTCAAACAATTATTTTACTTGCTAATTCCACTGCTATTTATAATTCTATGGAATCTATACACTTTTATCATTTACGGATTCCCCCACAATAGTACTATATTAAGCTGGCTTTTAGCGTCACAAAGTTCATTTACATTGCAGTCAGTTGCAGTAAGACTATTAACAAATCTGATTTACATAGGAGGAGCAACTATATTCCCATTAATGCTTCTATACCCATTCTTAATTGATAATAAGAATAAATTAGCATATTTCCTGATTGCAATAGCCGCTTCTTTACTATCAGCAATTCTTTATTTTGTTTCAGTAAATTTTACATTTAGGTATACATTGCCACAATTAGTCTTATTTGCGTTTTTCCTGTCTGCTGGCTCATTTTTTTTATTTATTATTGGGAGGCATTACTACCACACAGCCTCAAAACTTTTGAAGGTTAAAAATATCTTCAGTGATAAAAAATCCATTGACGATATTTTCTTATTTTCATGGTTTTTGATAGTATTCTTGTTTATTAATACCCTAGCTGGAGGAGCAGTCAGGTACATAACGATGTTAATCCCGCCGATTGCTATTATATATTTTAATATTGTAAATACCAATGAATTTCTGAAGCCTAAAAGCCTGGAGAATTTCATTTTTCTTACTTTAGCTTTAACATCAATACTTAGCATCTTTGTTGCATATGCCGACTATGAATTTGCTGGAGTATACAAGGATTTTTCTGGAATGGTGAGCAAATACAAAACAGCCTACAATAAAATATGGTTTTCAGGGCATAGCGGTTTCCAGTATTACATGCAGAAAAAAGGCTATAATATCCTAGGTTTTGACGATAACTCTCCAATAAAAGGAGACATAGTAGTCAAAGCCAGAATACCTTCACCAAGAAAATTCTCTCGTTTGCTGAATGAAAGGACAGTTCTTTTAGAGACTAAAAGTTATAAAGGAAATCTACCTTTAAGGGTGCATAATCCAAAAGCGCGAGCAGGCTTTTATACATACGGTTCTGGATTTTTGCCATACTCCTTTTCAGACTCGAGTTTAGAGGATTTTGAGATTTATGAAGTGGTTAAATAATACTTATATTTTAAAAAGTTCTACAGAATCTAAAGGGCCTTTCAATGAAGGCAGCCTGACTTCTACATCCTTTCTTTTTATAGGCTTTACATCAGGCCTTGTTTTTTTTGCCAGTTCATAAACTGTCTTTTTTCCTGTGCCTATATAAACTATTTTTCCTTTAGGGTTCTCTATGAATTTATCTATTAGGGAAGCTATAACATCCACATAGTCCCCTATTGTCCACACATCAGTGCATGCTCTTGGGTGCTCAAAAGGTCTTGGCTTAAAAGTAGTCCTGATAATATAATAATTTTTAGCCCTTTCAACTTCCTTCTCTCCCTGCAATTTTGTCAAGGCATAAAAATTGACAGGCTCAAGGACATACTCTGTAGAGATATAGATAATGGGTATGCTTCCTGCTGCATTGACGATATTTCTGGTGCCGATTACATTGGCTAAATAGCATTTTGCCATCTCTTCCGGCTCTTTGTCAGGCTTAGAGACATCTGTATAAGCTGCGGCATGGATAATAAGGGGTGGCTTATGTTTATTGAAAAAAAGTTTAACAAAATTGAAGTCTGTAATGTCCATCTCATTATGCGAAGGCACAATATACTTCCTATGTTTCTGAAGCTCTGTTCCTAAAATCCCTGAACCCCCAGTAAGTAAAATTCTTTTCATGAAAATGAACAAATCCTTTATACTAAAATTTGAAATAAAAATAATCAGTTATATTTTTTGATGAACTCTCCAATAGCTTCATCTATATAATCAAGCATTTCTTTAGTTTGCGCTGGATGGATCCCGATCAGGAAACTATCTTTATGTATCTTATCAGCTCCATTGCAGCCGCCTTCTTTTATTATTTTCATTCTTTTAAAGCCTTCATGGGCTAGGATGTTTCCTGCAAAAAACAACCTTGTCCTTATTTTATGGTTTTCCAGGAATTCAACCAGATCTTTTCTTGTAAAATTAGTATTGTCTTTTAATGTTACAGGAAAGTTAAACCAAGCAGGGTCAGCTTCAGGATGAACTTCAACAAAATCAAGGAATTTGGAATATTTTTCCAGTTTTTCCCTCAGGTACTTGTAATTTTCCCTCCTAGCCATATTAAACTCATTAATCCTGTCCATCTGTGCAAGGCCAAAAGCAGCCGACATCTCATTCAGCTTGAAATTGTAGCCTACATTTGGATAAGAGTACCTGTGGTCATAAGGTATCCCGTTGCTCTCGCTGTCAAATATTACGCCGTGGTCTGCCTCAAATCCAGTGGTAATTTGCCCTTTGCCCCATTCCTTCATGCTTTTAACCATATAGGTGGCTTGCTCATCATTGGTTCCAACCATTCCCCCCATTCCGCCGCAGGTTATATGGTGTGAGGCATAAAATGACATTGTGTGGAAATCACCAAAAGACCCGGTCCTTTTGCCATAAATCCCGCTTCCCATAGAGTCGCAATTATCTTCAATAACCTTAAAATTATACTTTTCTGCAAGTTCCATTACTCTTTTCATATCCACAGGATTGCCCAAAGTATGCGCAAATATCATAGCTCCTATTTTATGCTTCTTTAAAGCTTTTTCGACCTCTCCCAGATTAATATTAAGCGTTTTAACATCTATGTCCACCACTACGGGGCTCAAGTGAGAATGCCAGATAACATTTAATGTTGATGGAAATCCTGCTGCACAAGACAGCACTTTAGTGCCCTCTGGAAGATTACATGCACGAACAGACAAAAGATTGGCAGAAGAGCCGGAATTAACAAGCTGCGCATACTTTACGCCAATATATTCTGCATATCTTTTTTCAAACTTCTCGGTTATTTTGCCTGCCCCAAGCCAGCCTGCTTTAAGGCACTCAACCACAGCATTTATTTCTTTTTCATCGTAAATTGCCTTTGCAAAATCTATTGAAGTTTCTCTTATTTTCATTTTTACCCCCTACATGCCGGCTTTGATTTCTTTCCACCATGAAATATTACTCTTATACCAATCTATAGTGAGGTTTAGTGAATCATCAAAATCATGTTTCTGCTCCCACCCTAGTTTCTTTATCTTTTCACAGTTAATGGAATATCTGCGATCATGACCAAGCCTGTCCGTGACATATTCAATAAAAGACTCATTTTTATTAAGTTTTTTTAATATCAATTTTACAACTTCTATATTTTTCTTTTCATTATTCCCTGCTATATTATAAATTTCTCCATCTTTCCCTTTATGCATAACAAGATCAATAGCTTCGCAATTATCCAGCACATATACCCAATCTCTTATATTCTTCCCATCCCCATACAAAGGTACTTTCTTGTTTTCTAAAAGGTTTGTTACAAAAAGAGGTATAAATTTTTCCGGATGCTGGTATGGTCCAAAATTATTGGAGCTTCTTGTTAATATTACTGGCGTATTGTAAGTAGAAAAAAATGAAAGCACAAGCTTGTCAGCACCAGCCTTGCTAGCAGAATAAGGGTTTCTGGGATTTAATGGATCATCTTCAGAAAAAGAGCCATTTTCTATGCTTCCATATACCTCATCTGTGGATATTTGTATAAATCTTTTTATTTTGTTTTTCATGACTGCCTGGAGCAATACATAAGTGCCATATACATCTGTTTTTATAAAAGAACCAGCTTCAATTATGGATCGATCGACATGTGTTTCTGCGGCAAAATTGATTACAATACCGCAACCACCCATAGCTTTTTCTACAACTTTTTTATCACAAATATCACCTTTAACAAAAGAGTAATTTTTCTTTTCTGATAAATCAGAAAGATTTTTTAGGTTTCCAGCATAAGTCAATTTATCAAGATTTACAATGGAACAGTCTTTATGTTTATTTAACATATGCCTGATAAAATTAGACCCAATAAATCCCGCACCACCAGTTACTAATATTTTCATGTTTTCTCTCTTTTTTCTTTAATAAAAGATGCTGCTCTATGTAATGAGTCAAATGTGCCAGCATCTGACCAGAAACCCTTTACAAATGCATGTTTAAGGGATAATTCTTTGAGGTAGTTGTCAATAACATCGGTTATCTCGTACTGGTTGCGCTTGCTGAGTTTCAATTTCTTTATTATGCCAAATACCTTATTATCAAACAGATACAATCCTGTCAAAGCATAATTTGATTTTGGCTTTTCTGGTTTTTCAACGATATCTACAACCTTCCCCTCTTTTATTTCAACAACCCCAAACCTGTTTGCATCAGGAACCTCTTTCAGGAATACCATACTGCCTGATTTGAAGCTTTTGATCTCATTTGAAAAATCATCTTCAAATATATTGTCACCCAATATAACAGCTACATTTTCATTATCAGCAAAATCCTCTGCTAATCCGAGGGCATGTGCGATTCCTTTCGGCTCATCTTGGATTTCATATGTAAACCTGGCATTAAAGTTCTTTCCGGATCCAAGCAGCCTTAAGAAATGGCCCGAATACTCGGGACCAGATACTACAAGAATTTCATTGATATTTGCATCAAGCAAGATTTGTAGGGGATAGAATATCATGGGCTTGTCATAAACTGGCAAAAGATGCTTATTGGTAATCTTAGTTAAAGTCCCAAGCCTAGTACCCAACCCACCAGCTAATATCACTCCTTTCATGAATCGTTGAGATAAGAGTTGGTTATATTTAAAATTTTCCAAATGTTTTTTAGGTTGGGGTTTCCAAAAGATTTAAAAGCACTTATTCAATTTTTAATGCGCTGGACTTTAATTTAAATTCAAAATGGAAGAGTTGGGGATTTAATCGATGTGGAAAAATAAAAAAGTTTCTGTTGTTTTTCCTACATATAATGAAAAGGATTCTATAAAAACTGCAATAGAAGATTTCTTTAGTCAGGGCTATGTAGATGAAATCATAGTTGTGAATAACAATGCTGCAGAAGGCACCTCAGAAGAGGTGGCAAAGACAAAAGCCAAGGAAGTATTTGAGAAAAAGCAGGGATATGGTTTTTCTATACGAAAGGGCTTGGAGGAGGCTAAAGGAGACCTTATAATTGTGTCAGAGCCTGATGGGACTTATATTGGGAGGGATGTCATAAAGCTGCTGGCTTACTCTGAAGATCTTGATGTTGTTTTTGGGACAAGGACAAGCAAAAACCTAATCTGGGAAGGCGCCAACATGGGCTTCTTTATAAAGTGGGGAAATGTATTTATGGCAAAATTAATAGAGATTCTATATAACACAACAACCCTCAGTGATGTTGGGTGCACCATGAGGCTGATAAACAGAAAAGCTTTGAAAAAGATGCAAAGGCAATTTACAATAGGCACCTCCCATTTTGGAGTGGAGATGATGCTATTGGCAATTAAAAATAAGGCGAGATTCATGCAGATTCCGCTGAACTATAAGGAACGGGTTGGCAAGTCATCTGTCATGGGAAATAAATTAAAGGAATTATATTTGGGCATTATTATGATATTATTGATATTAAGGTACAGGTTTAAAAGGCTCAAAAAATAATATATAGTATTTTAAAATAATGGTGAACTATGAAAAAATCTATTGTCTCAATAGTTATTGTCAACTACAATGGAAAGGATTTATTAAAAATATTATTAAAATCCATATCAAAATCAGACTATAAAAATCATGAAATTCTTGTTGTAGACAACAATTCCACCGACGGCAGCCGCGAATTCGTAAAAAAAACCCATAAAAATGCAAAGTTGGTCGAAAATAAGGAAAATTTAGGCTATGTGGGGATAAACTCTGCCTTGAGATACTGCAAAGGCGAATATATCTTATTCTTAAACAATGATATGGAACTTGATAAAAATTGCATTAAAAACCTTGTCAAAACCATAGAATCAGACAAAGATGCTGCAATGGCCGCTCCCAAGCTGGTCAATTTTTACAATAAAAAGCTTGGCTCCGGAGGCACATGGGTTTCAAGGGCATTTTACAATGGCCATATTAAAGGAAGCGGGAAAGATGCTGTTAGGGAAATACCCTACCTAGGCGTCGGTTTAATAAAAAAAGATTTTGTTGAAAAGTTCGGATATTTATTTGATCCGGATTATTTTATCTATGCCGAGGACCTTGACTTGGGGCTGAGGGTAAGGCTCAATGGGAAAAAAATTTTATTTGAGCCAAATGCAATAATGTACCATATGCATGCTCTTACAACCCAAAAAGCCAGCAAGGCTTTCACGACTTTTTTAATGGAAAGAAATTCTTTAATCACATTGTTTAAAGTGCTTTCACTGAAAAATATCCTTATTTTCCTGCCTTATGCCAAATTAATGAGGTTCCTTGCGGTAATCAAAGATTTGCTTTCTTTGAATTTTGGGAATGCATTTGCAAGGATTAAGGCCTTTTTTTGGGTTGCTTCCCATATGGGCTTAATTTATAAAAAAAGAAAAGCAGTGCAGAAATTCAGAAAATCCGATGACCGTTTCATTTTAAAAGTTTTCAGAGAAAAATATATGTTCAGGAAAAAATTCATTGTTTGAGCCTATAAATTTCTGTTTTTGTCTTCTCATTCCTATAGACAATTTCCCCCCTTGACCTTATCTCGGATAGCAGGCTGGCATCCATTATAACCCTTTTATCCAGCCTGAAATCCTGATTTACCCAGGCATATTTCACTTTCTCCAGGTTATCAGGGCTGTCTTGGTAAGCAAACCTGTCTATATTATAGGATAAACACTGGCCTCCTGCCATGAATACAGCATCTTTTTCTGTATTCTGCTTAACCCAGCTAAAATCATCTTGGTACAATCCCCACGAATCTGCAGCCAGGTTTACTTTGGCAATCTCTACAGCTACGAATCCGCCAATAATCAAGGCCAATATGCTAAAAATTATTATGCCGTGCCCTGTTTTTTTAGTTATGTTTTTGATCCCGTTTCCCCAGAAAAAAGCCAGGATTATGGTAATAGGCAAAAGCCTTCTGCCAATGGACCACCCGACATTCAGTATATGCAGCACCCCTGCTAATAAGAAGCCCAGCATCCAGACTATGGCAATATTCCTTGTTTCCTTATTTATCCTTAATCCAAAGAATATGGGCAAAATGAAAAGAAGTATGGATATTAGCCATATTGCCAATATGGCAGATAAAAACGGCACATTATAAAAAAATATGTTGGAAGGGTTTCCATCGGGAACTCCGAAGAATTCCAAAAAAGGGAATATGATGGAATTTATGGAGAATAACCTTGAAAAATCAAAGCCTGAATATGTGGTTCCGACCTCAATCCCATTGAATAAGGAGTTTAAAACCGGGTAAACAGGATTCTTTAGATAAGCCCAGTTCCTTATATACCATAAGGAACTTACTGCGGCAGTTATTGCCAGCATTACTGCGGATTTTCTTAGAAATGATTTACTGCTTTTTATAAAGATTATATAGATTATTACTGGGATAATAACCAAGCCGGTATATTTTGTCAAGATAGCCAATGATAAGCTAAGCGCTGAAATCAGGATTTTGTTTTTCAATGCATAATAAACGCTGGCTAAAATAAAGAATGTCAGCATGCTGTCCGCATAGCTAAAAACCCCATAGTCAATGCTTATTGGCAGGAAAGTTGCAAATAAAGTGCCATAGAAAGCGGCTTTTTTGTCAAATAAATTTTTCAAAATTAAATATGAAAAAATCAATGCTAAGGAGCTGAATAGCGGGGAAACTAATTTTATCCCAAAGTCTGCTGCACCGATGCCAAATAAGCCAAATGCCCTGTAAAACACCGCAGAAACTATGTGGAATAGTGGTGGCGACCAAAAAGGCTGGTCCCTTCCTAAAGGCTCGTATAACGGGATTTTGTAATTATTTGCAATAAACCTCGCGTTTGATATATGCCAGCACCCATCTCCAGCCACATGATAAGGCAAAGCAAGGACAAACCGCATTATAATGCCTATCAGGATTATTATGATAGCAAATTTTGTATATCTATCTAGGCTTCTTAGCTTATTTAATGCATTACCCATTCTTTCTTGCATATATGGTTATTTTATAATGCGGATTGACATATATTTTATTATTTTCTATACCTAGAACCCTGACTATACGCTCCAGCACTTCAAATGTTTTTTTGAAGTATAGCCTGCCCCTTCTTGCAGCAGATTTAAAGCTGAAATATCTTCCTGCACTTTCACTTTTCAAAACTTTGAATCCGGTTTTCTCTAGCATCTTGCTTAGGGTCTTTGCCGAAAAGAAATAAATATGCTCTCGGGCTCTCCTGAATTCTTCCCATCTTTTGCCAAGAATCTTTGCGGCTAAGCTCCCCGAATCCGGTGTTGTAACCACAATAAGCCCGTTCTTTTTTAGTATCCTATTCATTTCTTTTAATGTGTTCTTTGGATCCGGCAAATGCTCAATAACATCAAATATTGTCACTACATCAAACATTTCATCTTTAAATTTCGCTTTTGCCAGGTCTCCATAAAAAATATTCTTAAGCCCCAATCTCTTTTTTGCGTATTCGGAGGCAAATTTCGACACATCAGTCCCATAAGCTTCCCACCCCCTGCTTTCAGCCAGTTCCAAAAAAAATCCTGTAGCGCAGCCAACATCCAGAATTTTTCCCGGTTTTTTATATCTCTCTATTACCTTCAATCTCCTTTTAAAGGTGTTTACTATGTCTTCTTTTTCCTCTACATACAAATTATAGCCAAAAAGTTTCTGGGTGTTGCTGTTTTTAAATTCTGCATTTTCATAATACTTTTTTGTATAGATCTTGTGCAGGTTCTTTTCTTTTAATCTCGGATTGATGTAAAGCAAACCGCAATTTCTGCATCGAACTATCCTGTACCCGTTTAATTTAAGAGCTAACTTTGCATCATCTTTATTACATAAATTGCAATTTACAGATTCCTCCAAAAATATCACCCCGACTTTAAAATCTTAAGAATGGCCTCTGCAAAACTATATATATCTTTCTTTTTTACAAGAATGCCTTTCTTTACTATTTCCGGATGCGAGCAGACATTGAAAGCTATGACTTTTTTGCCGCAGGCCTGCGCTTCAGCAGCTGGAAGATTGAAGCCCTCCCATAAGGAAGCTGTCACATACAAGTCGCAGGCAGCATAATAGTATGGAAGCTCATCACTGCCTGCAAACTCTTTGAAAATCACATTCTTGTTTGCCAGTTTTTTTAATTTTTTATAGTAATTCCTGAAAGTGGGCCTGCCAATAATCAACAATTTCGCATTTGGCATTTTTTTGTTTACAATGCTGAAAATTCTTAATAATGCATGCACGTTCTTATGCGGAGACAGCCTTCCGACAAAAAGCAGAAGTCTTTCATTGTCTTTTATTTTCAGGGCATTCCTGATTTTTTTTCCGTTAATGCTCTTTTTGAACCTTTTGTCTATCTTATTGTAAACAACTTTGCTTTCCAGGCCTGTTTCTTTTTTAAGCTCTTTCTGCATGAATTTGCTTATTGAAACTGCCTCATCAGAATTTTTCAATGATAACCTGTTAAAAAAACCAAATAATTTCAAGTACAATTTTTCAAGGGGGTTTTTGAAAAGCCTGCTGAAGCCGATGCCGTGGTTATGGTAAACATACCTTACGTTGTATTTTTTCCTTGCATAGCTCGCAATTAAATTCATGGGATAGAAATGGCTTATTGCAACATCATAGCCTTTTAATTTATCTGCGGCATTTTTAATTTTTCCATAGTCAAGAAAAAACAGCAATCTGTAAACTCTCTGCAGAAAAAGGCTTTTCGGCATTCCCAAAACTTCCAGATTGTAGCCTTTCGGCTTTATTTCAGCCTCAAGCGCGAAGACAGCGACTTTGTTGCCTTTTTCTGCATAGTCTTCTGCCTGCAGCTGCACAACCCTGTCTATCCCGCTGTAATGCGAAAATGTCGGAGTTAAAATAGCTATTTTCATTTTTTGATTTTGTTAACCTAACTTTTAATCAATCCGCCTACGGCGTATTTTAGGCTCGCTCAATGGCTCGCAATTATTAATATTATATTAAACCTGACAAATGCCTCAGCTTCAGCTTCAAAACCATTACATAAGCCAGCATTAGCTGCTTTATTCCGAGCTTTGAAACGCCTTTTTTCCTGTTTATGAAAACTATTGGGATTTCCACGATTCTTGCTTTTTTCAAATGCGCCTTGAACAAAACCTCCTGGACAATTGAAGGGCCTTTTGACTCAAGCTTTTCCGGCTCTATTTTTTTCAGGATACCGCTCTTAAAGCACCTGAAACCTGAATTGCAGTCCCTTACTCTTAGGCCAAGCATTACCCTTATGTATAAATTGGCAAGCCTTGTTATCATCCTCCTTAACAGGCTTCTTCCCACGTCTTTTCCCTCATTAACCTGCCTTGAGCCAAGGATAATGTCATAATTTTTTATTTCTTTCAGCATTATTGGTATATATTCTGGGTTATGGCTGAAGTCAGCGTCCATCTCAACAATAATATCTGCCTTATTTTTCAAACAATAAATAAATCCATCCCTTCCGGCAGAGCCTCTTCCCCTGTCTTTTTTTCTCAGCAATAAATGCACATTTTTCTGCTTTTTTGATATTCCCTGCACGATTTTCCAGGTTCCGTCAGGGCTGCTGTCATCAGCAACAACTATATGCATGTTTTTTATTTTTAATTTCAGTATTTCGTTTATTAAATTAGCTATGTTTTCTTTTTCATTGTAGGTTGGGATTAGGACAAATGTTTTCATTTTAATAATCTCTTAACACTCTCAACAAACTCATCAATATCCCATTCCGGGGCTATATCGCATTTAGGCTTGTAGCAGCATACGCATCCTTTTTTTGGAAGTATTTTAATTCCCCTATTGTATAATTCAATTTCTTGTGGGCTGGTGGGCGCGAAAAAACACACAACCTTCTTCTTCAGCGCAATTCCAATATGCATAGCCAGGCTGTCCGATGTTACAAGAACATCGCATAAATTAACCAAAGATGCAAATTCCATCAGGGAATTATCGCAGCCGGCATCAATAATTTTTGTTTTAATATTATCTTTTATTTTTTTGTTCCTTTCCTTTTCTTCAGGGCCTCCAAAAAGAAGTAATTTGGCATTTTTTAATTCATTATTTAATTTATCTATTAATCCAGCTGTATCTTCTATGCTTAGCTTCTTGTCCTGCCATCTTCCCCCTGCGCCGGTGTTGATTCCAATCGCCAAATTTTTCCCGATATCGTTTTTTTTGGAAAAATACCTTGCAAATTCAATGCTTTTTTTATCCAGGATTAATTGCGGCTCGTAATTTTTATTTTCGATTTTTAAAATCCCAAACAAAATCTCCTGGTAGGTTTTTTTGTTCAATGCCTTTAATTCATCAGCTTTTTTCCTGCCAAACCTTGAGATAAGCCCAATGTCAAACCATAATTCAGAATCTTCAGTATATACCCTTTTATTATCTTTTAAATAAGCCCCGACAATCCTCTTTGCCTCCAGGGAGGAAGCTAATTTGCATGCTTCAGGCTCGTCATCCAAACTTATTATCAAATCAAAATTTTCATCATTTAATTTTTCTTTTAAATTATCATCCATCAAAAAAATACTATCAATAAAATTATCATTCTTCAGAATGTCAAAAGACTCCCTTTTCGTAACCCAGCTTATTCTGCAATTCTCATATTTATCTTTTAGCCCCGGCAATATCGCAGTTGTCCTCAATACATCCCCTATTGCGCCAAGCTTTATTATCAAAATGTTCATGCTCCTGGAGAATTTTCAGCCTAATATAAAGTTTTCCCTAAACTAAATATTTATAAACATTCATAAATTATTGTTGTCTATGAAAATAAGCAAAGCATGGGCTGAAACTGCAATATTCATTGCCCTATACTTATCAGCTATATACCTATGGACTTTGCCGTTGCAAAAAAGCAATATGCCTTACGGCGAATATGATGCAATTTCCCATGTAGAAGTTGGAGATTACATGGCTGTAAACGACAAATCTCTTGTCAATTTGCCGCATTACATTGATTTCCGCTACGGAACTGATAACTTATACCGGCCGCATACATTATGGTACCATCCCCCTTACCATACTGATTTTGCAATAATCCAGATAATAGCAGGAGAAAGGGTTGTTCCGATATACATAATGAACGCCATTTTCTCAACTGCAATACTAGTTTCTGTTTATTTTGTGATAAGGGCGCTGTTTGGCTTTCTGCCTGCTATTTTGTCAGCATTGCTTTTGGTCTTTTCTCCAAGGGACTTTCTGCCTTTTTTATGGGGGCAGTGGCCTGAAAGGCTGTCTTACGCGTTTGTGCCATTAATCCTTTACTGCTTTTACAAATACTACCTTTCCTATGCAGAAGGAAATGAAAAGCCGGTTTATCTGTACCTGACAGCAATATTGTTTGCAATTGACATTTACATCCATCCTTTGGTTGCTTTCCATTCAATTTTCGGCCTGATTGTACTTTTTGCCTTTTTGTTCTTCAAGGAAAGAAAGATTCCCTTTAACTTTAAGCATATGATCTCCTGCATTTTAATAGTTATTGTCATGCTTGCAATCTTCCCCTACCAGACAGGAAATGTCTTTGTAAGGTTTGCTTTAGAGGAAACTGAATCAAAAGCCAAGGATTTCTCAAGACTGTTTCATTGGTCGCCAAATCCGGAGGATTTCAAAGGCTCTGTTCCTGAAGCTTATTTCTCATTCAGGGAAATGAATGGCTTGTGGACATTGCCGTTTTTATTGCTCGGAATCTTTTTTCTTGCATTCAGAAGGGAAAGAAGGGACTTATTTTTGCTTGCATGGCTTGTCAGCCTGTACTTAGTCCTCCATAGGGATTTGCTTGGAAAGGCAACATTCTTGCACAGGTCATTGTCAGCAACTGCCCATATATTCGCTCCATTGACAGCAATAGGCGCTGTTTATATTTCTTCATTTATAAAAATAAAGCCGTTAAGGGATTATCTGAAATATGCAATTGTCGCTTTATTTGTCATATTGGCGATATCAATAAACGGAAAAAACATAGAGATGCTGAAAGGGGCTTATCAGGGTTTGAGCAGGATAAACCAGGTGCAGTATGAGGCAAGCCTGTGGGTAATGGAAAATGTCCCGGTAGCTTATAATGTCTCTGTTGTCGGAGTTCCAGACCAATTATACAAGCAGCTGCCTTGGATGGCAATATTCTCCCAAAGATTAAACAGGCATTTTGAGTCATTTACGGCAGAGGAAGCCAGGCAGCATCTTTTAAATGATTACATATTTGTTGACTATACTAACTCAATTTTGCTAAATGACCCGGCAAGGATAAAAAGCCTGCAGGAATTTGAATCAGCAGCGCTGGAAAATTTCACTTTATTATACAATAAGAACAATATCAGGATTTATAAGTATCCTCAAAAATGAAATTAGACAATAAGCTGTTTGCCGGAATTGTTTTGATTTTAATAGCAGCATTCTTCTTTATAGTTTTCGGAATGGCTGGATTAAGGCTGGCATTGGGGGTATTTGCTATATTTATTTTGCCAGTTTACCTGATTTTAAACAACTTTGATTTAACCTCTGAGGAAAAGCTCATTTTTTCATTTTTCCTTGGCATTGGAATTTTTCCTTCAATAGTTTACCTGCTTGGGTTAGTTATATCTTTCAGGATTGGGATAATAATAACTTTTATTTTGATGATTTTAATAGGATTCGCTTTAAAGAAGTATAAGCAGAAAAAATAATTATTTTTTTAAAGTTATAGCTATGCCGAATATCATCAAAGCCAAAGGCAGAATGATTCCATGATATTTGATATTCAGCCCGGCCAATCCAATGTAATAGCTGCTTATTCCTATCACCGCTGCGCTCAAAGCAACGCCGATAACTAATCTTTCGATAAAATCAAGCTTTTCATTCCAGTAAAGCATAATAGAATACCCTGGAAAAACAAAGAGCCAGAAAATAGAAAATACCGTCCTTAAAACAATAAAAAAGCTTTCTTTGAAAAATATTATTTTAAAAATTATTAAAAAAATTATAAATAATGCTCCAATATAAATTGATTCCCTCTTTAATTCATTAAAAGCTTCTTTCTTCAATGCAATCAGCCCCTACATTGTTGTTTTTCAGTATTACCAGAACCTGGTTTTCAAAAGCCACGCTTGTAAAGTTATTTTTCAGCAGCTCATTGGCTATTAATAAATTATACTGCGCCAAAACTTGCTGGCTTGAAACCTTGTCAAAGACATAATAGTCAAACTGGCATATGTCCTTTTTCCCGAAAAAATATCCCCTGTCAGTTTCTCTGTCATAGTCCCCGAACGAAAACAGGCCTTTCCTGTAAACTATGCCTCCTCCGCCATCGCCAGGCAGCTCTGTCACATACTCCCTGGATATTTTTCTCTTGTTTATATTGTCAATAAAATCATTCGGATCGACTAAAAAATGCACCCTTTTTGAGTTTCTAAGCAGGGCATCCTGGCTGTAAATGTCCCCATAAAAGAAATATACCCTGGCTTTTTCAGGAGTTTTTTCGCTCAGCCATTTTAAGCCTTCCCAATGAAAACTGTCCATTATTCCTTGCGTTGTTATTTTTTGATAAGCTGGAATGTAGGGGATTTTTATCAAGCCTAAGATAAGTATTAAAAAGACAGCTCCCAATAAGATTGAGTAAATCAAATTCCATTTTTTTATGAAAAATCTTAAAATAGTGTAAGCGCCGAATCCGAAAAAAACTGAAAGGTAAACCGGCCAGAAAAACCTTAATTGAAAGGCTCTTGAATCAAAGCCAAAGTAGTTTCCAAAGCCCATAATAAGCATGCTTATCCCGGCCAGAAATGCAATATGCATATTTTTGATTTTTGCAAAAGAAAGCAAAATGCCCGCCAAAATAAAAACTAATAATAATTGAAAATTCACCAAATAAAATCCCGGGTTTCCCTCCCAGAGGGGCTTTACGGCAAAAGAATACGGCTGTGCAACAAACCAGCTGTACCTGAAGATTATCAGGTAATAAGACGACAGCATTAATGCAAGAATTCCGCCAAGGATTATTTTTTTCAACAAATTAAAATCAATTTTCTTAAATGCAAAGCTAATAACCAAGAAAACAAAGATAAAAAATAATGCAAAAACAAGTTCCGAGGTGTGCGCCATGATTATCGCTGCCAGAAAAATCCCAATCAGCAAAAATGATTTCTCAAGTTCAATCCTATAAATGCTCCAGAAAATGGCTATAAGGAAAAACTGCGCAACTATCGAGGGCCAGTGGCCCCACGTAAACCCAATATAGGCTGGGCCTGCAAACACAAGCAATGACAATGGCAATGACAACAAGGCGGCATTCTTGCTCATGCCTTTAATCACTAGGTACATCATTATCGCTGACAATGAGGCAAGGAAAAATACAATAAAATAAATTGAATCATAAACTTCCAGCTTGGTCAAATAAGAAAATATAACTGCAAGATGGTAGATTACCGGAGGATACCTTCCGACAGCATTTTCAAAGCTGCGCGATATGTAATTTGCCTCAAGCCTGAAATTTCCGGCGTCCTTTATGGCTTCAGCCCGGACTTGATGCTGGAATGCGTCAGAAGCCAGGTAACCATAAGGAAAATCGTGCTTTAATTCGTTATCCCATAAATTGGCGTTGCCTATTAGCAATAATACAGAGAATATTAAAATCAAATATGAATTTTCAAAAAAGTCGGATAATTTCATAATTATGACTGAGATTATTTGTAGACCTTATCCAGCAGTTCCTTGTTTTTCTGCGCCCAATTCAGTATGTTGTCCATTGCGGCCTCAGGGCTTACTTTCGGCTTCCAGTTGAATGTAGAGCATACCTTTTTTATGTTGCTTACATAAACGCACTGGTCTGCCCTTCTCGGATTTGGCTCGTATTTTATTTTTGGCTTAAATCCCATCTTCTTTTCCAGGTAATTTGTCGCCTCAATCAAGGACATGGTGTTTTTAACGCCGCCTCCTACATTGAAAACTTCTCCTTTAAAGTCGTCTATGCTTTCAATCTGCTTTAATACCAGTTCACATATATCCCTGATGTAAAGCACGTCCCTCAGCTGCTTTCCTTTCCAGCCAATGTACATCAGGGGGAATTTGTAAACAAAAGCTATGGGCCACCAGCTGAACCATCCTTGTTTTGGAAGCCCCCATTGCCATTCCCCGCCAAGGCAGGAAAACCTGTTAACGATTATGTTCAGGTTAAATGCATTGGCATATTCCTGGCAGAACAAGTCAGCAGAAAGCTTTGTCAGGCCGTAAATGGAGTGGTCATTGCCGTCAACAGAAAAGCTCTCATCAATGCCATCATTGTATTTTTCATCGTCAAACTCAAATCTTGTTCCAAGCTCCTTTCTTTTTATGCCATTTATCTTGTCCCCGCTATAAACCTTGTTTGTGCTCCATTGTATCACCTTAATCTTGTTCTTTCTTGCAAGCTCCAGCACATTGACGACAGACAAGAAGTTATTCGTAAAATCAAAATAGGGGTTTTTGTATCCCTCAATTGCAGACGGCTCTGCAGCAGTATTTAATATGATATCGATTTTTTTGCTTATATTGCTGAAATCTTCTATATTCCTTATATCTCCATGTACAAACTCAACGCCCCTGTCTTCAAGAATTTCCCTGGATAATTCAACGCCTCTCCTTACCAGGTTGTCCATTGCAATGACGTTAAAGCCCTTCTGCTTCAGGAACATTGACAGGTTAAAGCCTATAAACCCGCATCCCCCGGTTATTAAGACATTCATCAAAAACCCCTCGCAAAATTATTTGATTTTGGTTCTATACAGTAATATTTAAATTTTGCTATGCACATATCCAAGAATAACACAACATTTAAATAGTGGTTTTTTGGTAATTAAGGCAGGGGGTGCAAGAATCTCAATTAAAGTTTTGAATTTAATTAGAAAACCTTTCTCCAGCTCTTTTTATCTATCGCAAATTATCTTGTCTTCAAAAAACAATATTCGAGGTGAATTTTCATGAAAAAAATAAATGTTATATTATTGGCTATAGTAGCAGCTGTTCTTTTTTCTGTAGCTGTTTTCAGCCAATTAGCCCCAATAATAAGCACTAAAATCAAAACAAGCCAAATAACTCCAGCAATAAGCTTGGAGGAAACAGAAACATGCAAAACCGCTTTTTACAATGAAATCCAGAATATTTACAATAACTGCATTTACTACAATAACTATACAACTTGCTTAAATACCTCGGGTCCAAATACTGCCTGCTCTTTGCAGCAAAACACATGGAATTTCCAGTGCAAAACTGGAGAAATTACTTTAGTAAAAAACACCACAGAATGCAGGCCAAACAAGGAATTTATTATTTCCATTGACCAAGGAACTGCTGTTTTAAAGAAGCAAATAGACTATTCTGAATGGGGGCCATGCATTTACAGCCAGGAAAACAGCTGTTTGATTGTAACTTGTCAATCTAGATACGATGGAGCCAATGATGGCCAATTTCATGGATGCAAAAGCGGTACAAGCTGCCAAAGATTTGAGATTTGCGATAACAGCATAAAAACTTTGTACAAAAATTCAAGAGAAGATTTTATTGAAAATGACCCTAGCTTCCACCTGCTTAAATTGCCTCTTGCGGAGGTGCCACAATGAAAAAGATAATTTTAATTGGGATTTTTGCAATGTTTTTGTTAGTCAGTATAGTAAATGCACAAGCAGATTTTAGCGTGGGAAAGCTAATTAATGCTACTATCTTTAAACAGCCAACAATCAATGCTTCCATTGAAAATTCAACAAATAAGAATGTCGCTTCTGGCATGACTGGAACTATGTACAACAAATCATCAGTTTGCATAAACCAGAGTGTAGGTGGATGCTATTGGGAAATGGATGTTCCAGCAAGTTCGCAGGCTTATGTTGAATGGACTAAAAAGGGAAGCCAAGTTCTTATCAATAATCCAGATACAAACTTATCAGCCTGCGGTTGGTTTAATATTACTTCAAAGGCAAGCGGATACAGAAAGTTTTTAGACAGCACGGATGCAAATGCCAATTCAAGAGGAATAGAATTTTACTGGACTGGTGCAGACCAGGGCGACCAGTTGAATGTTGTTATCTACCCACAAACGGGCTCAAGCGAATTTTCAAGAGTTCAACCTAATGGATTTCCTACAAATGTGTGGCAATCAGTATGCTGGAACTGGAATGATACAGTCAGCCTTTTATATGTTTTTATTAACGGAACTATTGTAGGACAGAGCGGGTCTATAACTGCAGGAGGAGGACCTAACATTCAAAGCATTATAAGGCTTGGCTGGGATTATACTCCTGCAACAGAAAACAGGGAGTTTGAGGGCATTGCACAATGCTTTACTATTTTCAACCAAACCTTAAATTCAAGCGAAATAGCAAAGTTAAGCAGTAAGTATTATTGTTTGCCGGATGCAGAACAGACAACTGGAGCTGAACCTGATACATCACCGCCAGAAATAAATCAAAATTCCTACAACATGACGTCAGAAGGCGGTGAAGGCTGCATAAATTGGAGAACAGGCGAAACGAATCAGTGTTCTACTAGTGATACAACGCCTACAGTAGAATTTACTACAAATGAGCCTGCTTTTTGTGCAATTGACATTTCTAATGTAAATTACACAATTATGGGAATCAGCAGAAACTGCACTATTGGAGAAGGGACAGCAAGCCATGCATGCACTTTAACTGTGCAAGATGAATTAGTCTATGAAGATTCAACTATGCACATTAGCTGTAAAGATTCAAATAACAATCAAAATTCAACAAGCACTTCTGGGGCATTAAGCCTTACAATAACGAGCTTGGAAACTGGAGGTGATGCAGCTATAGGAGTTGGCATCCAAAATGCCCTGCTTTCTGGCTATACAAATTATACAAACCAGCAGATATACGCAAGAAAATTAGACAATACGCAGGATTTTGGGACATTTGATTGGGTTGCAAAGAAAGGCAGCAAGGTATGGGCCTTCAACTACATAACAAAAGGGGAGGAGCATGTTGGCATGTTTAACCTGACTCCGGTATTGTATGTGTTGGAGATGAGCAATATAACAAATACATCTATAATCAATAGGGTAGAGATAATGATTAATGCGACTAAATGAGGCTGGAGGTGGTAGCAAAGAGGTATTGAGATGGAAAAGGAAAAAAGGGGGCGGGCAGGAATTATTTCTGCTTTATTTGTTATTCTAGGCTCCATTATTTTTGTAAGCGCAACTTTGACTAATTCTACTGAAAATTCTTTCACTATAAGCTTTAACGAATCCTTGAATATAACTTTTGTAGCTTTAAGAAATAATGAAACAATAAGTGAGGCAACAAATACAGCAATACCATTAAATGAAACAGCAATAGATGGCGTTACATCTGAAAATCAAACAAACGAATCAGTTATTATAAATGGAACTATTAATTTACCAATTCCTGCAGAAAATTTAACCTTGATAAATCAAAGCAATTTAACAGTGCCTATTAATAATACAAAATTAATAAACGTAACATTGCCTGAAAAACCGATAAAAAACCTGACGGAAATAGTTGAAAAACATAAAAACAAACTCAATAGTGAAACTGAAGATTATTTTAAAAATATTAAAGATAAAAAGGAAGAAAAGGAATTTATTATTAAATTTAGGAATTCTATTGATGAAAGTAAATTATCTAATGTCACTTTAGAAAAGAAAATTGATAGGTTTAAATTAACCAAAATAAACGGAAAAATAGAGGACATTGAAGGCTTGATTGAGGATGCTGAGATTGAGTTTATGGAGTTGGAGCAGAATACAGAAATTTTAGAAGAAAACATACCTTTTAACATAAAAAAAGTAAAGGCTGATTCTGTTTGGAACTTAAGCAATGGCTCCGGGATTAGAGTTGCTGTTTTGGATACTGGAATTGATTCTCATTCAGATTTAAGTATTGCTGGCGGATATTCTGTTGTTTCTGCTGATTATAATGACAATAATGGCCATGGAACATCTGTTTCCGGGGTTATAGCCGCTTTGTCAGATAATGAAGGCTTAATAGGGGTTTCTCCTGCTGTTGATTTATACACAGTAAAGATAATGGAATCCTCTTCCGGAAGCCTGTCAGATGCCATTGCCGGAGTTGAGTGGGCAATTGACAACAACATGGATATAATAAGCATGAGTTTTGGAATTGAAAGCTATTCGCAAATCTTTAAAGAAGTTTTGCAGGAAGCTTATGATAATGGAATTTTATTGGTTGCAGCATCTGGAAATGGAGGAACAGATAATATTCTGTATCCAGCAAAATATTCCTCCGTAATAGCAGTCGGAGCAACAAACGAGAATGACGATTTAGCATCTTTCAGCTCCTACGGCTTTGAGCAGGAATTAGTTGCGCCTGGAGTTGATATTAATTCAACTGATTTAGGCAATGGCTACAACACTGCCTCAGGAACCTCAATGTCAGCACCTCATGTTACAGGAGTTGCTGCTTTAATAAAATCGTTTAATAAATCATTAACCAATATAGAAATAAGAAACAAATTAAGGAATGATGCCTTGGATTTAGGTGAAGCAGGAAAAGATGATATGTTTGGTTACGGTTTAGTACAAATAAACTTAGAGGTTTTCAATTTTACACAAATTAATGAATCTTATTTTTATGAAGTGTTTAATGTGAGCAATTACAGATTTTTTAATGAAACTTTAATTTTTTGGTTAAGCGGAACGGGAACTATAGATGATGTGAATTACCAAAAGGGAATTTATTTCATAAACATTACATTCAATAATGGCAGTATAAATTCTAATTATTATAATGTGAGTGAGAATAGAAGTATTTTTATACTTGCCGCGTCAATTTCCCACAGTGATAATTTTTCTATAGATGGCAGTTCTTCTGATGGTATACTATGGTTAGCTTGGGATTATCAAGTCAAGATAAGCGAAATGCCCGGAACAACAGATGCTGAGTGTTACGACACTGATTTAGATTGGACAGATGTTGAGTATTGTTTCGCTGCTACCACTAATGATATGAATAGTTGTGAAGCAGATTTCTCTGAGATTGATTGCAGTTCGACAATTTGCGATGATAGTGCTTCATTAGGTGTTTTCCATTCAATATTAGATACTTCTGTTATTGGAACTAATTCTACGAGGGGAGTATTTTACGTAAATTGCGTAACTGGTACTCCAGAGAGAAATAGGATTGCAACCACTAAAGTTTCTTATTTCATAGACACTAAAAGGACTCGATGCCTAAATGACTCTGATTATGTAGTTGAAGGTTATTACAGCAATGGCAATTGGGTGGAGATAAGACAAAGCACCTGTTCGCAAACAGAAATATGTTCTAATGATTTGATTAATATTACAGACCCCGGCAAAACTATAGAAAGTGGCTCAACAGATCCTTGTGTTGTAGCTAATGTTTGCACAGGAACAATAGCAGCAATAGCCACGGACTCAAAATCAAACCCATTATCTGGACTAAAAGTTTACAGTAATGGTGTGCAACAAGGAACAACTGATTTAGATGGTTCAAAAGAAATTTCTATATCTGACTCAACTTGTGGCTCTTCAAATAATGTAACAATTAAATGCTCAGATGATACAACTTGTGATTCTAAATTTACCTCAGTAGACACCAACGGAGATTATGATTCTTTAAGCTTTACTTGCAATGTTTGCATCAATAAAACTGATTTATCAATTAAGACATCAGATGTAACAATAAAATCACAAGGCAACAAATATAACATAACAGCTTTAATCAACGTTGAAAAGGTTAGCGCAAACAACGTCCAAGTCTACTTCAGAGGCGAAAACATAAAGCAAGATTTCACATTAGTTGAAACAAAAATAATAAACATTAACCCTTATCAAAATCAAAACGTCTCTGTATTGTGGGACTTAAATAAAACTTATTTTGTTTCCGTATTTGTTGATTTCAGCAATGTTGTAGCTGAGGTAGACGAGAGCAATAACTATGTCAGAAAAGCAGCTCGCCCAGCAACTAAAGCCTATGTTGATGTTTCAACAGATTATGCTGTGCTAAACGCAGTTTACAGCAACTTCCTGGACGATTACATTGATTTAGTATCAGAAGCTAATGCAGAGGTCAAGATTTACATTGGCAGAAAGAATTCAAATATACCAAGAGGATTGCAAACTACCGATAAAAAGAATTGGAAATTTGAAAATAACATTATAACTTTTACAACAAAAAGTGAAGGCCTGCCTTATAACGGTTTGGCAGTTAAGCAGAATAATAATATTTACATCATAGGCAATGAAATTGATGGTGAATTAGCAGCATTAAGAAAGCTAGTGGATAATCAAGAATTCTACTTTTCTAAAGCTGTAACTGAAAGAATTGACTACATCTCAGAAGAAGATTTGGATGGTTTGTTTGTATTTGATTATCTGCATACGGATGAAAACCAAGCTAAATATAGAAAGAATAATGCTAACTTTGCTAAAGTTGTGGAAAATGTTTTGAATTCAGATGTTTCTACTTTAGCGATTAAGCGTGTACTAACAACTAATGATAACACTTCATTAAGAATCAAACATATTAATGCTGAATTAAGCCCTAAATTCCAGCAGTTCTCTAATTCTCAGCCTGTAGTTTTAGCGAGAGGTTTGTGGAGTAATTTATTTACGTGGGAAAGGTTTGGGTTTGAAATTGCTAGAGGAGTTGGGACTAATAAGCCAAGGGATACATGGCTGATAGAGATTACTGGAGGACCAAATACTGAATGTGCCACCTGTCCAAATTACAGATTTTCTGATTTAACCCAATATTATTGGCCGGCACTTATTTCTGGGGTACAAGCTTATTCTAACAAGACGAATATTAGTTATGTAGGATTCTCTAATGGATGTAGGACTGCACTTTCAAGTTTAGAATTGTATAATGATAATGGAAAAGCCAATGCAGGTTATTATAATAACGGAAGTGATTGGATATTGACAAATTTATCAAAACGTCCTATAGATACTTTTGTTGGAGTTGGATGTACTGGGGCTTTTGATCATGAATCTGCGTTTAAAACTTATTTTGGCAAATATGGTCAACAAATAATCAATAGGGCAATAAGTCAAAATTTTACACATTTTAGTGAAGACGAAACTGGTAAAAGATTGATGGAAAAGTGTCAACAAGAAACCAATTTCTATTCAAAAGGTATTTGTTTGGGTGCAGCAAATGGACTACAAGGACCAGATAGTAATGGTACCATATCAATGAATCTTAATCAAGACTACTTAAATTGGATATTAAATAGTAGTGATATACAACCTGGTTTAAACGTTAAAATAAACCATACAAAGTTTATTGCTGGATATTCACATTTTATTACCGGATATATATCTGATTCAGATGGTGTTGTATCGAGATTTGACATTAACGATATTAATGATGGTATAATATCAGGGGATAAGTCAACCACAGAGTTATATGCGTCTCACCATGGTCAATTGTCAGACGGAAAAGAGGTTCAGGATTCAATAAAAAAATATATAAATAAATGAGGAGGAGAAATATGAAAAACAAAACATATGGTATTATAACAATAACAATACTTTGTATAATTTCAATATTAATCTTGTCTAATTTTATTTATTTAAAATCAGAAAAAACCATTTCACATTACGTATTGCTAAAGAACATATCTTTGATATATATACTATTTTATCTTTTAGTCTCAATATTTTATGTGAATGAAATATTTAAATATGGAGTTCTAATCAAACATAAATATTTTATTTACGGACAACTCTTTAATATAACTTCTTTTTATGTAATAGCTAATTGGCTATTTACTTTATCTATAGAAAATGAAGTAGTCAATACAATTAATAAATTTATTGGGTCATTGCTATTTCCAGGGCAATATTTTATTAATTATTTTAAGTGTTTAGAACCTGGATGGAATTGTTCATTCTTTGATTTATATATAACCCTCTTTTTTAATACTATAATATTCACTACTTTAGGCTTTATACTAGGTATAATACTAAACTTTACTCATAACGGGAGAAAAAATGTCAAAAAATAATCCAATAAAAGGCTCAACCAATCAAGACAGCTCCAGAACAATGAATATGATAAATGTAGTATGCGACAATACGCAAATAATTTCTGTTTATTACAATGACAACGCAATAACATTATGCGATTCAAAGATAACAACTATTGACAATAATAACGATTATGATTCCTTAAGTTTTGATTGCAACATCCGCATTAACAAAACAGATTTATCAATTAAGACATCAGATGTAACAATAAAATCTACTGCTACTAATAAATTTAATATTACAGCATTTATTAATGTTGAGAAAGTCAATGGCACCATAGTTATTGATTTTAGAGGACAGAATCTTAAAGGTGGAATTACACAAAATGAATCCAAAATAATATCCGTATCTCAATATGTCAATCAAAATGTATCTGTTTTATGGGATATAAATTCGACTGATTTCATATCTATCACTGTCGACTTCAAAAACACTGTAGCAGAAACCGATGAAAGTAATAACTATATAAGAAAATCTACAAGACCAGCGACAAAAGCTTATGTTGATATTAACACAGATTACTCTGTTTTAACTTCCGTTATACAGAATTATTTGGACGATTATATTGATATAGTTTCCAGCGGACAAGATGTTAGTATTTATGTCGGAAGAAAGAATTCAAACATACCTTCAGGAACTCAAACTTTAGGAAAAGAGAACAACAGATGGGGGCTAGACAACAATCTTGTTTTCTTCAATAGCAAAAAAGAAGGTTTGCCGTACAATGGAATAGCTGTTAAATCAGGCACTAACATTTATGTCTTTGGAAACGAGATAGATGGAGATATTGCAGCATTAAGAAAGCTAGTGGATAATCAAGAATTCTACTTTTCTAAAGCTGTAACTGAAAGAATTGACTACATCTCAGAAGAAGATTTGGATGGTTTGTTTGTATTTGATTATCTGCATACGGATG
>Ga0209541_10000504_pt1 | contig 76797 bp, 80 predicted proteins | sample RifCSPlowO2_01_FD_184027 | JGI IMG/M metagenome (GOLD analysis project Ga0209541, IMG submission 184027) | Groundwater microbial communities from Rifle, Colorado - Rifle CSP2_plank lowO2_0.1 (SPAdes) (version 2) | ecosystem: Environmental > Aquatic > Deep subsurface > Groundwater | place...
GGTAACGCAAGTTTATAAATTCTTAATCATTATCTCTAAATTAACAAAATTTAGAGGTGTTAATTGATGAAAAAATTAATTTTATTAGGACTATTAATAACTGCAGCTTTAATGTTGATCGGTTGTACTAGCCAGCAGCCGGAAGGATTGCCTGCTCCGGCGGGGTCAGATGCGGCTATAGCTGGGCAGGGATTTGCAACCGGAACTTATGACCGTGAGTATCAGTTATACAGTCATATCTATTCTAACGGATTTCTAGACAGTTATTTAGTGGAAAATGGAATCTGGAATTATTTGGGTAACTCAGGTGTAGGAGCAAAAGTTTCAAGTGGCGCATTTACATTAACAGTATTGCCGCGAAGGGAAGGAAACCTGCGAGATCCAGGAAGCAGGGTAAGATTGAATTCAGCTTGTTCTGGATATACCATAGAGTTTCAAAGGGGTAACAGGATGGGTACGTTTTGGATAACTACTCCTGCCGGCGTTATGGATAACTTTAGAGTTCGGGTAAATACGCCGCAGCCAGTCCATCAAATTTTAGGAACCAACGATGCTATTACTATTCATAATATCGGTCAAAGTGTGGCTCCAACTAGAGACGATGTGGTTTGGTTTACCTTGCATTGTGATATACCTAGAAGCCAACCTCCAGCAACTACCAACACAATAGAACAACCTAATCAAGTTGTACCTACTAGCCAACCTCCAGCAACTACCAACACAATAGAACAACCTAATCAAGTTGTACCTACTAGCGGCGCTACTTAGCTGTTTTAGTTCTACTGAATGTCCGAATGGTGGGAATAGGTATTGTGATCCTTCAGCACCCAATGCTTTATCATATTGGACATGCGGCGATAATAGGCAATGTCTTAATTGGATAGGTGAGATCCATTGTCGAGCCGGTCAGACTTGTCGTAATGGACAATGTGCGTAATAGGTAAGGTGTTTGCAACAAATCAGTTGTCAATAATTTTTTTTTATAATCTTCTTTTTTTAATTCATAACTAATTTAAACTTACTATCTTCCCAGTTAATTCATGTTCATCACCATTCTCGGCGGAGGCAGCTGGGGTACGGCTTTAGCAGTTCATTTAGCCAAAAAGAATCATCAAGTTAAGGTGTGGGAATTTGTAGAACAGCAGGCTAAAGAAATGCAGGAGCAAAGAGTTTGCAAATTGCTGCCGGAAGTTAAGTTGCCGGAAAATATTTTTATTTCTTCGCAAATGAAAGAAGTATTCCCCAGCGATCTGGTATTATTAGTCGTGCCTTCAGAACATGCTGAAAAAACGGTCCAGCAAGCTAAATCTTATCTTAATCATCAGCCAGTAATTATCTGCTCCAAAGGCTTTGCCCCAAGGACAAGATTGCTTACTGAAGCCATTAGTGAAATCATTCTTAACCAATTATTTTGTTTATATGGGCCAACTCATGCTGAAGAAGTTGGCAAAAGCTTGTTTAGCGGAATAGTTTTAGCCGGCGGAGAAGGAAAAGAGAAATTGAAAAAAGTGTTTGAAAATGAACGTCTGAGAGTTGATCTATGCGATGACCTAATTGGCGTGCAAGTGGCGGCAGCATTAAAGAATATTATTGCTATCTTTGTTGGCGTTATTGATGGTGCGGGATTGGGTGATAATGCGAAAGCGTATGTGATGACAAAAGGGTTAGAAGAAATAAAGAAAGCAGGCTTGCAGATGGGGGCTAAGGAAGAAACCTTTCAAGGGTTGGCAGGAATAGGTGATATTATTGTGACGTGTATGAGCAAACATTCACGAAATCGTTTTGTAGGACTAGAGGTGGGGAAAGGACGCAAGCTTGATATTGTTCTTAAGGAAATGAAAATGGTGGCAGAAGGCGTAACAACCGTTAAAGAAGTGGTACAGTTAGAACAGAAATTGAAGCTGAAGCTGCCTCTTATTTCAGGACTTTATAAAATTCTTTTTGAAGGGAAAAAAGTAGAAGAAATCTTACGCAGTTTATGATTTCTCAACGGCGGATGGTCTTTTTATTTCTCTTATTTTACCAATAATTCTCCCGAAAAGAGCTCCAATAAAGGAAGAGAATATAAGCATGAGAATGGCAAAAGATTTTTTCATAACATGGAAAGCGTTATTTCCGTCTGCCCATGGGAGAAAGTAAGTTATGGATTTAAGCAATATCGCTGATTTTGCTTCCCAAGAAAAAAAAGTGGCTCGGAGTCCTTCGTCAATAAAAGACATCAGAAGGAGGGCAGGATAGGAAAGTGGTTATAGGCGAATAGATCCCCAGAAGAAGCATACTTATGCTGATGATGAAAGGATAAATCATGCCGAGAGAACGCCACGCTGCCAAGAAGGTTGTTTCTTAAACCAGACAAAGAAAGTCATTTTTTTCTGGGGAAAAGTTCTGTCAATTTCTTTTCATCGAAGCCGATGATGATTTTTCCGTCGACATCAATAACGGGGACAGCCAGTTGGTTCGATTTTTCAAGCAATTCATCACGCCACTCACTTTCTTCCGTCGTATCGCGTTCCTCAAACTTAATTCTGTTTTTATGGAGCCATTCTTTTAGTTTTTTGCACCACGTACAGGTAGGAGTCATATACACAATGACAGTCATAATTCAGGTAAGAAAGATAGGTTTATATATATTTTTTGATTCATTTTTGCGCATGTATGAAAAAAGAGTATTAATGGTTTTGAATGTTTCCCTTGCTTTCATGGCTTTTTTATTATTGTTAGCCTTTTTTGATGTTACCGTGCCTAATTTTGGGGAAGTTGTCTATCGTCTCGATCAGCATACTCCTTTATGTGTTCTAGTATTGCCGGAAGAGCATCATAAGATGTCGGATCTCCCCCGCTGCTGTTTAGAAGCACGGCGGCAAGTTCTTTGTCAATGGAAAGTCGAAGAAACAGTTTTTGGTGAAACACAGTGGGAATGTCGCGCTTCAGGCAGCGAGATCGGTTATTTATTAAATAGTAAAGGGTATCACTACTGCACACAGCAACCCTACTGGCCATGATGACAAAAAGAAAAAAACAAAGAGATTTACAGCAAACACTTTTTATTATCTTAATAACCATGGTTCTCTTTTTAGGAACCCTGAATATTGTGAAAGGGTTAGGATTCTTCATTCCTTCTCAACCATCCCTTCTGGTGGTGAATAATACTATTAATCTCGAAGAGATGACGCTAGAACAAAAAATAGCGCAAATGGTAATTGTTCATGGCGGGCTTTATAATCTCCAAACTTGGAAGAAATTACAGTTGGGTGGGGTCCATCTTTTTGCGATGCAAAGAGAGGAACTTTTTCGCAAAACCATCAATGAGTTTCAAAAAGAAATGATGATCCCTTTTTTTGTGTCGGCAGATTTTGAAGGTTGCCTTAATCCTTTTTCTGCTTTTCGGCCCTCTATCCCTGTTCGTGAAATTACTTCTGTGGGAGATGCATTCGAAAAGGGCAAAAGCGAAGGCAGTTATCTTCATACTTTGGGATTTAGTGTTAATTTTGCCCCCGTCGTAGATCTCAATGACCAAATTTGGAAATGCCGTTCTTTTCCTGGCAATGCTACCACCATCGGAAAGCTGGCAGAGGCTTATACCTTAGGCTTGCAAAGAGAGGGAATAATCGCCACGGCAAAACATTACCCAGGGAAAACGCTGGTGATTCGGGATCCACATAAAGAAGTGGTTGCGGCGGTGATTGAGAAATCTGATCTTCTTCCTTATGAAAAATTGAATAAAGTCGTGAAAGGAGTGATGGTGAGCCATCTTATTGTCGAAGGGGCCATTGATTCTGAAGGAAAGCCTTCTGTTGCAGCGAGAGAAATTGTCGGCGAACTCAAAGAGAAGTATCCTGGACTTATTTTTACCGATGAAATTCAAATGTTAGGATTACGAAATTTTTATCCTTCTTTAGATGAAGTTTACATTAATGTCTTCAAAGCAGGAAATGATATGATCCTTAATTTTGGGGAAGATCCGGAAGAAATGCATCGCATGATTCAGGTGGTAGCAGAAGCCGTACGACGGGGAGAAATTTCCAAAAAACAGATTGATGCTTCCGTCAGAAAAATTCTTATGGCGAAAGGGTTTAGAGTGAAGTAAGAGATAGATTTTGATGATTGATGATGAGGAGCGTCCCTTGAGGAAGAATTTTCCACGAGGCATCTTTCTGTAATGGTTCTGAACAAATGATAATTCTTTCTTTTTTTGCAGTGCCATGGAAAAGTAACGTGGATATTTTTTGTGGCTCTGTAGAAAATCTCGAAAAAGTCGCCTTGGCCGTAACCTTCGTGCCGCTTTCATATCTTATTTTGAGTGGCGGCGCCTACCAACTGGTCTTACGAATAGCAGTTCTCAGGTTACTTATTGGCCTAGGCGGCGACTTTTTCTACAGAGCCATTTTTTGTAATAGATATAAATAATAGTTTGCAAAGGCGAAGAGATAATAAAGTTAGAGCCGTTCTCTATCTTTAATTTTTCAATCAGATGGGGGGATACGTTGAGGATATTTTATGATCGTCTGGCCTAGTAAATAATACATTAGTTTTTTTGAATCTGTCGTGTCAAGAGGATGGAAATATTGTTTATAGGGGATTTCTCAGGAAATAGTTCCATTATGCGCAAGGACGATATCTTCTTTTTTTTCTTTGAACTGGAAGGGGTGAGTATTGTGATATTCTAGGTCACTTTTTGATTTCTTTCTGGCGTGGAGAAGCAGAGCTGAACTTTGAATAAGGAGAATATTATTGGTTTGGGAATCATCTAGAAAAGAAGGGGGTAATTTTTTGAGGATCCAAGACTTATCTTGCAGGTAGGCAATACCAAACCATCTTCATGACGATAACTTCCAAGTCCTTTTTCTTGGTTTAAATAACTTTTAAGCAAGAAATCCCCTGCTTTAGCATTGGGGAGGAGGTCAATTCATGGCTTTGATTTTGGTCAGCGGTAAGACGTTTAAATTCTTGATAAAGGCAAGAGGAATTTACTTTCCCTACGGCGAAAAGCATACGGCACATATTAACGGAAGCAGGAGAGGTAGGAGAGAGGTTTTAAGTGTTTTGGCGTGAAACTTTCTGGATGATTATAGAGTCCCTCTTACTACTTTCTAAGCGACATCTTTTTAAATAAACACTTACTCGAAGCAACTTAGGGTATCTACATACACCTCATCCGGGCTTAGAATTTAACTTAAAAAATGTCTAAATCAGAAAGAACGGGAAAAGTAAGCAGTCGAATTAAAACAAAGAAGAAAGCATGGTATCCTATTATTTCATCTAAGATTTTTGCTCAAAGGGAAATTGGGGAAAGTTACTTAGAAGCACCAGAAAAAGCGATCGGCAGAATTGTGCATAGCAACTTGAAAGACCTTACAGGGAATATTAAAGAGCAAAATGTTTATGTAAAATTTCGCATCACGAATGTGGAAAGAAATGTTCTGCATGCGACGGCTCTCGGCTATGAACTTACGGTGTCCTCAGTAAAACGCATGGTGCGAAAGAATGCAGACCGCTTAGATATTTATTGCCGTTTCAGCACTAAAGATAATCATGATGTGGTGCTTAAAGGCCTTATTTTGACGAAGAATAAAACCTATCGCTCTGTTCGCGCGATGCTGCGCCGTGATTTTTCTTCGTTTATGAAAAAAGAAGCTGCGGTATCTACGTTTGATGTTTTTTTAAGCAATATTGCGAGTAATAGACTGCAGACAACCATTAAAAAGATGTTAACAAAAATTGTTCCCTTGAAAGAAGTTGCCGTGAGGGTTGTGGAGACGCGGGGAATTCTTCCTGCCATGAAAGGCGAGGGTTCGCCTGTTGAGAGTTCCACCATTCAGGCCGAAAACCGTGAAGAAGGGGCAGCCACGCTAACTGACACTCCAAAGACAGAGAATGTAGAAGAAATAGCGCTGTAACCTCTTAATCTTTTTCCTAGATGATCGTCATGAAATTTCTTACTTTTACTGATGTCCATGAAAACCAAGAGGCAATAGAGAAACTGGTGCAGCGTGCCAGCAAAAAGGACATTCAGTTTACGGTTTGTGCTGGTGATATTTCGACTTTTGGCCGAGGACTGAAGAAAATTTTAGGTAAGTTTAATGCTCTGAAAAAAACATTTTATTTCATTCCAGGGAATCATGAAGAAGGGATAGATCTTGATGATGCGGCAAAGGAATTCTCTCATTGCATCCCTTTACATCGAAAGGCAGTTCGTCTTGAAAATTATTGGTTTTTAGGCTATGGCGGGGGAGGGTTTTCTCAGGAAGATACTGAGTTTCGCAAACTTGCCAGGCAATGGTATGGTTCTTATAAAGGGGAAAAAATGGTCTTTGTTACCCATGGGCCACCTGCTGACACTAAGGTTGATCTTCTCCAGGAGCATCATGTAGGTAGCATTGATTATCGTAAATTTGTTGAAAGAATTAAACCTAAGCTTCATATTTGCGGGCATCTTCATGAAACTGTCGGCGTCACTGATAAAATTGGTGAGACAAAAGTCGTAAACCCTGGTTTGGATGGAATGGTTATTGAGTTGAAATAGTGATGAGGAATTACTTCTTCAGAGAAAGAAGATGTTCTAGTCCGACTTCTTTTGTGGCCAGTTCAAGCCCTCTTCGACCGCAATATGATGTTCTGTGCTCGGAAATGAAGTGTTGTAATTTGCTTTCTCCGCCTTCGGCGATAATTCTTCTAACTCTCCGGTATTTCTCCATTGTTTCAATGCCAAATAATGTTGTCAAGCTGAGCAAAAAAACCGTATGTATTAAGTCTTCTTTTGGCTTTAGCATCGGTTCGCCTTTGGATGAGTATAAGCAAAGGCAAAAATTCCTTTTGGAACATGAAAATAAACAGAGATTTATTTTCAGTACTGAAATGTGATATTTTTCACATTTCATGAATCCCCTTTTTGCTGGATCTTAATTGGCGAGAAGGCTCACAGATTGATGCTAAAGCTCCAGACTTAATACATACAAAAAACCAGTCCCTGCTGTCCCTAAACCAACCTCTTGCAAGTAGTGGGGTGGTCTTTTTCCTAAGTACCAATCAGAACTTAATATCATTACTCCCGCAAGCATGCTAAGATTGCTCACGAAAGTTATTTTATTCGCATACATTGATTTGATATAGTCATTCCACATTCCCATTGTTCATAACTCTTCTCTCTTTTCGACTTCTATGGCATCAATAAACACTTTCTTTACATTAATGGCAATTCCTTTCTCTTGGGTGTTAATCTCTACAGCAGACATCAAAGCGATGCCAATGGCGACGAGCTCACCTTTCAGTGTCAAAATGGCCACAGTTTCCTCTTTGCGGAAGTTTTCTAGTTTGCTGATGCCTGGAATGGCCAGATCCCGGCCATGGGAGAGACTGGGAATACTGGAATCAAAAATCCAGCATTTAGGTAAATGTTTAATGGCGTTTTCGACAGGCTGCAGGCAGTGAAGAAGAAATCGAGGGTTATTTTCTTCTTTGTAGAAATAGTATGCATCTTGTAAATCTTGCATTGTTATAAGTTTATCCTGTTCTGTGAATGGACCAGCTTGGGTTCTTCTAAGCTCGGCCATGTGTGCGCCAATGCCCAGAGCCTGGCCAGCGTCATGGCAAAGTTTTCTCACATACGTTCCCGCTTGGCATTTCACTCTGAATAAGATGTCTTTTCCTGCAATTTCCAAAATTTCAAATTCGTAAATTTCCCGAATTCTTTCTTGTCTCTTCACGGCACTTTTTACTGGCGGAAGTTGTTTTATTTTGCCAATGAATTTTTTTATGGTATCTCTGAAGATGGCTTCTTCAAGATCTTTGTGGAGGTGCATGATGCCGACATATTCTTTTGGCGCGGTAAGAAGGAATTGAGTAATCCTTGTCGCTCTCCCAATGGCGATAGGCTGTACGCCTGTAACTTGCGGATCTAAAGTCCCAGAATGACCCGCTTTAGTGATGTTTAGTATACGCTGGACGTAGTCAGAAACCTGATGTGATGTCGGCCCAGGTGGTTTGTCAATGTTGATAAGGCTATACGAAAGGCGTTCTTCAGGTGTACGCTCTTCCGGCGGTTTGCCAAATTCTCCAGCCACTTCTTTTTTTATGAAGAGCTGTTTGTTTACGGTTGGAATCATTATCCCCTTTCTGAGGTGATAATTTAATTATTTTTCCTTTAAAATCAATACCGTCAAATTAAATAGAAAATTTACTTTTTTTCTTCTGCTGTTGCTTTCTTTTCTTTTTTCTCTGGAGAAGATCCTTTTTCTTCTACGCCAAAGAGAGCTGCTCTCACGATGCCTTTTTCATCCTTTCGAACGGTAACCTTGACATGATGTGGTGGATTACGAATGCCATGATGCCATAAAGCATGGTTGAGTTCTTTCTCTAATTTAACGTCTGGTGATTTCATATGGCGGACGAGAAATTCTTTTACGGCGACAACGGCTTTCTTGGTTCGCTTCCAGCGGGGGACTTTTAAGTATTCACGCCGCAAGGGAATATTGTAAATGCGTTCCAGAGTTTTTGTTTCAGCAGCTTTGGCCATGGTTTAGGCTTTAGTTTTAGTTCTTCGCCAGCTTCTTTTAACGTGCGTATGGCGAGAGGGATGGACCCGCTGTCCTTTTCCATAAACTTTAAAGACCGTCCAAAAAGGCGCCCATTTAGTGTGAGTGTGTTGTTTAATAAGCCGTTTCTTCCGGGCGGGATGAATGTGTCGGGCCATGAGTTATGCTTCTTTTCGTGCTTCTTTGCTCATCTGCACGGCCATTTTATCAAGGAAGGAAGTTCCTTTGGGAGTAATGATTCTTCCTTTATGGGCGCCACTTTGCGCTTGTTTGATGAATTCTGCTTTTTCTAACTGTTGCAGGATTTTTCTGATGATCGAGCCAGAGGCTTTATAGAAATGTTCCGGCTTATGGCCGCGCTGTTTACTTCCACCGTATTTGGTTCTTAGTTTTTCTGTACCAACGGGGCCTAGCTTGACGACGCTCCTAAGAATAGCGGCAGAGCGGCAGTACCACCAATCTTCATTATCGGGCAAACGTTCCTGATGATGGCCAGTTTTGACGAACTTACCCCACTGAGGAGGCTTGACAAGGCTCTGTTTTTTTAATTCTTCTGCGACTTTCTTAATTAACTCTCGAGGGTTCACGGCTAAGATATGAGTCATGGATGATTCGGGAGACGGGTTATTTATAAAGTTTTCTTCTTTGGTTATTCGGCAGAGACGCGAAACTTTTATATACTTTGGAAATGTTTTTAATGATTAGAGGTGTGATGATTTGGACAAGAAGCTGAAAGGGTTGTTGTTTTTTTGGGTACTATTAATATTGTTTCTTTCCTGGAGTGTTGCCGCCGCTCAAACTCTGGCAAGCAGTAATTCGTTTGAACGGATTTTTGATTTGCTGAAAGACATTTGGCATACAGTCTTAAAGTTTGGGACGTTGACATTCCTTCTTGGAGACAGCGCAAATCAGAGTGAAAATTTAGTGGCGTTAACGAGAATTATTGTGGCGGCCATTATTGGCATTATTATCTATAACTTACTATCTCTCGGCTTTGCTAATTATGTTAGTAAACAAATCCGTATCGCTCTCGCGGCCCTTTTCTCTATTTTAGGGTTGGTTTTCATTCCGCCGGCGCTCCTTATTGCCATCGCAGGATCATATGGGCTGTTTTTTGCCTTTGTGCTGCTTGGTTTTTTTGTTGGCGGGGTAACATGGCTGCTCGTCGGAACGGCAACGCCAACGAGAGTTCATGCGTTAGGAAAGTTATTAGTCCTTCTGATGGTGTTTTTAACCTTAGGGTTGTTTGATGATACGGCGTCAGGCTCTGGGGGTATTTCTCTTACCGCTGGCGTTGGTACGCAGGATTCCCTTGGAAGTTATACCGAATGGGTCAATATTCTTATTGATTGGAGTTATCTTGTTATTGTTTTAGTTGGTGTTTATCTCTTCTGGAAATTACTTGGGGGAGGAGATGAAAGTCGAGTTACAGGCAGTGATTTTGCAGAAGGCTTCGGTTCACTTAAAGAAAAAGGTTTTGTTCCATTTACACAAAAATATCATCAAAGAGCTGCAAAAAGCACCTTCACTTCCGCCTTAGGAGAAGTGGCAATTGAACAGAAGTGGCATCATATTATTAAGACATTGCATGACGCTCTTGATGGAGTCGCAAACGAATATTATAATTTGACTATCACACCATCATCATTATCTCCCTCAGATGCAGAGTCAGTTTTTGAACATTTTTGGCATAAAGTGGAAGGAGAAGTTCTTACTGACGTGACCCAGTCTCTGAATGAGTGGTGGAAATCAGGTAGTCTATTTAGCAGAAGCGGACGCCGGTTACGATTAACTCATCAACGGAAACTAAAAGCTCTTTTAGATACATTGCAGAAAGATCCACAATTCGTGGCAGATCATGGAAAGGATCTTACAAAATTGAGGACGTATGAGAATCAAATTGATAAAAATCATGATGAGACTTTGAAGAGGCTTGAGGAAATTAAGAAATTAGTTTCTACACTGAACGAGAAGGCGAAGGAAGCGGTTATGGCCGGAAAAGGGGGAATAGGAAGACCAACACCAACTCCTTACAGTGGAGTTCCAGGAGTCTTTAATATTCTTGTAGCTCAACATAAACTGGCTGAGTTTAAAAGTGTAGATATGGACAAGGCAGTTACGTTAGCGAAGCAAGCTGCAGAATTACAAGATGATAAAGCTCATCCTTCATTTGAAGGAGGAGTTGTGTATCTTCTTACGGCGATTATGGAAGAACTGAGAAAACTTGGTGTCGCATAATCATTGCCAAAGATGTTTACATCAATTCTTTTTTTAATTCTCTTAGTAAATGCGGAAAACAGGCGTGGGCTATAGAAATAGCATCTTCTGCTTCAGCCTTTGAAGGGATATATCCCTAATAATTAATATTATTACAGGAGAAAATAATAACTAAATCATTGCCAAAAACCTTATAAAGTTGATTTATTTCTCTGAAAGCAATGAAAAAAGGGATTATAGTTGTCCTGATATTTTTATTAGTATTTACCATTCCTTTCGTAGCTGCTGCTGGTATTACAGACACATTAAAAAATGTCTGGCAGAAAGTTCTGAAAATTGGCGATTTAAGTGCTCTAGGACTCGGCAGCGAAGCAGTTATTGTCAATTTTAGCCGGCTTTTATTGGCATTAACAATCTTTGCCGTCTTTTTTGGCATTACGACGACATTTGGCGGCGAGCAGGGGGGGACATTTCGTTTTCTTAACAAAAATCAAGCCATGATTGTGAGTGGGTTGTTAGCGGTTTTAGGTGCGATCTTTCTTCCTGTTCAAGTTATTTTAGCAATAGGGGGAGCATGGTCAACAGCGATTGCCGCCTTACTTATTGGCGGTCCTGTCGCTGGATTGGGATTTTTATTATGGAATATTCCGGGAGAGGGACATACAGAAACTCGAGGAACGGTTTTCCTTAAATTGTTTTTGTGTATTGCCTTGTTTTGGATTTTAACTGTAATGCGGCACCATATTGCAGGGGGATTGACGTTATAGATGGCATTAAATGATATTCTTTTAACAACGGCAGAACAATTTATTGACATTGCGTTAGGTTTTACAGGGATTCTGATAATCTATTATATTTATCGTTTGTTTACCGTAGAAAAAGGGCCTTCGGATGATTCGGAGTTGGAAGGAAGAAGAGAAGCGGCAGGGAGATGGCTCGGAGAGAGAAGAGAAAGGGCGGAACATCAGGCCGCTTCCAACCGGCGACAAAGGTTATTAGATCCAGCTCGTGGTTTTCTTATTCAAGCAGAACAGTTAATGGAACGGTTACGTGATGAGGATTTGAGAGCACAGACAGCAGCGGCAGTACGGGAAGCACGAGATCATGCTGAGTCTGCCGTGCGGAGAATGCAAAGTGCGCTTCGTGTTATCAGAGCAGCGAGAGCAGGGGCACGAGGCGATTTACGTGATCAAATAATGGGATTAGCAGATTCCTGCCAGGCGACGTTAGAGCATGTGCGAAATGATCTTATTCCTAACTTACCTGCTCATACTGACCCACCTGCGACGTGGGACACGAATGTCGGGACAGTACGTGATAATGCTGAGCAGGTTATTGGTTTCTTAGGTCAATTGATTCATGCTATTGATGAGTTCATAGAACATGATCGGTTAGCGGCGCCAACCATTACAAGACCTGGTCGAGGACGACCACGACCCTCACCAAGTCCTCATGGTTATCCTTAACCGTCCTTAATTAGTGTTAGTCCACTCTTTAAAGTAATTACATACTTTTTTCTTTGAACAATCTAAACAATGCGGGCGTGAGCGTCCTATATTCTTGCCATGCCAACGATAAAAATAAAGGTATTTTTTTACTCTCTGGCAAGGAAATTTCCGTGCTATTCTCACAAATAAATCTCCATCACTACAAGTAATTAATTTCTCATTGAACCCGCCTACGGCAAGAGCAGCATCTTTTTTGTACATCCCAAAGTGCTGCCAGCCGATTTCGGCAATTTTTTCTCTCTCAAATTCTGAGGCCAAACATTTCTTAATTGATTTATTCTGGTCATCGATAGCCACAAAACCAGAGTATAGTAATGAAACGTTATTTCGGCTGAATTCTGTTACCATTGTGCTTAAAGCGTTTTTTTTTAACATATCATCAGCGTCGAGATGACCAATAAATTCTCCACTGGCATTTCGTAGGGCTCTGTTTCGTGCCTTAGCAATTCCTTGATTTTTTTCATTTTTTAGAACCTTTATTCTGGACTCTTGTTTTGCAAGGACGTCAATAATTTCTTTCGTCTTATCGATACTGCTGTCGTCAACGATAATCAGTTCCCAATTTTTATACCGTTGCTTACAAACACTTTCAATAGCTTGAGAAATGAAGCGCTCGGCATTATAGGCCGGCATAATTAATGATACAAGAGGCCTATTCCTTCTAAAATATTCAAAAATCATCTTTCTCTCAGTTTAAGAGAGATTCTAAATCATTATAAGCCTTTTGGAGTTTGTCTTCAGTTACGGCAGATGGTTGTGGTAGACCGACGGCAATATAACGATGAAGTGGCGATCTTTCACTACTTCTATCGGGGCATTCTTTTACACACTGAATGGAGTAAACACCATTACACTTTAAGTAAATAACATCAACGACTTCAACGTTAGGTTCTAACTCTGTTAGTGTTTTTTCATCGAGAATTAATCCTTCAAATCCAGAGGCGGTAGGATTCGTAATTCGTGCTCTTACGAGTTTTGCATACTCAGCACTTAAGGCAGGAAGTGTTGAATTTATAGAGCGTGGATCATCCCTCTCTTGAATAATAATAGGATAAAATGCATTTTCTAGACCTTCTTTGACGGCAAGTTTCTCTACTTTATCCCAACATTCACGAAAATAGGTAAGAATTTGCTCAGTATTCATTTTATTGCGCCTTCCTTAGAGCAGATCTGATTCGCGCTTCTAACGATCGTGCTGAAGATCCACCTACCATTTGTATTATTTTTAATGCTTCTGAAGGTCTTCCCTCACTTTCAAGGAAAGTTGCCAAATAGTAATTTCCTATACTATTTGAGTGGTCTAACTGCCGCAAATATTCTAGTTGTGTTCTGGCGACTTCAGGCCTTACCCACCGGAAAAATCCTACCAGCAATTCAAGTTCTTCTTTTAATGCCCTATACGAAGCTGTTTTTGTATTTCCTTTATCGTCATTCTCCCAAGCTTCTCTTAAGCTTTCAACACGGAGAGTTGGATTGTTAAGATCAAAGTAGCGTGTTCTATTCGTGTTTTCGTCTACAATATACATTTCTTTTCTGTAGCCTTTCTCACGATTGAGAGATGTTTTCTGCACCATTTGTCCATTGGCTTTTTGTAATGCGCCAGCAGCTGAAGTATTACCTCCGTGATTATAATTGTAAACATACGTCGCTCGTTTCACGTGTCTAGGAATTCCTACTTCTACTAATTTCATGGAAAAATCATAGTCGACGGCATTTTCTAATGAAGGGGTTACTCCCTCCGTACGAAAAAAATGACTTCGTCTGAACATTCTCGCAGGATGTATTCTCATTCCAGCTCTCAGGTTGCCGATAATATGTTCTCTTGTAGCTCTCTCTCCTAATTGTTTGTACCATTCTGGGGTATATTCTGTACAGCTCCAGTGTAGTTTTGTTGCTCCTGTTTTCACATCTCGATCGATACAATCACCAAAGGCGAGGCTTGATCTGGAGTCTTTTTCGAGAGCATCATATAATGTTCGCACTGCTGTCGGTAAAAGTTCGTCATCAGGATCGAGCTGTAATATGTATTTTCCACGACATGCTCTGATGGTGCGGTTTGTATTTTCTGCCATCCCGTGATTTTTTCCATCATTAATGACTCGGATAAGTAACTTTCCTTGATACTTTCTCTGAACGTCTTGAAGAATTTCTTGCGTTCGGTCGGTACTTCCATCTTCACCTACAATTACTTCTAATTTACTTACATCAAAATCTCGCTGTTTGGCGATACTGTCAATAGCTTTTTCGATAAAGCCCTCTTTGTTGAAAGTAGGTAAGTATACTGATATTTCAGGACGTGGAGGTACAGTTCTCACTCTCGCTTCATGTACTTTTTTATAAAATAGTTCCTGTGAGGTTCCGTTACTCTGCGCACTCATTGGACTACCATGTTCTATATGATAGGCAGTTGTATCTACAGGAACGAAGAATAATCTTTCACCTAATTTATTATTAAAATAGTCATACATCCTAATACCAAATTCTGTATCCTCTGCTCCATATTGTTGGAAATCTTCATCGAATAGTCCTATTTCAAATGCATCTGCCTTCGAAAAACTGCAGTTTCCTCCTGAAATCATTGAACCAATAAAGTAGCCTGGATCCTGAATGGAAGCTGGAATTTGTTTTAATCTCTCAGTTCTTTCATAGTGTGATTTCCGCCAGTCTTCTTTTCCACCAAATCGTCTGGAAGGTGATAATTTTACTCTACTTAGTTTTTTCTCTCTAATAGCGCTCTCTGTCATGTCCTCTGACTCGACGAAAGCACGATCTTGGATTGTTACTAGTTTTGCCCCTACCTGCTTTGCAGCGTACTGCCATTTCATAACATCTTCTACATAGGTATGGTTCATGATCATGTCAGAATCTATAGATATGATGGTTTCGTGAGTTGCCCTCTTCAAAGCTTCATTTCGTGCTTTGGCTAATCTGAATCCTTTATCGGGCTGCCAAACGTATTTTACGCTGAAAGGAAAATTATGTTGTGCAACGTAGTCTAGCGAACTTCCTGTACCACGTTTTCCTCCATCATCAACGACGACTACTTCAAAATTACCAGGGTCGTATGTTTGTTGTGATAGAGCTAGAAGTTGTTTTCTCAGTTGATCTTCTTGGTTATATGTTGTTACAATAACACTCACTTTTGCTTTTTTTTGCCAATCTGGAGTTGAAAAAGTGCCATCTACTTCGTACTTATGGACTAAATTTTCCAGATTAGTATAATCATTAATCCTATAAACCATGTATTAACTACTTAACAGTGGTTATTTATAAACCTTCCGCTGCTATTTTTATGAAAAATGGGTTTAAAAGAAGTGCAATAGTGGGGGCTCTTTTTCTTATTTTTTAGGAGCGGTAATAGTTCTAATTTTTGCTAATTGTGCTTGTGCGGAGCTATGTTTTGGGAGTTGTTCAAACATGACTCTTGCTCTTTCGTACTCTTTCTGTGCCATATACACAGTTCCAGCGAAGTATCTGGCATCATTATTATTAGGGTCAATGCGTAGTAAAGATTCACATAATCCAAGGGCTTTGCCATGTTGTTTATTATCTCTTGCGGCTATGATTTCAGCACAGTATTCTTTTCTAATTTCATCGAGCCGACTCTGAGAGTCTTTATGTGTCGGTACTATTTTAAGAGCTTTAGAAAAGTACATTCCTGCTAATTCTTTATTTCCTTGTTCTCTGGCAATTGTTCCTGCATAGTAAGCAGCGTGAACATTTTCATTAGCTTCTAAAAGGAGGTTACAATATTGGAGTGCTCTTTCTAAATTTCGTGTTTTCCGATATTCTTTAATTCTTTCTAAAATTCGTTGGGAAGTAAGATCAAATTTTACTGCAGCTAATCTCTCCTTATATACTCGTTCTCTTCGTGCTTCTTGTACTTCTGCTTCCTTTTTTAATGTGGTGGTTTTTTCTTCATACTCCCTTTTTAAAATTTCATCTTTTGTTTTATATTCCTGTTGAAGCGCTCTTTCTTTTTTTTCGACGAGTTTGTTCGCTGCGGTAACAGCTCTCATCACAGTATCTTCCAGCGTTCTAATTTTTTCTTCCTGCTTTTCTATCAATTCCGTTGCGGCCGCCTGAACATCTTTTATAGCAACTTCATATGCTATTTTGTAACTTATGGCTTTTTGCTCCAATTCTCCTTTAGCTGCTTCTAATTGATCTAAAGAACTTCTCATAGTTTCAACTTCTCTTTGATATTTCCGTGCTTCCGTTTCTGCCACAGAAACTCTCGATTCATACTTTTTTTTCTCTTCCTCTGCTTTTTTTATTCTTCCCGTAAGATCACTCTTGCTATGCAGAGCTTCTCGGAGCTGTTGTTGTAATTTTTTTATTTCTTCAGGATTAGCTCCTCCAGCATACCTTCGTTTTTCCTCGGGAGTTAAAGTTTCATCAATTGCTCGTGCAAGAAACTTGTTTGCTTCATTCAAGTCTTTTTGCAGGAGATTTCTTTCTTCTTGAGATTTTGCAAGCTCTCCCATCGCCGTTTCAACAAGACCAGTATCTCCTTCAAGAAGTTTGGCTATGTATGCTTCCAGTTCAGGTTTAGGAAGATCACGAAGGGCATCTTTTGCTGTCGCAATTGCCCGTTGTATTTCTTCGTGTTTCCCTTTTTCTACTTTATCTGCATGGTATTGTTTTGTAAGATCTTTTATTCTTTGTTTAAGAACTAATTCTATCTCAGCTAAATTGTAAGAACCATCAGGTTTAACGTAATCTAGAAGTTCTGCTCTCAGTTCTAATCCTGTAAAAGGGTTATCTGCCATAATTTTAAATAAGAAAATCTATGTTTTTTCTATTCCCTTTCCTGGGCTTAGAAGTCCCATGATTTTCGTCGCTGTATCTTTAGGAAGTGATGTTACATACGTTTGCAAACCTTCTGCACCATGCCTGGCAAGTTTTACCATGCCGATTAATGCTTCAGGCAGTACGTCTCGACTTTGATTGAAAGGAACATACTGGGCTTTCTGTAAGTCTCTTACAATTCCATATGTAAGTTCTTCGAAATGACCGCCACAACCAACAAAGAACGTTCTTGTTGACGTACTTACTAAGGGAATAAGTTGTTTTGCGTCACGTTGGTTTGGACATCCATCCTCTACTCCCATTATTCTATTTTGGTGAGCGTATGCGTCTCCAAAGAGAACAACAGCGTGTTTCTTTTCTGGAAAAGAACTTTTATCTTCATTTATTAAAGCCACTAAGTCGTGTGCTAAACATTCATATGCTTCAGGATCGTCTCCACCATGGGTGTAAACAATTCTTTTCACTTGGCTTTCTAAGATTCGTGGATCAGTCGTGGGATCATTTATTTGCCCATAATCTCCAAGCAACTTTGCTGGAGTTCTAATCCCTTTAAGAATTCCTGATAGATCACAGTGATCTCCTACGCCAATAACGCGAGCAGCAATTCCTTTCTCTGCTTGTAAAATTTGATGTCCTACATATCCGATTACTTTTTGAACAGCTTCAATAACGTATCTCATAGAGCCAGTAGTATCAAATACAAAATAAACTTCCATGGGCGTTTCGCTTCTGCGTTGAGCTGCAGCTTCTAGTGTACATTTAATTGAGGTGTAATCAGGATCAGCTTTTCCTGTAATTAGTCTTTGTGCACTCATTCCAATTTTTCCCGGTTCTGGTTTTTCTAATAGCAAACCTAAATCTCTTTTACCTGCTTTTAGTGCAGCTAATCTTTTCTTTAAATCATCATTTGCCATTTTTTTCCTCCTATCTGAAACTTGATTTCGAGTAATTTAAAATAGACGTTATTTATAAATCTTTCTTAAATTGTTATTCTTAAGTAGTAACTGTTTGGGGGGCTAAAGTTTTAATACGTCCTTCGTTGTTATCAAATTTTAATCAGAAAACTCTCTCACTCAATTTTCACTTTCTGCCCTAAGGCTTGCCCTGGCAAGCCTGCTTCTGAGAAAATCACACGGACACTTCCGGTACGTCCATGAAGTGCGGATACTTTTCCTTTGATCTCCTTTCCTGCAGGAGAGGTCCAGACTACAGTCTTACCGATAACTTTCGCTGCTTCTTCCGGAGAATCTGCAACTTTTAGAATGACTTGTTTGGGATGAACGTGATGGCGTCCTTGACGGAAATGTACGACTGCAGCTTCCATATAGAATCAAAATCGTAGTTTATTTATAAAGATTGCTTTCTTTGATAATCACAAAAAGGGAAAATAGGTTTTACTGTGTGCTAAAATTAATCATTTTAACTCATCTAACCACACTTTGTTTTCTTCTGTTGGTTCAATTCTATGAAGATCTTCACCAAAAGCTCTTGCTGTTGTCATATCGCCAGTATTTCTTGCATAATCACGGGAGAAGACAAGAGTGAAGCGCGCCTCGTTGTAAGCAGCTTTGTTTTCATCTGAAGGGTCCAATCCCTTGATCTGTTTTGTCCTTTCGAAAATACGAAGCTGATCATTGCTTTGTCTGGCCTCTTGGAGTTCTCTCTGGAGTGATTGCATTAATAGACTATAATCAAGCATCATGCTATCATTGATGGCGATACACACAAGCGCTGTACTTGGCGTATTTTCAATGGCCGTGGAATATAAGTGTATTTTTCTTTCTCGATCCCCCTTGGTAAAAAAAGCGGCATGGGTCAAGGCAAGAAAAACCGTACTGGCAATGGATATGTTTCCTTGCTGTTGATAATATCCGGCAACTTTTTCAACGGTTCTGGCAAGACGAGGTTCTTCATACATGGCATTAGAAAGATGATCATAGGCTTCGATCAATTTATTTTTTGGATCTTCTGTCATTTTACTCGTCGTATCAAATATCTCTATGGCTTTTAGGATCTGTGATAACCCCTTTTTAGATCCATACTTTATGTATATTCCTGCCATTTGCTGTAGAGCAAGATCTGCTCCTGTCAAGGTTGGTTTTTCATTTATGGCGAGAGTTATACTTTGTTCTAATTCACTGAGAAATGCATTATGAGTTCTCTCCAGCCTTGATCTCGCTTCCCTTTCTCTGGACATTTCTCCTTCCAGATCTCTTACTTCTCTCGCAACGTCGCGTAAGTCCTGAGCCAATTGTTCGATATAAGCCCGACGTCTGCTAAATTCAGGATCTTCTACTTCGGGAATTACAATTTTTGAAGTCATAATACTCTTACTAACGATGCTTCTCTTTTTAAGACTTCCCATAATTACTATTTCGTAGTGGTAATGTGACTCTCGGCTGGACTATGAACTCTACCAGATTAATGAGCCTTATGATAAAGCCTACTAAACTAGGAACACTTCGAATATATCACTAAAATTGTCGCAAATCTGGAAGTGGAGGGTGTCTACTCGTTATTTTGTGGACACCTACTTTCTCCTGTATTGACTCACTAAAAATTTCAATGTTGATTTAAAGTCATTCTTATGATCATATAGTTGGAGGCATTTGTAATATCTGATTCTATCTTTAAGTCTGATGTTGAGGGGAGGATATTTATGTTGTAGTAATACGTAATTCAATAACAACCTTCCAACCCTCCCATTACCATCTTGAAAAGGATGAATTTTCTCAAATTCGTTGTGCATCACCGCTGCAAGTACAAGTGGTGGATATTTCTTATTATGCTTCTCATACCATGCACAAAGATATTTCAATAGCTTTTCTACATCTTTATACGGAGCCCCTTGATGCATTACATTTCCTTGGCTATCTCTAATAACAACCTCAACATCTCGTAGCTTCCCAGCAAAGGTCTTTGTTCCTTCAAAACAAATAAAATGAAGCCTCTTAAAGAAAGCTACAGAAATCTTTTCTCTGCCTGTTTTAACATATTCTACTGCTTTAGCCACATTTAACGTTTCTAACTCATCATTGTTTTTTGGTTTTTCTTTTTTATCTAATAAATCTTTTACTTCAGAAAGGGCAACTGTTGAGCCTTCTATAGCATTAGTATTATAAGTAAAATCCTCTGTAAATCTTTTCCAATCAGGTGTTTGTAAATGTTTGACTTCAATATCTTCCTCAGATCTCTTAAATGCCTCGATTTCTTCTTTAGTTAGTTCAAATTCTAGGATACTTCGTTCTGTAATTTCTTCTAAAAGATGTTGCTCTGCTCTTTTCCTTAATTCTAATAACTTCTTCTCACTTATATTAGAACCAAGATATCGAGAAATTCTCTTACTTTTACCTTTCTCTCTGTAAGAATGAATGAGATAGAACTTTTTACTTTTTCCCTTTTCTCTAACTTCAATGAACATAATATTGTTATAGGTGTCTACGTTTATAAATCTTCTTATTTTGTAGACACCCAGACAATAATACTCACCTTAACGGCGCTTCTCTTTTTAACACTAGGTCTGGACTATGAAAATCATTAAAAAGCCCTCTTTCTCATTTTTGTAAGATGATGACGAAAGGAATTATTGTTTCCGGTGATTTCAGTAAAATCGTGATGCGAGTTAAGTCTGATCAGCGAGTAGAGTTAGGGGAACTTGTCGTAATAGAAGGAGTACAGGAAAATTTTATTCTTCAGGTTTATGACCTTTTGTATGCTAGCCAAGTATCTCAACAGAATCTGGAAATGGTAGGTGGAATGAACTTAGAGGAAGGAGACTTTTCCATGATGGATGAAACATCAAGAAACTATCAATTAGCTTTTCTGAAGCCTATTCTCGTGACTAATACTCATAGTAGTCAAATGTGTAAAAAACTCCCTCTCTTTTTCACGAAAGTTCGTTCCATTCATACAGAAGATTTAGCGTTTATTACGAAACCAGAACAGCCTTTCTTTCTGGGAAAATTACGCAGTGGGTCACAACAATTAGACTTTGACATTTTTCTTCCTTTACAGGAGGTATTATCCCATCATGTCTTAATACCAGCGTCGACGGGAAAAGGAAAGAGTAATTTGATGTCTTGCCTGCTCTGGGATATTACAGGAAAGGAAGGAGCAGGAATGTTAGTTTTAGATCCGCATGATGAATATTATGGCCGCGTTGGGTTAGGGCTGAAGGATCATACGCGTAAGGATAAAGTAGTCTATTATACTCCAATAAATCCTCCTGTTGGAGGATGTTCTTTAAAGGTTAATATCCAAAAATTGAAACCTGAACATTTTCAGGGAGCAATCCCTTTAAGTGACCCACAACGCCAGTGTTTTTATGCTTATTATAAGAAATTTAATGAAACTTGGATTTACAAATTGTTAGCAGAAGAGAAGATTGATAATGTTCGTTTTCATGAAGATACGATGGCGGTGGTAAAAAGAAAATTAATTTCTCTTTTGGATCTTGATTTTGAAAATGGAAAAATTATTACTAATGGAATTTTTGATGTTGTGGCGGGAGAAAATACAATAGCGGAAATTTGCCAAGATTTAGAGAAAGGGAAGACGGTTATTATTGATACAAGTTACTTCTCTGGGGCGATGGAAATTCTTATTGGCAGTTTAATTACCACGGAAATTTTTGAACGCTATAAATATTATAAGAGAAATGGACAACTCCAAGATAAACCTGTAATTTCTGTTGTTTTAGAAGAAGCTCCTCGAGTGTTAGGAAAACAAGTACTCGAGCAAGGAAGTAATATTTTCGAGACCATAGCGCGTGAAGGAAGAAAGTTTAAAGTAGGACTTATCGCCATAACGCAATTACCTTCGGAAATACCAAAACCAATCTTAGCAAATATGAACACTAAGATCATTTTAGGTTTGGAAATGAATTCAGAACGGCAAGCGGTTATGGAATCATCGCCTCAGGATTTGAGCCAAGATAACAGAAATATTGCTTCTTTAGATAAAGGAGAAGCTCTGGTTACGTCGACATTTACCAGATTTGCCGTGCCGGTGAAGATTCCGTTGTTTAAAGAGTTTGTTGACAGAAAAAAGAATCTGGAAACAAGGATGGATTCAACATTATTTGAATAGTGATTAATGATTTATTTGCTTTATAAATATCCTTAATTTGCTTCTTTTAGGTGGTTACTATACTTTAAATGCATTAGTTTTTTCTTCTCAAGCGTGAAACATACTCCGCCCATTACTCTTTTGCTTCTATTGCTTTTCCTGAGTGCCCAGTTTATAGGGATTTTTATTCTTACAAAATATATTGATATTGAGAAGTCTCAAGAAACAGGCCAAACCGAATTTCGGGAACTTCCTGTTGGAGAGCGGCCTCCTCTACAAGAGGAAACATCTTTCTTGCCACTGATGATGGCTATTCTTATTGGAACAGCTTTGTTGTTGCTGTTAATAAAATATAAATTATCGTGGATTTGGCGGGGGTGGTTTCTTATAGCTATTGTCGTGACGCTGATGATTGCTTTTGCGGCTTTTGTGAATACACTTATTGCTTTTGTGCTGGCTCTTTCTTTAGCCGTATGGAAAGTATTCAAGCCTAACTTTTGGGTGCATAATTTTACAGAACTGTTTATTTATGCCGGATTAGCAGTTATTTTTGTCCCACTCTTTTCCCTTTTGTCTATCGTGATCTTACTGATCTTAATTGCTTTATATGATGCATATGCGGTTTGGAAATCAAAACACATGGTAACCTTAGCAAAATCGCAAGTGCAAGAAAAAGCCTTTGCTGGTTTGTTGATTCCTTATGAAGTTAAAGGAGCTGAGTCTTCTCTAAAAGTAGAACAGAGAGAAAAAGTTCCTCTCCCTCAAAAAGCTCGAACAGCTATTCTCGGCGGGGGAGATATCGGTTTTCCTTTGTTATTTGCAGGTGTTGTTTTGAAAGAGTTTGGATTATGGCAAAGTTTGGTTATCCCTCTGTTTGCAGCAGGAGGATTGGCTTTTTTATTGTGGAGAAGTGAAGAAAAGAAGTTTTATCCAGCGATGCCATTTATTGGTGCAGGATGCTTGATCGGACTGGGGTTAGTATTTATTATCGGTCAGATTTAATCATACCCTTTTACTGGACTTTTGTATTGTCCAGGAGAAATAATCAAACCATCTTGAGCGGCAATGGTTTGCACTCCTGTCAGACGCTGCACTTCCCGGGCTTCCAGAAGCGGGTCGGCTTTTAGCATTTCCAGTCCAAAGTGGGTAAGAACAGCGAGCTTGGGATGAACATGGGAGATAATTTTTATTGCTAACTGGGTGTCGAGATTTTTATACGTGCCTTTATTTCCAGGATATGGTACATTCAGAATCAAGAGATCTGTTCCAGTAAGGGTTTCGAGAAGCTCTGGTGTAACAATGGTATCTCCAGTGTAACTAAGGGTAAACGTTGGGCAGAAAAATTTAAACCCGATCGCGGTGGGATCCAGATAATCTACAGGAAGAGCATGAATTTCTACCAAATCAACAGCAACTTTATGATTTTTTTCCATAGCGATGACTTTCTCGAGAAAACGGCGGTGGTGTTGGGTGAGAAAAGGATGACTACCTTCCTGCTCTACCAAAAGGGACTTACTGCCAAGAAGAATTCCCCGCTGCTCAATGCCGGCATGAGTCATGGCGTCAACGACAACATTAAGATCGTTACAGTGGTTGATGCCGTTATGCGAGACGAGAACTGCTGTAGTATGATGCAAATTGACGCCATACTCTTTTGCTTTGTAAAGGGCACCAGGGCCAGGATCGATATGAAATTGCAAATCTTCAATGCGAATGATGATTCCTCCTGAAGCACGTAGTTGTTTACTCACAACTGCGGAATCACCGGCTGTGCCTAAGAAAATAAGTTGTGTCATCTCGGTTTGAGTTTTATTTTAGATTAATAAAGATTATTATGGTGTGGTGGGGTATTGGATGAGATCAAGCGCTTATTTTTCCTTTTTCTGTCGTATCCTGAAACTATTTCCTTTCGGTATATTTATATACCTAAGATTGATATTGCAAAATCATGGCTCTCGAGTCCTTCCTCGTTTTATTCTTTTTCTTGTTCTTTTTCCTTTTCATGATAAGTTCATTTGCTTTTTGGGTTTGGATGTTAGTAGATTGTATTCAAAGGAAGTTTAAGAATGATGATGAAAAAGTGGTCTGGCTTCTGGTGGTTATTCTTGTTCAGTTTGTCGGTGCTCTTATTTATTATTTTGTTGTAAAACGAAAAGACAAAAAAATGAAAGGAGGTTTAAAAAATGGGAAAAAGTAAAGTTGTCGCAATTTTGTTATCGGTGTTTTTAGGGGGATTGGGCGCAGACCGTTTTTATCTTGGCTACACGGGATTAGGTATTTTAAAATTATTAACTCTCGGTGGACTTGGAATCTGGTCTTTAATTGACATCATTCTCATTGTTTTAGGAAAATTAAAACCTAAAGATGGGGAATATGAGAAAGAATAATTTTTGAATTATTATGTGCTGGCATGAAAGTTGATTTATTGTGTAGATGATTTTCTTCCACAACCTTTAAAAAACTGGTTAGCTGGGAGAATAGAATGGGAGGTTATCATGTCGCATAATAATGTCCAGCCAATTTATATTTTACCAGAAGATACCAGAAGAACGACCGGGAAGGATGCACAGCGGAATAATATTCTTGCGGCAAAAGCGGTAGCGCAAGCGGTTCGTACCACTTTAGGCCCTAAGGGAATGGATAAGATGTTAGTTGATGATGCAGGAGATGTTATTGTCACTAATGATGGAGTAACAATTCTTAAGGAAATGCATATTGAACATCCGGCGGCTAAAATGGTTGTAGAAGTAGCAAAAACACAAGAAGAAGTTGTGGGTGATGGAACAACGACAGCCGTAGTATTAGCTGGAGAATTGTTAAAAAGAGCAGAAAATTTGCTTGACCAAGAAATTCATCCCACGGTCTTAGCTCGTGGTTATAGATTAGCAGAAGGGGAAGCACAACGCCTCCTGCAGGCTCTCGCTGAAGATATTTCTGTTACAGATACAACTTTATCACTGCAGATTGCTATTACAGCGATGACAGGAAAAGGGGCAGAAGCAAGTAAAGAGAAATTGGCAATGCTTATTGTCAAAGCAATAGGTAAGGTTTTGGAAGATTCAGGAAATAAAGTTACGGTGAATAAAGATAATATCAAAATAGAAACACGAGCTGGTGAAAGCACGGAAAAAAGCGAACTTATTGAAGGGATTGTTTTAGATAAAGAAAGAGCCCATCCTTCCATGCCCCAGAAAGCAGATGATGCTCGCGTGGCTCTTCTTGACTGTGCCTTAGAAATTAAAAATACCGAAATTGACGCGAAAGTTCAAATTACAGATCCTTCTCAATGGCATTCCTTTCTTGATCAAGAAGAAAAGACGTTACGAGAAATGGTGAAGAGAATTACCCAAAGCGGGGCAAAAGTAGTTTTCTGTCAACGGGGCATTGATGATATGGCCCAATATTTTTTGGCAAAAGAAAAAATTCTCGCTGTTCGCCGGGTGAAGAAAAGCGACATGGAGAAATTAGCCCTGGCGACAGGGGGGAGAATCATCAGTAATTGGAAAGAACTTTCAGAAGCAGATCTGGGAAAGGCGGGGGTGGTGCAAGAGCGAAAAGTAGGTGAGGAAGAAATGATCTTTGTGGAAAAGTGTCCTAATCCCAAAGCAGTCACGCTTCTCATTCGAGGCGGAACAGAGCATGTTGTAGAAGAAATTCAGCGTGCTGTTACTGATGCCATTGGCGATATTGCCGCGGCCTTTGAAAATGAGAAAGTTGTGGCAGGCGCAGGAGCAATGGAGATGGAATTAGCAAAAGAATTACGTGCTTATGCTCAGTCGCTTACAGGAAGAGAACAATTAGCAGTTCAAGCCTTTGCTGAGGCTTTAGAAATTATCCCCAGAACTCTGGCAGAGAATGCCGGATTAGATCCTATTGATACGTTAACGAAGCTTCGTTTTGCTCATGAAAAGCCGCAAGGGAAATGGATAGGGATTAATGTTTTTACAGGAGAAGTGATGGATGCTTGGAAAGAAGGCGTCATCGAACCACTTAAAGTAAAGACCCAAGCTTTATCCAGTGCGGCAGATGCGGCAGAAATGATCTTGCGCATTGATGATGTGATTTTAGGAGGCTATGGAAAAGAGAAGAGAAAGACATCTTCCTCGGAGGGGGAAGCTGATTTAATGTAGTAAGCCTATGAGAAAGTTTTTTAATGCTCCCATTTTTTTCCAAAGAAATGAAATTAACAAATATCACTGCCATTCTGCATCTCTTCTTCCTTTCTTTGATCGTGTTCTTTCTTTATGAGGAATCTTTGTGGGGGAGAATTTTAGCGCTGAGTTTTCTTTTATTCTCTCTTTATTTAGATTTCCTGGACAGAGCCCTTCTCCAGAAAAAAAATGACGTTTCTTCTTTTCTCCATCCCATCATGGATAAACTGGTAATTTTTGTCATTTTGTTTGTCTTTATGCTGCACGGCTCTTTTTCCTGGATAATATTTGTTTTTTTTGTGATTCGAGATCTGGTGGCGGGAATGATTCGAATGAGGGCATCGCGGGATTTTGTCTTTATTAAAGCGGCAAATCTTTATGGCAAGGCCATAACTTCTTTGCAATTTTTCTTAGTATTTTTCTTGTTAACTGAGAATGTGGCAATGTTTGGCCATAAACAAGCATTACTATTTAAGATGATTGTGGCCTCGGTTACTGTTTTCACTTCCATCATCGCTTTTTTGTCTATTTTTCATTATAGTATCTCCTATGCTCACGAAATTAGGAAGAAAAAGGAAGAAGGAACAGAAATACAGGAAGAAAGAATGGTCATTTTTGCCAACAAAAAATCAGGAGGTTATAAGAATGTTTATCGGCGAAGATTATTACGCCGTTTTGCACGGCGGCGAAAAGCGATTCTCTATTATTTTTCTGATGACCCTAACTTGTTTAAGGGAATAAAGGGAAAAGTGAAAGATTTTGATAATGTTATTATTGCAGGAGGCGATGGCACTTTTGAAAGTGCGCTTAATAATAAAACCTTACAAGAGAAAAGCTTGGGTTTCTTTCCGTTGGGAGCCGGCAATTCATATTACTCTTATTTTTATAAAGGGAAACGTTTCGAGTATCTGCGTTCCCGTTTTCCTTTCCGTGAACTATCTTTGGACATTCTCGAAGTAGAGTGGGATAAAGGGAAAAAGTTAACTGGTTTTTTGAGCATAGGAATAGATGCTGAGGTCATGAAACAGGTCATGAAGAGACGAAATCATACTTTTGCTGATTATTGTGCTGGCGGAGTGGCAACAGCGTTTGGACCTTCCATCAACTATAATCTCCAGGGTGTGGTTGATGGCACTAAATATGTTTGGGAAAATTGTTTTAATCTCATCATCGCTAAAGTGCCGTATATCGGCTATGGCCTACGTTCCTTGCTGGGACACCTGGAGCCAAATGATGGCTTGATCTTAGGAATGGCTAGTGTTAATACCCATTCTTCTATTTTTAATAAAGTGCTTCGTCTTTGGCAAATATTTCTTACTCAACTGGGGTTAGCGAAATCACCTCTCTTTCCTCTTAAAGGAAAAGTATTTGAGGTGAGAAGCACTCAACCTATAGCTCTCCAAGCAGGAGGGGAGTTTTTGGGATATACAAAATGGCTGAGAGTACAAGTAAAAAGAAAACAGAGGGTGTTAATGATTTAATGATGTGGTTAAGGATTTCCTATACTAAGAGAATGAAATTTCAGGCACCATTGTCATAAACAAATTTTCTATCACCGCAAACTTTATATAGTCTCATCCTTTCTACAAAACCCATTATAATCAAAGTGAGGGTGACAACACATGGTGGAAAAAGAGAAGGTCTATTCGCGGGAATTATTAGGGAAAACTGTGGTTTCAAAGTCAGGAAAAAAGTTTGGTGAAGTAGGGGACTTAATTTTTGAGGTTGGTTCAGGTGAACTGATTCATCTTTTGTTAAGGAATCCAACATCTTATACAGATAGAATGGAGCTTGAGAAAACAAAAGAAGGAGACATTCTCATCCCTTTCTCTGCGGTAATCGCTTCTGGGGATTATATTGTTGTAGCCGAAGAAGATATTGTTTAGAGTGCATGTAAAAAGGTTTTTAACATTCTCTTCTTTCTTTTAGCTAGAAAAGTTTACATCTCCTCTTCTTTCGCACCGGAAAACTCGTGGTCCATTTTTTTCACATATTCTTTTATTCTAGACGTGACGGTTTTCAGCAAGAAATTCTCAATTTTTTCTTCAAAGATTTCTGAAATTTCTCCCCATTCTGTAATTCGATAGAGATTCGCATTCGTTTCAATGAGATGAAGGTTTTTGAGTCTTTTAAGCTGTCTCCTGATATTTGAAGAAGCAATTCCCAACATGGCGTGACCATTCTTTTTCCGGTAATCCATGACCAGATTTTTAATTTCTTCAGAGTGCAGTTCTTCCCGGCGCTGTTTTGCAAGCAATAATTGATGAAGCACGTCTACAACCACATCTCTCGAATCTCCCGGCTGGAGCAAACCAATGGAAAGACAGAATTTTCTCACCAGGTCACGGTCATTCATGGTCGGTTTTTCGTACCTTCTGAGTGTAACCTCTACTAAAGGCGTATCCCTTGAAATTTTTCCCATTATTTATCAACTCCTTTTTTTTTATTGGTGTAAGTACCAAAGAGATATTTTATTTTTTTCTTTTTTATCAACACGAGCGAAAAACATCCGCTCTAACTGAATAATGTCTCCTTCATTAAGGCTTTGCATGTTTTTTTCTCCTTTTCCTTGTAAAGTGGTTCCGTCAGGCATAAGAATCTCTCCGTCTATTGTTTCGTTAACGGGAAGCCAATGGATAATTTTGCCTTTATTCTCTGCGTTTTTGTATTCCTTGTAATCAGCAGAGGCAAAAGAGAATCCGACCTTATCAACTTTAAAATTACAACAATCCATGAGGCGATGAATTCTTTTTGCCGCAAGATCTAACGAATCTTCTGTTGAAATGAAAAATTTCCCATTAACATGAAGCAAACGTTTTCCTTGTTCTGGAAAATCGGGGTGAAGATTAATAAAAACTTCTTTTTTCACTAAGCTTTTTATCATTATTTCTTTGGGCTTATCAATAAAAAAATAACGATATGCTTTTGGTTCAATAAGTTCTCGGTTAAAAGAGTTGATACTTTTCCAAAATTCTTCCATGGTAACGGTTTTGTCGTTAAGACTTAAGCCCATTTCTAAAGCAAAGCGATGAAATGCTATAGCTTGGTAACCTCTTCTTCGTAAGGCTGGAAGAAAAGGTAGTCTTATGTCTTCCCAATCCTGATACTGCTTTCGTTCGATAGCAATCTTTGTTTTTGAGGTACTCAATTCAAATCCGTCAAAGTTAATCCTGCCCCAGTGCTTGTACTCTGGGCTTTTCCATCCCAAATATTCCATGATCATTTTTTCTTTTATTGCATTATCTGCGTGATCCTTACCATTCAGTACATGTGTTACACCTAATTCATGGTCGTCTATTGCTACCGAATAAACCATTAACGGCCAGACGCGTTGCTCTTTTCCCATCTTGGGATGAACGTGTTCAACAATTCTCAGGATCCCAAAATCCCGCATCGCTGGATTTTTATCTTTGATATTCGTCTTTAATCGCAAGATAGCTTCCCCTTCAGCATAATTGTTAAACATTTTTGCATAGCGTAGCAGCTGTTCTTTCTGCGTAAGAGAACGGCAGGAACAAGGCGTTCCTTTATTTTTCATATCTCGCCATTCATCAGCATTGCATGTGCAAACATATGCTTTTCCTACGGCAACTAACTTTTCTGCATAATCATAATATATTCCTAAACGGGATGATTGCACTATAACCTGAGCTACACCATTGCCTGTCAACCATTGCGCATCTCGTTCAATAAGTTCATATGCTGGTGGATAAATATTCTCCGGATTGGTATCTTCAATTCGTAACAATAATTTACCCCCATACATTTTAGCATATTCATGATTTAACGCTACACCATAGGCATGGCCAATGTGGAGCGGCCCGCTCGGTGAGGGAGCAATACGAACAACAACTTTTCCTATAGTGGCATTTGGTAGGGGCTTAAGCGGGCCTGGCAGAACTTCTTCTTTTTGTTGCAGAAGTTCTGGAGCAATGGTGAGAAGTTTCTTCTGTATTTGTTCTACTGTTAAAGCTTCAACTTTCTTGACAACGTTTTCAATTTCTTTGATTAAAAAAGGGACCTCTTTTTTGAACTCCGGACGTTCTCGTAAAGTTTGTCCAAGAACGACATTTTTATTTACTTTTCCTGAAAAATCGGCGGCATTTTTGAGAGCAAATTTAAGAATCGTTTTTTGCATGGCAGAAGTATCTTCTTTTCTAGCGATGCGGTTTTTTGTCGTATTATTCTCTTTCTTCCTTGAAGATTTCATCAAGAATTAGAAATAAGTAATGATTATTAAATGTTTTTGTTTTTGTAGAGCTTGTCGTAGGGAAATAGTTTCGGGATAACACCTGTTTTTGTAGAGCTAGAATATTAAAACTTTCCTTTTTCAACCAATTTTTTCATTTTCTTGATGAAATCATCCGCTTCCTGGTATAATTTTTCATACTCGGGGCCTTTTACTTCTTGGATATCACGGTGAGTAATTTCTTTACTTATTTTGTAGAACTTGCGCATTGTTTCTATGTATTTTTTCTCGAGAAGGTTATGGCGGACATAAATTTTTTCTAATAGATCAGCGATATGGTCAGGGGTAGGCGGAACTTGGTCAGCGCGCATCAGGGCGGCATGGGCAGAGTCAATTACGGCCCAGTAGAGGTCAAGAGTGGCCTGCAGTACGTGCCATCGGGAATTGGCGAGGGTTTTAGGAGCTCGGCCATAATACCGCCAAATGCTCTCTTCAGAAGGGCGAATACGGCCTTGTTTAAGTAGAAGTTGTAATGGAGTGAAAAAGCCAGTATCATATAGGGCAATTCCATCCCGCAACATATTTACCAAAATGGGATCTCCTGCTTTAGCATGTTCCCAAAAGGAGCTGTAGGTCATGGAAGTGATGTGCAGTTTAAGGGAAGTACGGCAGACAAGGTTCTCAATAATAAGACGATATCCTTCAATAACTGCTTCCGTGATAAGCATGCCTACATCGTCAATAACAACCAGAATGTCAATGTCACTTTTGTCTGTTGTTTCCCTACGTACAGAACTGCCAAAAGCGACAACGCCTACTAAAAAATCTTGCAGTTCTTTCTTGAGCTGATCAGTGAACTTTCTGGCGATGGCTAAGTCTTCCGTAGGATACTTGTGAAGGTTTTCATTCTCTTTTCTCTGGATGCGAAACTCCATGGATATACCTAGAGTCAGTTAGCGTTATTAAGATTTGTTAACTACTCTGAAGGAGTTTTTCCACGAAACGAGGTTTTAAAGTATTTATTTGACCAATGACAAAGAATGAATCACAAAGAAGGTGTGTGACAAGCCCAATAAACTCAAATAGTTTAGTAGTGATAAACAGACAAACAGGATCCTATTCTTCTAATCTCTCGTTTGTAAAACATCCTCTCAAAAATTATTTTCTTAATAATACAAATCTTTATAAATTAACTTCTGTCTGAAGGGTGTGAAAAAGGGGAAGGTGGTTATACATGGAACAGAAGCAACTTGATGAAATTGATGAGTCTTATTTTGGTGAAGAGTTTATTGATGAAGCAGCAGAAGAAGTCATGAAAGAAGGAGAAGGAAGCGAGAAGAAAGGGAACTCTTCATCAAAATTAAAAGGGTCTTCTCTCAAAAAGATGAAGAAAAGCAGCGTCAAAAGTTCTGTTCCAAAAGAAAAAGAAGCGGATGATGATCATTCCAGTGAGGTGAAAATTATTTCTCTAAAAGAGGAAAATGATATAAAAGACAGTCCAACTAAAAAGGAGGAAGCGGTGTTGAAAGCATCTAAAGAAGCTGCGGAAAAATCCTCTCCTCCCGTTGATCCTTGGGCGAAAGAAGAACAAGAGGGATCCTTCTTTAAAGAAGCCTCGACATGGAAAGCCGTTACCGGGATTGTTATAATCCTCCTTATTTTTTCCGTTTTCACGGAAGGCTTTAAGTTTTCGGGAGGAAGTTTTGCTGCTCAAGAACTAATTTTGCCCCTTTCCGATGCCGAGAAAAAGGCATTAGAGTATGTGAATACCAATTTAGTTCAGGCCCCATTTTTGGCTTCTGTTTCTGCAACGAAGGATGTGGGGAAGTTTTATAAAATAACTTTTGCCGTTGCTGGTCAAACTGTTGACTCTTACTTAACAAAAGATGGAAAAATGTTCTTTCCTGTCGGATATAATACTTCCAAGTCATTATCGCAACAAATAGGGGGTGAAGAACTTAATGTAAACCCGGGAGGGGTGAATACAGCAACAGAGGGTTCTCCAATTGTCTCTGGCGAAGAAGTCCAAAAAGAAGTTGTAGGAGAAGAAACTATTTCTGCTGATAATGAAACGAAAGTTGTTCTTGAAGAAGAAACGGAAGTTCCAGTTGCAAAAGGAGATAGTCGGGAATTTTCCCTGACGGCAAAACGCTGGTTATTTTCACCTACTAGTTTTACTGTCAATAAAGGCGATAATGTTGTCCTTACCATTAATCCACAAAATCTTGATTTTACATTCGGTATTCCTGAATTAGGCGTTGAGGAAGAAGTAAAAGGGCCTACTACGGTGGAATTTACAGCTTCAAAGGAAGGCACGTTCATGTTTTCCTGCCGTAGTTGTGAAGCGTGGAGAGGAATGCAGGGAGAGATTATTGTTAAATAGGTTCATTTAAAGGAAAAGCTTTTAAGTTCCTCTTCTCTTTTCTTTTTTATGGGAGAAGCGAATAAGAAACTCTTTAGCAAAATTGTCCTTATTTTTTTTTTGCTGATGATTGTGGTCGGCTTTTCTGTGCCAACTTTTCTTTTTGGGAACAATGGTAACACACCCCCGCCAGGTACTGAACCCCGGCTTTGTCAAAGCGATGCGGATTGTTATCTTCTCTGTGATGATAAGCCTGTATCTATACTCTGCACACAAAACCTTTGTCATCAGAATACCTGTGATCAGTTTTCCTATTACGAGTTTAAAGAGCAGCCAACAACTTTTTCATTGGAAGTATTGGTTAATACGGAAAAAATTAACCTTGGGCGACGAGAGCCTCCACGTACACTTTTCATTAAAGTGAATAATGATACTATTCAGATGTTCTCTTCTCAAATGACCCTGAACCAGGTTCTGGAAAAATTAGTTCTCTCTCTGGATAACCAATGCCTCTCTGTAGGTTCTTTATCATATTGTACAACTGCGGACCATTTTCTCTCTCTCTCCATAAATAGCAATGAATCTTTTGCTTTTGACCGATATGTACCGCAAGAGAATGACCGGATTATCCTTTCTTACCTCCCACGAAATCCGATTTCGTAAATGAAAAAAGACTACTAATATGGTGTTTACAAAATTCCTGGAAAAAATAGCGCTTTTGGCAAGATTAAGCGTAAAGGAGCGAAAGCTCCTTTCTACACCAGATCACGTTTGGAAAGCAGTACTTACGGTCAATGGGAAAAAGTATCCTGCCTATCGAATTCAGTTTAATAATGCTCGTGGACCATACAAAGGGGGAGTACGGTATCATCCTGAAGTTACAGAAGAAGAAGTAACGGACCTCGCGTTCTGGATGACCTTAAAAACAGCAGTCGCGGATCTGCCTTTCGGTGGTGGAAAGGGGGGAGTGGAAGTCGACCCGAAAGAATTGTCTGGAGGAGAATTAGAAGAGCTTAGTCGGGCGTATATCCGTGCTTTTTACAAACATCTTGGACCAGAGGTTGATATTCCTGCACCTGATGTTTATACAACCCCGCAAATAATGGCGTGGATGAGGGATGAATATGAGAAGCTTACGGGGAAAGCTGCTCCAGCAGTCATCACTGGAAAACCTTTGGAGAACGGGGGCTCGAAGGTTCGGGATATCGCTACGGCACTGGGAGGGGTTTATATCTTGGAAGAACTGCTGCGCCAGGTTTCAATTAATACTAAAACGGTGGCCATTCAGGGTTTTGGCAATGCGGGCTATAATGCGGCAAAATTCTTACATAAACAGGGATATGTAGTAGTCGCGGTTTCTGATTCTAAAGGAGGGATCTATAAGCAGGAAGGAATAGTTCCGGAGAAAGTCTGGGAAATAAAAGAAAAAGAAGGAAGGTTGGGATGTTATGATGTCGGAACAGGAAGTTCCATTAATGAGATTAAGAAAGATGGTTCTTGTAAGATTATCAGCAATGAGGACTTGTTGGAACTTCCTGTTGACATTCTTATCCCCGCGGCGTTAGGCGGCGTTATAACAAAAGAAAATGCGGGAAACGTAAAGGCAAAAATAATTTTAGAATTAGCTAACGGTCCTACTACTGCGGAAGCAGATGAGATTCTTCATAAGAAAGGAATTCTTGTTATTCCAGATATTCTGGCAAATAGCGGAGGGGTGACGGTTTCGTATTTTGAGTGGGTACAGAATCTTCGTCATGAATCATGGGATGAAAAAACAGTCCAAGAGAAGCTGCAGAAGAAAATAACTGATGCCTTTCGATTGCTCTGGAAAGAGTTTAAGAAAAAAGATCAGAGCCTGAGGACTACAGCTTATATTTTTGCGATACGCAAAATTTTAGAAGCAGAGAAAAATAGAGGAAGGATTTAGATGCTTCCTCTTCATTCTTATTGTCAGACTGATACAATCGCAAAACCACGATTATTAATATTAGCTATAGAATTACCTGAACTTCAAACAGATTTAAGATGGTCATTATTTTCACGCCTCTGCTCAAGGGTGGCTGGTGTAGAAGTAGCTGGATCAGTAGCTTCACCATATTCTATAAATTCTTTATTGAATTGGGCCGTATTAGGAAGAAGTACAAGTCAAGACCACTTTTTAGGGGGGTGTTCAAAGAGGATGCGAATTATACGTAGGGATAAGAACTCCAGAAAAAGAATATGATGGCCGAAGAAGTGAAGATGGTAGATTTGATCTATATCAATTAGGTGAACGTGGGTTTGCTTTAGCTACACAAAATAACATCCCTGCGATTCTATTAGCTCATTATGACCAACAGACCATTTGCGACTTTGTAAGGAATAATACGAGATAAATTTTTATCTCTTTTTGGAGAGAAGTTTACCCATAGTTTTATATAAACAACTTTATTGTTTTTAAGTATGCTCGCGGCATTTACTTTATTGAAAACAGCGCAAAAAGTGAAAGAGTTTCTCTTTCAAAAGAAAGCTTTACATACAGAGTATCTTCCACAAAAGCAGTTAGACCATATTTATTTTCCCATGGCGAAAAAAATTCGCGTTCCTTCTGCGCAGATCGTGGACACGAAGTTCTCGTTTGAGAAGAAACTACGGAGTCTTAGAATTGAAGATTTGTTGGAAGGGAAATTGACAAAGAAAGAATTCACACTCTTGCCACGTTCTCAGGAGATAATAGGTTCGATCATGATTCTGGAAATTCTTCCAGAATTGGAAAAAAAAGAAAAAATTATTGCTGAAGCCTATCTTACGCTTACGAAGCACATCCAAACAGTCGTTAAGAAGAAAGAAGTTCACTCTGGTGTTTTCAGGACACGGAGAGTACAAATTATCGCTGGCAAAAGGACGAAAGAAACCATCCATTATGAGAATGGAATAAAACTTAAAGTTCATTTGGAAAAAACATATTTTACGTCTCGTTTAGCAAATGAGCGGTTACGTATTGCCAAGCTAGTACAGAAAGATGAAGAAGTTCTGGTGATGTTCTCTGGGGTAGCGCCGTATCCTTTAGTTATTGCTAAAAACTCTGAAGCAAAGAAAGTGTATGGGATAGAGATAAATCCTTTTGCTCATCAGTATGCCTTAGAAAATATTGCTCTTAATAAATTAGAAGATAAAGTTGTGATTTATGAAGGCGATGTGCGAAATCTTCTCCCTAAACTAAGAAAGAAGTTTGACCGTATCGTGATGCCATTACCTAAAACTGGGGAAGAATTTTTATATTTGGTTTTACCAAGGTTAAAACATAATGGTTTTATTCATCTCTATGCTTTTTTAGAAGAAGGAAAAATTGAAGCAGAGAGAAAACAAATCCTTGAAAGAGGCAGGGTTCTAGGGTATAGTTTGGAATGCAGGACAATAGTTACATGCGGTCAATTCTCACCAAGTACGTTTCGTGTCTGTTTCGATTTAAAAATGAGAGAAAAGAGAAAAAAGAAGATTTAATTTTGTTCTTCCTCTTCCAGTGGCTCTTCATCTTCTTCAGAAGATTCTTCATCTTGCGTCTCCGCAGAGTCATCTTCAGCAGGCTCTTCATCCCTTTGTTGTCTGCCAGATGAGGATTCTTGAGTTTGAGGAATATCTGTTCGCTCGCTGCCTTTTTGCAGTAGTTGAACATTCTCCGCTTTCAAACCACGATCTCCTTCAACCGCTTCAAATGAAACGCGGTCGTTATCCCTTAGGAATACTCCTCGTGGAACGGCTGTAAAGTGGACAAAATAGTCCTGTCCGTTGCTTCCACTGATGAAACCAAAACCTTTTTTCCTGTTAAAAAATTTTACGGTACCTTCTATTCTATTACTCATTTTCTTCGTTCCTCCAATCTGCTACACGTTTCTGTAGCTCTTTTTGGTCCTGTTTCTAGGCTATTTTATAAAGATTTGCGTTAAATTTTAAGCAATGTTTATATAAGCAGGATTTTCCTGAGGTTTGAAGAGTGGAATGTGCAATGAGGTAGTGAACACCCACTGAGTTTACAACGATGATGAACGGTAGTAACTTCCAAGCACACACAAATCATCATATAATGGCTAATATTTTCATTATTCATGGATACGGCGGTTATTCTAGAGAAAATTGGTTTTCCTCGCTAAAAGAGGAATTAGAGAAATTAGGGCATCAGGTTATTATTCCTGATTTTCCGAATCCTGGAGCGCCTCTATTGAAAAGCTGGCTGGTTTTTTTTGAGAAGTATTCTCCTGAAATAGATGAAAACAGTATCATTATCGGCCATAGTCTTGGGGGAGCTTTTTTATTATCATTATTAGAAAAACGTAGACTGAAGGCAGCATTTTTCGTTGCGACAGTATCCGGACCAATAAATCACGAAGTCGATGACTTCATAAAAACATTTACCCATAAACTATTTAACTGGAAGAAGATAACAGGGAATTGTAATCAATTTTATGTTTTACATTCTGATAAAGATCCTTACATTCCGTTACAACAAGCGGAAAGCCTGGCGATTAATCTTAATACTAAAGTTATTATGATTAAAAATGGGGGTCATTTAAACAGTAAAGCTGGCTTTAAAACTTTCCCTTTATTGCTGGAAAAAGTGGTTAGGGTAGCTTCTATAAGATAAACTATCCAAAAAATTCATCCTTTACATTATCTTCTTCCTCTAATCTTACTTTTTCAATGGCTTGCTGGAAATCATTCTGGGTGACATATTCTCGGTCTTCTCTAATAGCAAAGAAACCGGCTTCTGTACAGGCGGCGCGTATTTCCGCTCCGGTAAAGTTTTCCATAGCTTTGACGACGGCTTTTACGCTAACTTTTTGTAAATTCATTTTTCTAGTGTGGACTTTGAAAATTTCTAAGCGACCATCTTCATCAGGAATGCCGATTTCAATGAGGCGATCCAATCTTCCTGGGCGAATAATTGCCGGATCCAGTATATCAAGGCGGTTTGTTGCACCAATGACTTTTACATTACCTAAAGGGTCAAAGCCATCAACCTCGGCAAGGAGCTGCATGAAAGTCCTGTTTACTTCTCTTTCTCCTGACGTTCCAGTGTCCATGCGAACCGCGGCAAGAGCATCAATTTCATCAATAAAAATAATCGCAGGAGCCTTACTCTTTGCTAATATGAAAATGTCTTTTACAAGTTTCGCGCCTTCTCCAATAAATTTCTGGACTAGTTCCGAGCCAACTACTTCAATAAAAGTGGCATTTGTACTATGGGCAACAGCCTTTGCCAGGAGTGTTTTTCCTGTGCCGGGAGGGCCAAATAAGAGAATTCCTTTAGGGGGAGTAATCCCCACTTTTTCAAATAATTTTGGTTTTGTAATGGGCAGTTCAATAACTTCTTTGATCTCAGCTACTTCTTTCTTAAGGCCGCCAATCTCTTTCCAGCTTTCAGGGGGTTTTTCTACAATAACAAATTTTTCCACTTCAAGATTACTGGAGACATTTACTTTCTTAACGATATTCAATGTTTTTTGGTCGACGAGGACGCAATCTCCACTTTGCAGATCTTTGACTTCTTTGGCAATATAACAATAAAATTTATTCCCATTAGGCAATTTAATGACACTTTTATCATCATGGAGACTAATTACATCGGCAACAAGTAAAGCTGGTTTTTTTAAATTATTTAGTTCCGTATTGGCATTATTAAATAATTCTCTCAGCAGGGAACTTTCTTCTTCTAAGCGAGCTAAAGTTTTAGCGATAATTTGGTTTTCCTGCTCTAATTTTTGCACCGTTGTCGCTAGTATTTTACTGTCTTCTAGGTCATTACTAGTGAGTTCTTCAGAATAAATAATTTTTTTTTCTGTTTCGTCCTTTGACATAATTTATTGAATCTCTTTGCTCTTTTTAAATCTTTATGATGGTCCGATTATGGAATGAAAACAAGATGTCTTCTTCACTCCTCTTAGAAAACTATTTATATTCAATCAACACTTAAAATATTATGAACGCAACGCAAAAGAATAATACTCTGAAAACTTTGGCAAAATTGCTTATCAAAAATAAACAAAGTATTATTGACAGCAACCAACAAGATCTTTCTGCCTGCCGGAATATTGAGGAATCAATGCTTGATAGATTGAAAGTTGATGAGAATAAAATCTTAGGAATGATTTCTGCTCTTAATTTTGCGATAAAATCTGATGATCCTGAAGGAAAAATATTGTATTCTTATGTTCACCGGAATGGTCTAAAAATTGAAAATAAAACTGTTCCATTCGGCAAGATCATGATTATTTATGAATCAAGGCCAGATGTAACAATCGAGGCAGCCATAACTGCTTTCAAGGCCGGGAATAAGATTTTATTAAAGGGAGGCAAAGAAGCCAGAAAGACTAATATGCTTTTGGCAAAACTCTGGCAAGAGGCACTATCTCTAAATGGACTGGATAAGAATTATGTAGTCTACTTAGACCTCACGAGAGAAGAAACGCAAGATTTAATTAAAAGTAATAATCATCACCTTAATTTAATTATTCCAAGAGGCGGAGAGGAGCTTATTAACTTCGTTACACGCAATACAAATATCCCCGTGATAGTAAGTGGAAGAGGGAATAATTTTCTGTATGTGGATAAAGAATCTGACTTTGAGATGGCTATTAAAATTATACTAAATGGAAAACAAAGAGTAAGTGTTTGTAATGCTTTGGATAAAGTCCTTATCCATAAAGAGATCCCAAATATCAAATTAAAGATATCAAATCTAGTCAATAAATTAAAAGTGAATAACATTAAAGTGTTGGGAGATAAAGCTATTTGCAGATTGAACAGGCAAGTACGGGAAATTGAGGACGAAGCAATATTCTATGAAGAATTTTTATCTTCTAAAATGTTATTAACCATAGTAAAAAATAATCCTGAAGCTATTAATCTTATTAACAAATATTCCGGTGGACATTCGGCAAGTATAATTACCACCAAAATTCAGACGGCACTAAAATTTCAAAATGAAGTTGATTGTGCGGTTGTCTACCATAACGCTTCGACGAGATTTACGGACGGCGGCCAATTCGGATTTGGAGCTGAAATAGCAATAAGCACGCAAAAACTTCATTTTAGAGGTCCAATTGGGATTAATCAGTTAGTTACTAACAAATGGTTCGTTTATGGAGATGGCCAAATAAGAGAATAAAATTATACTTTAGGTGAAAAAATTATGAAAAAGAAATTAATTGTAAAAATAGGCACTTCAACGCTTACGCAAGGTTCAAATAGAATTTCATACGGAAAAATTGAAGATATCGCAAGACAAATAGTCCTGCTAAAAAAAGATTACAATGTGATTTTAGTTTCTTCTGGCGCTATAGCAACCGCAAAGCAATTTGTGGATATTAATGGATTTCATAAACAGGTAGATTCAAAACAAGCAATGGCGGCAATTGGACAACCTAAATTAATGAGAATCTATGATGAAATTTTTAGTAGTTTTGGCTTAAAAGTATCTCAATGCTTAATGACCTACAGAGATTTTGAAAACGTCGCAGCCAAAGTAAATACTCAGAAAACAATTATAAAATTATTAGAGCATGACTACATTCCTATTATTAATGAAAACGATACAGTCGCAATTGAAGAAATAGTTTTTGGTGATAATGATAAATTGTCCGCGCTTGTGGCATCAGTTATAAAAGCAGATTTATTAATCCTCGTTTCGGATATTAATGGCTTATATGACCAAAATCCTCACCTAAATAAAGAGGCAAAATTCATAAAAGAGGTAACAGATTTAAAACAGGTTGTATCTTTTGCCAAAGAGAAGAAATCTGATCTCGGAACTGGGGGGATGACTTCAAAAATTCAGGCCGCGGAAATTTGTAAAGAGAATAATATTGAGATGTGGATTGTTAATGGGGGGAAAAATAATTTTTTGATTGATGCCCTTCACAACAAAATACTTTTTACAAAATTTAGGTTTTAAAATATGAAGCATGGCTTTATAGGATTTGGAAATTTAGGAAAAGCTATTTACCAAGGCTTAAAAGATAATAAAGGGCATTCTTTTGCTTATGCGTCTAAAAGTAATTTACATACGGGAATTAAATCATTTGGGAATCTATCGCAATTAACTTCTTTTGCGGATGTTATTTGGTTATGTATCCAGCCTCAAAATCTTATAGAAGTATTGACGCAGCTTAAGAGCATTAATCTTAAAGATAAAGTGATCGTGTCCCCTGTCGCAGGAAAGAGTATTAGCGTTATTGAAAATTATGTAGGTAAAAATGTAACTATAGTAAGAATTATGCCCAATCTCGCAGTCGCCTACAAAAAATCAGTAACGGCATATTGTACAAACAATAAACAAGCTAAACTTTTTAAGTCCGTAAAAAAAAATTTGATGACCTTAGGTAAAGTAGTGGAATTACCAGAAAGACATTTTGATTTATTTACTGCGATCTTTGGGAGCGGGCCAGCATTTTTATTAACGATACTACAAGCGCTAAAAAATAAAATAAGCGAATTGGGAATATCAGACCGTGAGGCCAATGATTTACTAATAGAATTAATAATTGGCACTATCACTTATTTCAAAGAAAATTGCACTCAAAAAAGCATTGATAATTTAATAAAAGACATTACCAGCAAAGGAGGCACAACAGAAGCGGGATTGAACTATCTTAGGAAGAACAATTTAGATCAATTATTTGAAAAAGTGATCCTTGAGGCCCAAAAAAAATCTAAAGAGATTGATAAGTGAAGAGTTTTAGGCTCGGGCATTCACTTATTTTTATTCTTCTCTGCCTCTCGCGTCCAAAAATAAATTTATATCCATTAAAGAAAAAGCTCATCAAATAAAAAAAGAAACTTTTAAAAAGGCAAAGTCATTTCTTCATTAAAGAAAAACAGAAAAGAGGTGTAATAATGGCGAAAAAAGTGCGAAGAGCTAAAAAGTCTGGAAAGCGTAAATCTTCTAAGAAAAGATCATCACGACGACGAAAGCGCTAGTTTCTATTCCTATTTCTTTTTTTTATTTTTATGAAAAAGTTTTTAGAATCCCGTTGAAAAATAATTTTACTTTATCCATCAGAGAAGTTGCTTTTCCTTCCGCTCTTGCTTCTTGGGTTGCAGAATGCGATCTTCCATCTTGGTCCTGCCAAGTGGCGGTAATTTTAAATGTGTTTTTTCGACTTAGAGGAAGATCTTGCAAGTCTAACATTAATTTTTGTTCATTTTCTAATCTATCAATGTTCCATTCGTTAATAAAGCCTGGTCCTTCAAGAACAATAACAATCTTTTGGGGAATAGCAACAGAGGTTCTTTTTAAATTGATGGCTACAGAAAAGGGATTATTATAATGCAAAACTTCAGGCACTTGGACGTTTATGCTGATGTCGGCATCATCGCTGACAAAAAATTCTACTGATGTTCTTTTTTCGACAAGATTATTTTCTGCGCTTACGATGACCTTATCCCATCCCGCTGTCGATGTGGTTTTGGAGATCACTTTTGTTTTTTCTTGGTTTGATGGAAGGTCAATGGTTCCACATTCACTATCAAGGCAGAACTTAAGGTCATAAAGGTTAGTGGTTCCTGCGTTTTTCGTAGTGCAGGTAACTTCAACAACCTGATCTTTTCGCACATTTTGTGGCGCAGAGCATTTTAGAGAAAGAAATTGCGAGTATCCTTTTTCTTCGTTTACGACGGTTAATTTTTTTAAGTCTGACTGGGTATAAATAGTTTTTCCTACTCTCGCGTTGAAAGAGCCATTTACAAAAATTTCTTGCTCAGAATAGAGGGAAAAAGGGTAATTATAAGAAAAAGAAGGCTCAAGCGCCGAAGGAATTTTTACCAACCAGTATGTTTCTCTTGTTTCTCCTGGAGCGAGAAGGAGAGTACGACGATTACGCTCAATAATCTGCACTTCCTTGGGAACGGCAGCTTGAAGAGTAATAGCAGCGTAAAAATTTTCTTTGTTTTTAATCTTACCTTTGATAATGTCGTGACTTCCTTCTCCGATTTCAGAAGCGAGGACTTCTTGTTGTAATTCAATAGGCACTGGTTCTATTTCACCCTTACTGAAAACATTAGTTTTAAATTTAAGTTCGCTTGCTTCTAATCTTACATTGTTTGACCGCCATTCATATTTGGTGTCAGGTTCTGAAGGATCGAATCCATCCCGCAGTTTAATATGGGTAGCATCTATGTATCCATATTCGCCAAAAGTAATATCAAAACTTACCCAACCTACAGAAGGAAAGTAAACTTCTGCCCACCCGTGAGGCTGCCATGGATTCTGAAAAAGAGTGGAGGTGGTATAACTTACGCCTTTGACAAAACGCGCGGGAATTCCCAAGGAACGGACCATGGAGATAAATAACGCGGTCATTTCGTCACAAACTCCTTGCTTATTCTCAAGCACCCAACTCGCCTTCTGCGTCGCATCCGACGTAAGAGTATTGAGGTCATAATTGATGGTGCGTTCCACCCATTCAGCGATATTAAAAACAACTTTGAAGAGATCTCCTTCATTCCCAGCAAGCTCCTTAGCTTTAGCTTTAATAAGAGGATGGTTTGAATCAATGGTTGTTGTCGGGTTAGCATATTCTTTATAGCCTTCTAAGTCTTTGTCAGAGAGAGGAAAAGAAATTTTCCTTTGAACTTCCTGTCGGGCACTGCCTGTACTAATAACAACTGTGTACCCAAAGTCTTTTGTTCCAAGTTGGCCATCTTTCCATTCATAAAGCACACCATCATCTTGCAGTTCTCCTGCATTTTGGATCTTAGAGACTTGCTGGCGTGAATCTTCTTTTGGGAACAACAGCAGCTTTGTGGAGGCTTCTTTCAGTGATGCTCCATTGCCTTCTGCGATTAAATCTACTTGACCTTTAACTTCGAAATCTATTTCTAATGATTTATATAAATACAGGTTTTCTTTCTCAGCAAGGAGAGAAGGAAGAGATGAAAGAAGAAGTAAAAGCAAGATGATCCTTTTGAGAAGGATAGTTTTCATTCTTTCAGGAAGAATAAATTAGGATATAAAGGTTACCTTTGAGAAGCTGTATAGGAAAGCAGTTTTTCATTAATTTCTCTTCCTCAAAGCTTGTTCCAACCTTCCGGTTCTGCTTCTCACAAAATCAAACACGCTTTTTAGTGAAGGAAGAGAATAGCGGAAACAAAGCTCGACAGGGTCGATAAATGGGTTAGGGAGCTTTCTTTTGATGCTCAGGAGAGAAACGGGGGAGAGTTTTCTTTCATAAATAAAGAAGCCTAAATATTGCCGATGGGTAAAAGCTCCCGGTATAGAATATCCAGCTAAGCGTTCAAAAGATACTCTTAAAATAATCCCTTTTTCTGTAAAATGCTCATCCTGCCAATCAGTTTGGTTTTTGCAAAGATCATACCAGTCATCTCTTCCAATCATTTTGTCTAGTGGATCTGCACAAGAAGCGGTGAAGTTTGGATTACGGCTCATTGCAACATAAAGCTGTTCCTGTATCCAGGTGCTAAATGGTTTAGGATCATTCTGAAGGGGAAAGAAATTTCTTAAACTATCTTTTAAATCTAAAATGACCTTATCTATAGAATCTTCCCAAGGGTCTTGCCGCTGGTATATTTTCATTTTTTGCATAAAACTAGCATAAAACTACCCCCTTATCTTTTCTTTCATTCTTTAAGAATTTCTCGGTAAATTTTTATAAATACACAAGATTCATCTCATAAAATGAAAAGAAGTGGTGATTCCTTAACTAATAGAAGTAAAATTTCTGTTTATAATACTTTAAGCCGTAAGAAAGAGCAGTTTAGACCGCTATTTTCTGATAGTATTCGCCTTTATACTTGCGGTCCAACAGTGTATAATTATGCGCATCTTGGAAATCTTCGCAGTTACATTTTTGAGGACATCTTAAAGCGCGTTCTTCTGTTTAATGGATACAAAGTAAAGCATGTCATGAATATTACTGATGTTGGCCATCTAACCTCCGATGCAGATGAAGGCGAAGATAAAATGTTGAAAGGAGCGCGTCGGGAAAAAAAAACAGTATGGGAAGTAGCAGAATTTTACACTCGCGCCTTCAAACAAGATATGAAGAAATTACATCTTCTTCCTCCAAATATTCTATGTAAAGCGACGGATCACATCACAGAACAAATTGAAATGGTCCAAATTCTGGAAAAGAAAGGGTTTACGTATTTTAGAGATGGGAACGTCTATTTTGACACTTCTAAATTAAAAGACTATGGGAAGTTGGCAAGCTTAAATTTGGCGAAGGAAAGAAGAGCTCGTGTAGAGAGTGATCTCAATAAAAAAAATCCTCACGATTTCGTGTTATGGTTTACAAAATCAAAGTTTCAGGAGCAGGAAATGAAATGGCCCTCTCCTTGGGGTCTAGAAGGTTATCCTGGCTGGCATATTGAGTGTTCAGCAATGGCCTCTAAATATCTGGGAGAACAATTTGACATTCATTGTGGTGGCATTGATCATATTCCCGTGCATCATACCAATGAAATAGCCCAATCAGAAGCTGCTTTTGGCAAAAAACCTTGGGTTAAATATTGGCTGCATAATGAATTCTTGGTTCTGGAAAAAGGAGAAAAGATGGCTAAGTCAGGAGAGAATTTCTGGACTGTCCAAAAAGTAGAAGAGAATGGCTTTAACCCTTTGGATTACCGTTATTTTTGTTTAGGAACACATTATCGGAAACCTATGTTGTTTAGCCTTGAAGGACTCGAAGGGGCAAAGAGTGCCAGAGAGAAGTTGTTTGAGAAAGTGCTGAAGATGAAATATTGTCATCATGGCAAAGATAGCAAGGCTCAAAAAGAATACTTGAAAAAGTTCACTTCGCAAGTTAATGATGATCTTAATACACCGCAAGCGTTAGCGACGATGTGGGAAGTTATGAAAGACGAAAAGTTAACGAACCATAACCGCTATTTGTTACTTTTAGAATTCGATAAGATTTTTGGTTTAAATCTGGGAGAAATTAAAAAAGATGCCATTCCAGAAGAAATTATGAAGTTAGCGGAAGAGAGGCAGAAAGCCAGAAGAAAGAAAGATTGGAAGAAAGCCGATTTATTACGCGAAATGATTCAAGAAAAAGGTTATGACATTGGAGATATGCCCGAAGGATATGAGTTAAGGAAGAGATGATTTTTTTGACTTCACCGTTTTTCATATACTTCTTTTTCATCGAAATCTTTAAAAATTAGGTATCCTATCTAAAAGAAGTAGGTGATGGATAACCCGTGGATGAAAATTTTAGCAATTTAGTTATGGAATGCCGTAATTGTCATTTACAGTTCTACGCTTCTGAATTAAAAGTTGAAGCTGGTTCAAATTTATTAATCTGCGTGAATTGTTATACTCTGCCGGGAAGCAAAGTTAGGGTAATTAAAGACAGGCCTGTCTACAAAAGACCATCTATGGTGCAAGATAAAGCGGTTTTTTCACAACAGTCGCTGGAGAAGAAACCAATTCAGAAAGAAGCTTCTCTTAATCTTCCTGAAGGTTATACTTTATTTGCCTGTCGCCGATGTAACTATTCATTTACGCGAAAGAATGATTATAACCGAGAATGCCCTTACTGTTCTCGCCAAAATTTGAGTGTTCTTAAGAAGAATTGAAAGAAATGTTTTTTATAGTCTGCTTACTTCCGCTATTTTATGAATGTTCCTGCCCACCTCAGTTTCGGTATTTTTAGCGGTTTTCTAGTTTATTATCTCACTCAAGACTGGGTTGCTGCCTTTCTGATGTTTATGATCCAAATCGGTTTAGTGCTAGACTATCTCTTTAAGAAAACGATACATTTTGAGCCCTTGCATACTGTTCTTGCGCTTCTCATTATATCTCTCGTTTCCTTTGTTCTTTTTCCAGCGTACTCTTTATTCATTTTTTCCGCGTATTCCTTACATCTCTTTCTTGATATTTTTGTCGAAGAAAAAATACCGTTGCTTTATCCCTTGAAGACAAAACTTATGTTTCCTTTGAAATATAGTGAAAAATTTGTTATTACTTTGAGTTTGCTTGGATCACTTACTTTACTCTTCCTGATTCTTTTCTAATGGCTTCCCAAGACCATAAAAACCTGATGCGGACATTGAATAAATTAGTAAAAGAAGAGAAATGGCGGAAAATGCCGAAAGCTGCTGGGAAAGTTCTCAGTAAAAGTATGACAAAAAGCGGAAATTACCGCCTCGTTTTAGAGAAAGGAGAAACAAGAAAGACCATCTATGTTCTCAAGAAGAATCAGAATCTCTTTGCTGTTGCGGAAGGAATTAAGAAAGGAGACAAAGTTACGGCAGCTTTACGAAGATATTTAGGAAAGATGTATTGCACGAAAATAAATATGGTTAGCGACTCTTGAACTGATAATCCCCTTCTATTTTCGATTCTGTAGTTCCAAACTTTTTTTTATATCTTTCTAAATCATCTTGGCTTAATGGTGTAATATAAAAACCGCGATCTATGATTGGAACTCCCTGCCGTGCTAATATGCTCATAACCTGCAGATCGAGGAATTCTTGCGGCGAATGCGAATTTCTACGTATACAGGCTCGCTTACGGAAAACATAAAAAGACTTGTTTCCTGAAAGTTCAATGAAAGCAACAAGTTTACTTTCTTCAAATGCTCCATAAACTGTAGTTAATGGCTGCTGCATTCTTAAACGAAGGGAAGGCGCATATTTCTGTATAATATCTAACCAACCTAGTTCTTTATATAAGTATTTATCTAATTCTTCTTTATCAACTTGGTCTTTATTCCTTTCTCTTTTCCTCATGATTCCTTCTTGTTTTTCTCTGACCCAGGCGGTAACAAGATCTACAAGTTGAGGAGTATCATCAGTTGTAAGTCGTCGATACCAAAAACCAGTGTGCGCAAAACGTTTCAACCGCCGTTCATATTCTTCGGAAGGCAATAGTTTTTGATACATTCTCGGTTTTTTTTCCTGACCATCTGTAAAAAGACTCTTTGGTATTAATTTGGAGTCTGAATATCCTACTAATAATACAAAAGAAGCAATATCACTCACTTCTTTTATTAAAGGTTCCATGTTTTCTTGGAGTTCTTCCTCAAAGGGAGGTGAAATCATAACGGTGTCCTTAGTATATTCCATAAGAAAAGAATTTTTCTTTCCGCGAAGAAGGGCATGGGTTCGTGGTTTAGGTTCTTCGTCATTTAAGTTATTGTCCAGCATATGAAAACTATGTCTCATCATTCTCGTAGGTAATGGTTCTAGTTCCTCTATTGTAAACTGATTTTTTTTCATGAGGCTTGTCCATTCGTGCCAAGAGTTGTTATTTTTTCATAATGAGAAAAAGGTGGAGAATCTTTTAGGAGTTGGTGAATCTCTCCTCGGAGTTTTGTTTTTCCTTGAGCGGTTCTTAAATACATGGCATCACGCCTGACGATTAACATTACAATAGTCCAATGGTAATATTTTATAAAAATTTCTACTACGAAGTATTAATAATGTAAAAAATTACCCTGAAAGTTAGCTTTTCACCATTTTCTTCTTCGGCAGTGCCATTTGTTGTTGATAATGGTTATCTTAAGTCCATGACAACATAATATTCTGGTACTTTCTGAACTAATTTTGCAGGACAATGAATAACATCCACGTTCTGATGCTGGAAAGCTTCGTAGGCCGTTCTTTTCGCTTCGCCATAAAATAGAATAATCGCCACCTGAGCTTTTTTTACTAATAAAGCTGACATGGTCATCCTTTTTGGTGGTGGTTTGGGGGAATCGTCCATAGTAATAAAGAAAGGCGATGGATCTTTTATAGAATGATGGTTTGAGAATAAGGCTCCAATATGTCCGTCTTCTCCTGAACTAACTAGAATAAAGTCGTATTTTCCACCATATTTCTGTAATTCTTGTTGATATTTCTCTACTCCTTCTTGTACTTTGAAGGGGTGGAGGTTCTCCTGGCGAATTTTTCCATTTTTTACTAATTCGTCTAGGAACGTCTCTTTGGCGAGACGGAAGTTGCTTTCTTTATCTTCCAATGGAGCTATCCTTTCGTCGATCATGAAAATATGAATATTATCCCAGGGAATAACAGCTTTTTTGAGGAGTTTAAAAATGCCAGAAACACTTCTGCCGCCTGGAATGGCAAAAACAACCTGTTGCTGAGTTCGGAGAAGTTTAGAAAGAGAAAAAGTAATAATCTCTACTACCTTCTGGTCACTTTGGTCTTTGGTAAGATAGCTGAAGGTAGTCACTTTTTTTCCAAGGCATGTCCGCCAAATTCGTTTCGTACGGCCGCAATAACGCTCTTTCCTAACGAAAACTTTCCACTTTTATCTTCTCGAATCATCGTTGCGACATCGAAAGCCGGAGCGTACCCTTTCACGGCTTCTTTGGTTTTGCGCAGTTCTCCGATGGTTACGCTGCCGATAGTGGTACCAATATTTTTAAAATCTTCACGGCGCAAGGCTTTTGTCGTTAATTCTAAAAGCCAACTTCTGATAACAGAGGCCGGTTCCCATAAGGCTGTGGCTTTATCCAACGAAATCGGATGCTTAAATTTGCTGAGCAGTTCAACACCTTCCGCCAAACCCTGAAGATACACATATTCAATAATATTATGCACACTTTTTACAAAATGGCCGGAGCCAGCAGGACCAAAGTATCCATACCCTCCTTTTGGGGCGAGAGATTTACAAAAAGGTTCTATGGCCGAGAATTCTTCTTTCGGACCGCCAATCATTAAAGTATATCCGTTTTGCAATCCCCAAATGCCGCCAGAAACGCCGCAGTCGAAGAAATGTACTCCATACTTTTTACACCAAGAGTCATGTTTTTCGGCATTTTCATAAAAGTCATTTGCGCCATCAATGATAATGTCTCCTTTCTTAAGAAGAGGAAGAAGTTCTTTGATCATTTCATCCGTCGGCTCTCCTGCGGGCAACATCAGCCAGACAATTTTTTTCTTATCGAGCTTTGGCAATAATTCTGGGATGCTATAGGCAGGAAGGGCCCCTTTCTTGGCAATTTCATCGACTTTCTCCGGGCTTCTATTATACGCCACAACCATATGCTTGTGAAGAAGCAGCCTTTCCGCCATATGGTATCCCATTCTTCCTAAACCAATTAAACCTAGTTTCATAATCGCCACCTCAAATGATGTTTTTTTTCAAAAAGCGAGAGTTCCTGCGGTCCGGCACTTCCGATATTATATTCATAGATCTGATTTTTTTTCCGAAGAATTTGTTTGATGACTTTCCATTGATATTCTATTTCATCGCTACGAACAAAAAGGGACTGGTCTCCTTTAATCACATCTTCAAGCAGTATTTCATAAGCCTCCGGGGAGCGAAGGTCGCGTATGCATTCATGGCAATAATTCATTTTTGCCGGCATGACGGCATTTGCTTTTCCAGGAACCTTGGCAAACAATTCCAGGGAAAAACCCTCATCTGGCTGCACGCGAATGGTAAGATAATTTGTATCACTCGGGCAGCTCGCTGAAAGAAGACAGTGCACGGACTTAAATTTAATATCAATCTTTACTTCTTTCTTATCCAGATTTTTTCCCGTGATAAGGTAAAAAGGGACGTTTTTCCATCGTTTATTGTTGATGCTTAATTTAACAGCGGCAAAAGTTTCTGTAGAAGAGTTTGAGTCCACATCTTTTTCTTTTTGATAGCCGCTATATTGGCCCAATAGCAGGTCTTTAACTTTTATGACCTTCAATACTTTTGCTTTTTCATCACGGATGAATTTTCCGGTTAATTTCTGTGGAGCTTCCATAGCCGTAAGGGCTAACATTTGCAGCATATGGTTTTGCACAACATCTTTGAGAGCACCATATTTATCATAAAAATTACCCCGGCCTTCTAGCCCGATTTTTTCCCGGAAATGAATTTGAACAGACTGGATGTTTGAGGAATCCCATAACGGCTCTAAAACCCGATTAGTAAAGCGGAGAATGGCAATATTGCCAACTAATTCTTTTCCTAAGTAGTGATCTATCCGGTACACTTGGTTTTCATTAAAGACGCGCGCAATTCCTCGGTTAATTTTCCTTGCTGACGGTAGATCGTGTCCAAAAGGTTTCTCATAGACAAGACGCGACCATTTCTTTCCCTGCTCTTTGGCAATACCTGTCTTTGCGAGATTAAGAGTGATAGCATTAAAGTGGTCGGGGAGAGTGGCAAGATAAAACAGCCGATGGCCAGGCAATTGATGTTTTGATTCTAAGTTTCGTAAGATTTTTCCTAGCTTACGGTAATGCTGACAATCATAAAAGTCAAATTGTTGATAGTACGCATTGTTTTCAAGCCTTTGCCAGATATTTTCCTTGACATCTTTAATAAATTCCCGCGCTTCCTTCAGAATTTCCTTCATCTCTAATTCTCGTCGCGCTGCACCAACAAGGGCAAATTTCTCAATTTTGTTCTCTTCGATAAGTTTGTAAATGGCGGGAATAATTTTTCTCTTTGCTAAATCTCCGGTTACACCTAAGATTATGAACGTTATTTCGGGCATTCTTTTCCTTTACTCTACAATCGGTTTTATTTCGTTACCAAATATGGCACTGATTTCTTTGCAGTACGAAACGATATTTTTCTTAAACCAGGGAGGTTTACTTTTCTGAATTTGGCCCATAATAAAATAGCTTACAGCCATAATACTCCCATAATCAGCTTTGGCAGGGAGAGGGAGGTCAAAGCGATCTTTTCCCCATAAAGTATTTTTATCACCAAAACTGATAAATAATTCATCGGGACGTTTTACAATTGTCGTAGCATGTTTAACGTATTCTGTAGAAAAAATAGAGTAGGCAAGCTCTCGGCCAAACATTTCCACAAATTTTTTGTCTAACATCTCTCTCATAAGCTCAAATTGTGGTGGAAGGAGGAGATAAAAAGCACCATAATTTTGAAAATTGGGAAAATTAAGTTTGGCAATGGTTTTTTCTATAAACTGAAGGATATGATAGGGATTTTCTCGTGTTTTTCCCAAAATCATACCCAGATATGTTGATGTGTTATAAGTATATGGTTCTCTATTTTTGGGGAAAATGAAAACATTTTGAGAAGGCAGCTCTTTTGCGGCCAGAGCCTTTTGGTTGTTGGTAATAAGGTAGACTGGTTTCTTTCTTTTCTTCGCTTCTTTTGCCATTAATGGGGCATGTTTTCCTCCTGAGGCGGAAAAAATGAGAACAGCATCAATATTTTTAATCTTCAGAAGTTTTTCTTGGTAAGAATTTTCATTGGCGTAAACGGCATCATGGTCATTGAAGATAATCTGGCCGATAGCGGCGGCGTTGCCGCTGCCAATGACTAAAGGGCGTTTCCATTTGCTGATGGGAAGAGAGGGAAGCTTCGTTTTTGAGAACAATTCCAGAGCCGCCAGGACGCAGGTGTCTAAATTAGGAATATTTTGCAGTGTAAACGTTTGCATAATTTGGAGATATTTTCCCATTTTATTTATGCTTTGTTAATCTGTGCTATCCCCTAAAATTTTCATTTGTTTCTGATACCCCACTGCTTGCGGTAGTTGGGTTGTTTTGCATCAATTCGCCATTATCAGATGGGATATCAGATACATTAAAAATACCCCGCCCCTTGGGGCGGTTGGGATTTTTATTTTGTCTCTCTCTTTATTTCTTTCTTTTTGTTTCTTTCTCTAATGCTACTTCAATTGAGCCTGGATCGAAACCAATGATAATCTCTCCGTTAATATCTAAGACAGGAACACCCATTTGACGTGATTTATCAATCATCTCTTTACGGGCCTTTTCATTAGTACTAACATCAAATTCTTGGTATTTAACCTTTTTTTCTTTAAGAAAAATTTTTGTTTTTTTGCACCAAGGGCAGGTGGGGGTAGTGTAAATTTTAACGATCATAATTTTCACCTCTTTACTAGCTAAATCCTTTTGAGCTTTATAACTGTTATTGTCCAATTCTGAAAAAGATAATAAAAAGAAAAATCAAGCAAAGAGTTCTTTCCATTTTCGCGGCCAGCCGCGAATGAGCAATAATGCTAAAGGCACAGCCCAGTTAGCCCAGCGTTCTATAAAATCCCAAATAGGATCTCCAGCAATTGGTCGAGCAAGGGCAGTTAAGAAACCCCAGGCTGTTGCCCAGATGAGCACCAAGCGAAGAGGGTAAATAAGAGCTAAAATTCCCACTATCAGGTCCATAATCCCTACGAGACTAAGAAGATTCATAGCTGTAGCTCCCGTAATGCCCGTCATTGCCGTTAACATTTCGATAAATCTTGGTTTTAATTGCAGGGCAAAGACGCCATGGCCTACAAACTCACCAAACAAACCTATTCTTAAAATCCACTCCACTTTACTAGTTTTTCCAACACTTTTTTCTTCCACAGGAATTACAGTTTTCTTCATTTTTTACAAACCTCCTTTTTGTTACTTAAGCACATCTTATCCGAGACGTATTATATTTGTGGAGAATAAAATCAAAATAACTCCTAATGCAACCATTATTAACCCGGTAATTAACCGCATCCATTTCCTATTTTGCTTTCTCCATTCTTCTAGTCTCTTAACCTTTAATCCAAAATAAACGAGTAGTAAAATAACAATTAAAGGGAGGACAAAAATAAAGTTATAAAGAAGGAGATAAAAAACTACCATGGGTTCAAATCCAATCTTGGACAGCAACGCTGTAATCGCTAAATAAGGCCCCCCTGTGCAGGGAAGTTCTACCGCGGCGACGAAAATTCCCAAACCTATAGCTCCAAAGACACTAATTTTTTTTATCTTTTCTTTAATCTCAAGGCTTCTCTGATAGGGAATACTTAATGAAAACCCTTGGCCATACCACCAAAAATCTTTAATCTCAATAAAACCGAGAATAATAACTAAAATTCCTACTCCTATGCCTATAGGTTCCGCTAAGTTAAATCGTTGCAGGAAAAGCAATAGACCAATCCCTGCTAATAAATATGTAATGTAAACTGCAAGGATATAAATTATCCCAACAAAAAGCATTTTCTGTTTATTCTTTGATAAAGCCAAGAGGGTTCCAATTAATAAAATTAAAACTCCGATAGCGCAAGGATTAATAGAGTCTACTAAAGCTGTTGTGAGAACGATGGGAAGGGTTGGGAAAGAAATGTTTTCCAGAGCAACTGCTCCTGTAAGAGAGAATTCTCCGGAAGCAAGGAAAAAAACACTACAAAAGATAAAAAATAGCGTCAAGATTAAGAAAGCATTAAATCTCATGCGAAAGCACATCCTGCTTTTTGAGCAATAGTTTCCAAAGGCTGAACTCCCACAATTCTTGTTCCATCTTTAAATTCCCAGGTGGGATATTTCTCGACCTTCTTTTCCAGGCAAAGACTGGTTTTCGCTTTTATGCCGCGACAGGCAGCGGGCAATTCCTCTTTTGCCACATCACAACGCGGGTCACATTCTATGTATACTTCTTTCTCTTTTAAGATAAAATTTGATTTTCCAAACATCTTTTCTTGCTTGGCACAATTTGGACACCAGAAAGCGCCATATTCTTTAACTTCTTTTTCGGCTAAACAGTTCGCTAACTTGTCCGTAACGTCCTTGGGATAAGAAGAGCTGCTACAGCCTATAATAAAGAACAATCCTAGTATTAATAATGTCAATATAATTCTATCTCTTTTCATGGCATATCACTTTTAATTGGTACGATAAAATAAGCATCACGATAATAATCAGGTCTGCCGCCACACAAAGAATGCAGATCGACAGAATAAAAACTAATTCCGTGTACAGCAAATAAAGTGCAAAGAGCAGGCTCAGGAGCATCAAATAAAACAAAAAAGTTGAAAACGATTTTTTATTAAGAAGAAAAGAGTTAAGTTTTAGTTCTTTATTTGTTTTGATAGAGAAAAGAGAAACAACCACAATCATAAAAGTCACTATTCCCAGGAATGACACGGGAATCCCGCTTCCTGGCGGGAATTCTGAGTAAATGCTTTTATTGACAATGTCGCAGCTTAATTCGGGTGCAAAATCACAAAAGCTTTCTGTATCCGCATAATGGAGGAATAATAAATAAGAAAAGATAATAATCGCGAGAAGTGAAAAGGAGAACATCCACTTAATTATTTTCAGCTTACAACTCTTTTTTTTGGACATATCTAATTTTAAGAAGATCTTGTAGTATATAATACTTCTGTGAAAATAGATAATAAAATTGACTGTATTTTAATAGCAAACAGTCCATTCAGAAATCCAAAAAAGGTTATAACAAACTTTATTAATTTAAACAGTTTATCTTTCATTATTGAAAAAGAGGTAATATTATGAGAACATTTGATTTAATTGTTATTGGTTCTGGTGGGGGGGCGAATCTTGTTTCTTTAGCGTATGAGTTAGGTTATACCGTAGCTTTAATAGAAGAGTGGAAGTTAGGAGGGACTTGTCTGAACCGTGGCTGTATTCCTTCGAAGATGCTGATCCATCCTGCAAATGTCTCGCGAATAATCCAAGAAGCGGAAAAGTTTTACATTAAAGCCTATCAAAAATCAATTAATTTCCCACAAATTCTTAAGCGGATTAATAAAACGACGGACACGGAGTCAAATGATATTAAAGAATGGTATCAGGAAAAGAGAAAAGGATTGGCTTTTTATTCCGGCCATGCTCGTTTTATTTCGAATAGAATAATAGAAGTGCAAGGTGAAAAGATAACTGCGGAAAAAATTGTTATTGCCACCGGAGCACGATCTTCCATTCCTCTTATTCCAGGATTAAAAGGAACGCCCTATCTCACAAGTATGGAAGCATTGCGGTCGCGGCTTTTACCAAAAAAACTTTTCGTTATCGGCGGGGGATACATTGCCTGCGAGCTTGGTCATGCCTATGGCGCTTTGGGATCGGAAGTTCATTTACTTGTTCGAGACAGGGCTTTATTGACACGGGAAGACGGAGAAATAAGTAAGAATTTTACAGAAGCCTTTTCAAGGAGATATCAAGTGCATTTTTGGACCGTGACGGAAAAAGTAGAGTACAAAAAGAAAAAGTTTACTCTTTATCTTAAAGATGCTGAAGGTAAAAAATCAAAGATAAGTGGCGATGGATTACTGATGGCTACAGGTGTAATGCCGAATAGTGATAAATTAGGGTTAGAGAATACGAACATTTCTGTAAATGAAAAGGGCTTTATTAAAGTAAATGAGTATTTAGAAACAGCAGTGCCGGGGGTATATTCTCTAGGTGATGTGGTGGGGAACTATATGTTCAGACATAGTGTGAATTTTGAAAGTCAGTTTTTATTTCAAGCTTTATTCGGTAAGCAACGAAAACCAATTCAATATCCTCCCATGCCCCATGCGGTGTTTACAAATCCGGAAGTAGGATCTGTAGGAATGACGGAAGAAGAGTTGCAGAAGAAGAATATCTCTTATGTGGTGGGGAAAAATGAATATCGAAAATCAGCCATGGGAGAAGCACGCTTAAGTTCAAAGGAAGAATTTGTTAAATTGTTATTTCACAAACAAACAAGAAAATTATTGGGAGCACATATCCTGGGAGAGGAAGCGTCAACGATGATTCATCAGTTAATCTATGCGATGACGTTTGGCGCAACAGCTGAGGATTTATTAAAAATGATTTATATTCATCCGGCTTTGCCGGAGGTCATACAAAAGGCAGCGGAGAAGGCAAGCGATGGATTTTAGGAGAAAATTTTAATTCTTTTCCATAAATCTTTTAATATCCTTATCTTACTTTCTCTTTTCATCATTTGCCTAACCAGGGAACATAGTTATTAAATCCATTGTTTGTTAGTCTTTTTCTATCCGTCCCGTCTGGATTAATGGTGAAAAGGTCTCTTGGTTCTTCTAATGTTGCTTGGCCTGTGTAAACTATTCTTGAACCATTTAGTAAAAATCTTGGTCCTGAGCTTGTATCGACATTAACTCCATTTGAAATTGTAATACGATCCATTCTGTCTAAGTTTAGATCATAAATAAATAAAGCACTGAGATATACGGATTCAGGTGGTACTCCTTCTGGAATATTTTCAGTTGTGGAACCACTTATTACTAATTTAGAACTGTCGGGAGACCATTCAAAGGCGTGTGGTTGATAAATCTCTCTATTTTTTGGGAGGTTTAATACTTTTCCTGAATCGCGATCATATATTGCCAAACCGAAATTTTCTGATATTTGGTCATAGATGTTTAATACTATTTTTGTTCCATCTGGAGACCAAGACAAGGCATGTAACATTGATCCTTCTAATCTTACTGTTCTTTTTTTTCCGCTTAAATCAGTAATAGTTAGAATAACGTTATTTATTCCACTGGCATAAGCAATTGTTTCTCCATCCGGTGACCAAGCAAAACTTTCATTGATCATTTCACCACTCGTTATATTTTGTCTGTTTCCTGTTTCTACATTATATAATCTTAAATCTATGGAATCAATTTCTTCTCTTGTTTTTTTTAATGAGAGATATGCTAAGGTTTTTCCATTTGGTGCGAATTGCGGCAGTCCGCTTAAGCCTGACTCTATAGGGATTATTTCTCTTGTTCTTAAGTCTGTAAGCATTAAGTCTAGTTGTAAACAACCTTCACTATGTTCAGGAATGCATCCTTCTTTAAAATATTCATTGCCGTAGGCTAATAATCTATTCCCATTTGGCGAGAAATCTATACCTGCAGTTTCTCCTTTTCTTAAATCAGCAACTTCTCTTCGAAAACTTCCATCACTATTCATGATATTTAGTGCTGTTCTTTGGCTATCTCTCGTTAGATAAGCAATCCCACACCCATCATTTGTTAGTCCAACAACTATGTTCATTGCTCCATCATTAACTAAGTCTTTCTCTTCAGAACCATCCGGTTTTATGCTTTTAATTCTTTGATCTTTTTCAAGAAGGTCAATTGATTGAGATTGAAAGATTATAATATCTCTTAAATCTGGTTTACATGAAAATACGGGAGTTTCTTGCCGTAGATCTGCTGCTGGAGATGATTCACAAGCCAATTTTAATAGTCCTAGTGAACCGGCAATTATGCTTTCTCTTCTAGTTAGTCTTAATGCCATTTTATTCTATAACTAAGCTTTCTTTATAAATATTTCTGAAATTGCCACTATGAAGTAATACCTTTCTTAAACCACAAAATCATGGAGATGAAGAAAAAAAAATAATTACCTATACCTTCTCATCGTTTTCCATTCGATAATAGTTTTCATAATTCCAGGAATAAGACCGGTAAAGACAAAATCTCTATAAATAAAAATTCCATTGTATTTTCCTAAGCTTAATAACCATTGGTTTCGGCTCTGGATTATACATTAGTAATGGTTCTCCTTGCTCTAAATGATAAATGTTTTTGACAACTAATCTCGCTTGTTTCTCAGCACTCTGGGCTGTTTTTTCTTCTTTAATATTATTTATATCGCCAGCGGCGAAGATATTTTTATGGCCTTGCACTTGGAGATATTCATTGACGCACAGAAAGTTCTTTGAATTTAATTCTATTGAGCAATATGAAGCCAGATGCTCATAGTTCGGCATGATACCGGTACATAGAAAGGCAATATCGGGATGGAGTTTTTTCCCTGTTCTAGTTTTATATACGCCGCTTTCATTTTCTATTATCCTTTCATTGAAGATAAGTTGTACCTTTCTTTTTTCCAACCATTGTTTTGCATACCTCTGCGCTTTTTGTGGAGTTCGTTCCATTAATTCTGGCTTAGTATGAATAAGAGTAATTTCTTTCTCAGGATAATGAGTACTAATTTCCGCCGCTAATTCGACACCAACTATTCCTCCGCCAATAATAAGAACGTCTTGAGCATGCCTTAATTTTTGCGCATAAAGGCGAAGTTCCTGCCCTCTGCTTGCTACAACCCTGTTTGTTTCTTTAATGGGAGTTTCATAGCGTGATCCAGAGGCGATTATTAGATAGTCGTAGGAAAATTCTTGTTGGTTTGTGGACACGGAAGAATCTTTGATTTTTATAATGGAGTCACGCACAATATGGGCTTTATGAAGATAGTGCGTATGCAGTACTTGGATTTTTTTCACATGCTGTGGTTCTACCAAGGTGCGAAGAATGGAAGGAGTAAATTCAAAATAATCTTTAGTGTCAATTAATGTTACATCAAAGTCTCTTTCTAAGTTCCTGGCTGCGACTGCTCCGGCAAACCCGCCCCCAATTATAACTACTTTTTTCATGATTATTTCATAAAAGGTTCTCTTTTTATGTCTTTTCCCAAAAAGAGGCTTACAGAAAACTATCCTTCTTCTCCACGCAGAATTCTGAGTGTTTTATCATAATCCTGTGCCGCATCTCTGTCAATGGTTCGGTAATAGGCATTCAAGCGCTGAAATTCACGTACTGCAATGCCAAAAGGAGCGTAATTAAGAATTTCATCAAGCTGTCGTTCAATAACTGTGGGGTCAATCTCTTCATTACTGATAAGGTTATCTACGGTTAACTGTATGCGTGGTACTTGCCTTTGAGCAATTTTTCTCGCCCTTTCAATTGACCTAAAAATATCCGTCATACTTTTATCATTATTTTCTTTTTGGAGATAAAAGTATTTGACTAAAATTTTCTCAAAATGAGAGTTTCAATTATTCTTTTTAATTATTGGTGCAGATACTTTTTTATAGGAAGTTTCTTTTCTTGTTTCATAGAAAATATTCAATATCAACATTTTTTGGCTATGAAAGAAAAAAATCAAGCAATGATTTTGAAAGTAATGCTCGTTCTGGGAATACTCGGTCTTATAACGGCGGCATACCAAACGGTTGAATATTACTTTCTGAGAAGCAGCTTCTGTGATTTTAGCCCTAATTTTTCCTGTTCCATCGTCACTCAATCCTCTTACGGAGAATTTCCCTTCCTCTCTGGGATAGCGGTGTCTCTTTATGCTGTTCTTTGGTGGCTGGTTCTTTTAGGCATCATTTCTTTAATGCTCTGGAAGAAAAAGGAATGGTTCTTGTATCTTAAGGTCTGGATGATCTTAGGGATCATGAGCGCTCTTTATTTCCTTTTCGTCGAGCTCTATTTACTTCCCCAAGAAATTGGACTGATCGTGATTTGTCCTTTTTGCACAATACAACATCTGTTGATCGCAACTCTTTTGGTCATGGGATTTTTTTTCACAAGGAAAAATTTATTAATGACAGATTCTTCCTAGAAATTGAAGGTGAGTTTTTATGGTTATGAAAGGCAAAAAGAAGTCAGCAAAAAAATCTAAAGCAGGGATGAAGAAAGGAGGCAAGGGAAAGAATACCTGCGAATTCTGTTAAAATCTCTTTTCTTTTTCTTCTTCCACGCAACCTTTATTAAAGACGAGGTTTTACTTCTTTTGAAAAGAAGATGAGTTGAAAAGAGGATGAGAAAACTTACTAAGATTGAGGACCTTAGAATGATGGCGGATATTATCAGAGAAGATAGTATTGTTTCCTTAAGTGCAGCTAAATCCGGCCATTCAGCCGGACCATTAGGCATGGCTGATATCTTTACTGCTTTTTACTTTAATATTCTAAAGCACAATCCTGAAAAACCTAACTGGCCGGACAGGGACAGGTTAATTCTGTCTAATGGGCATATCTGTCCAGTGTTATATGCAACGATGGCTAATGCCGGCTATTTTCCCAAAAAAGAATTATTAACACTCCGCAAATTAGGCACGAGGTTACAAGGACATCCACATCGCGTTGCTTTACCTGGACTGGAAACTACTTCTGGTCCGCTGGGGTCGGGATTATCGCAAGCTGCCGGGATGGCTTATGGTTTCAAACTCGACAAGAAAAAAAATCTTGTCTGGTGCTTATGCAGCGATGGGGAACAAGATGAGGGCAACCACTGGGAAGCAGTATTATTTGCTGCCAAACATAAACTGAACAATTTGGTTGCGGTCACGGACAGAAATTATATCCAAATTGATGGAAATACAGAACAGGTTATGCCTCTCGACCCCTTGGACCAGAAATATCGGGCTTTCAATTGGAATGTTCAAACAATAAACGGCAATGATATGCAGGAAATCTTAAAAGTATTAACTGCAGCTAGAATGAATAAAAACAAACCGTTGATGGTTATTGCTAACACTATGCCTGGTAAAGGAGTTTCCTACATGGAAGGGGATTACCGTTGGCATGGTTCCCCTCCTGGTACTATAACCACAGAAAGGACACCAGCCAAAGAAAAACAAACAGCAATTGCTTTAGAGCAGCTTCATCAAAAAGAAGCTAAGGAACGCGGAAACTGGTATCTTTACCATAAAAAATTACGCCCCCTGCATTCATGAAGAATCTCAATAAACAAATGAATTTGGACTTAACACGGGAGCGAGTTCCTACCAGAAATGGATACGGAGACGCACTGATGGAATTAGGCAAAAAAAATAAGAAAGTCATGGTTCTCTGCGCTGACTTGAAAGAATCGACGCGAGTTCAGGCTTTTGCTGAAAAATTTCCCCAGCGCTATGTTGAAATGGGGGTAGCGGAACAAAACCTTGTTACAGTTGCTTCGGGATTAGCTGCCGTTGGTAAAATTCCCTTTGCTTCGTCTTATGCGGTCTTCTGCCCAGGAAGGTGCTGGGAGCAAATTAGAACCACGATTTGTTATAATGATCGCAATGTTAAAATTATCGGCGCCCATGCTGGCATTTCCGTTGGCCCTGATGGAGCTACTCATCAAATGTTGGAAGATCTGGCCTTAATGCGGGCTTTGCCGAACATGATTGTAGTAGTACCTTGTGATTATGAGCAGGCCAAAAAAGCCACGGCGGCCATTGCGAAGTATAAAGGTCCCACCTATATGCGTTTTGCTCGTGAAAAAACAGAGCAGATCACAACAAGTAAAACTTCTTTTAAAATCGGAGTTGCCCAAATCTTTAAGGATGGTTCTGACGTGGCGCTGGTTGCCGCTGGCCCGTTGATTTATGAATGTCTGCTGGCAGCAGACAAATTAAATGAAAAGGGAATTAAAGCGATGGTTGTAAATTGTCATACCATTAAGCCTTTAGATGGCAGAACTTTACTTACTGTAGCCAGAAAATGTAAAAAAGTAATAACTGTTGAAGAAGCGCAAATTGCAGGAGGATTAGGTGGTGCGGTGGCGGAATTTTTATCCGAAGTTTATCCTGTGAAAATGAAACGAATTGGTGTTCGAGATCATTTTGGAGAATCAGGAGAACCAGATGAATTATTAAAAAAATTTGGCTGTAGTGCAGAAGCTATTTATAAAGAAAGTCTTAAGTTGTGCACGTAGTTTCATTTTGTAAAAACTGTTGGTCATAACCTTTTTATATTCAAATGGTCTTTATTTCTACATCGTCAGACTCAACAAACATGATACTTATGTAAACGCTTTGTCTGAGGTTTTACAGTCACAGTATGATATTATTCTTACCAATGTTCCTCTTTATTCAAAGAGACATCGTTTAATTGCAGAAATTGACATTTTAGCATTATTAGGAAGAGAATATGATGTTTATGAAGTAAAATGCAGTCATCGCATCACTAAAGCAAGAAAACAGTTATCTCGAATTCGAAAATTATTAACCTCAATACGGCATACATACTTCTATTGCGGGTCTTCCAATGAACTCGTTTTAGTCCGAAACTATGTTAAATCTCGTTAGTAAAAACTAGAAAATTTATTATCGAGAAGAAATAAGTTTATATTCTCGAATTCGTTCTACTATTTTTTATGGAAAGAGGTTATTCTTTAGCTGATCTTTTGATAAGAAGTACGCTTGGAGAGGATGGTATTCTGCGAGTTGAAAATTTAGAAGTAACCTCTGAAATGGCGGGGGTTGTTAAAAGACCTGAAAATTATCCTCAAGCTCAATTTCTGGGAACAGGAACTGTTTTTCCAGTAGTTAAAGACCCAACACCATTCCAACTGTTTTCTGCATTGATTGATACCAGAGCCGTTTATGTTGATGACGTTTTGGTGGATGAAATTACTTATGCCAAAGAGCATAATAAAATTATTTCTGTCACGCCTTCAGGGAGATGTGGTTATGAAACAACTGAGAATGGAGTTGTAATCAGAAAAGAATTTCCTACAGGATCGCCATTAGTAGTAACGAGCGATTCTTTTCCTGTATCGCTTTTTGACGTATCAGGATTACGACCAGATACGGCTGAGTTATTGAGGTTAGATTTAGATTTTTATAAACAACTTCCCATCTCCTCTGTAGGTTATCGCCGATTTCCCATGCGTGATAACCTCTGCTCTAATTTTTGGAATTATCATCCTGATACCTCCTCTGAGGCGGATGGCACGCAAGAGCGTTTATTAGTAAAAGCTAAGCGCGAGTTTGCACTCCCCCCGGAGGAACCTTCAGGTTTGTTTATTTGCGGGGAAAAAGGGGTAGGAAAAAGTCACATCGCCATGGCTTTAGCTAAACGATGGTGGTATTTACATGGATTAAAGCCAAATTATCATTTTTCTAAAGATTCGGTACAAATAGATGATGTTAAAAACCAAATTTCTGAAAGACAAATCTTTGTTCTTGATGATATCAAAACTTTAGAAAAAAACTCTTTTGAAAGGGCTTTCTTAGATATATTGTTAATCTTTGGTCAGGAAAAGGGAGGAATAAAAATATATTTGACAAGTAATACTAGTTCGGCAGAATTAAAGAGGCAATATCTTCATGATAGAGGAGAAAATAAAAGTAATAAAGGAGACGCCATGAGGTATGAAGATCGTTTTGAAGAAATTTTTGAATGTATTGATGTTAAAGGAAAAAGTTATAGGCTGAGGAGAAAAAGGGAACTTCTTCAGAAAGTATAAGATTGTGGAGGGTATTCTTTTATCTTTACTTCTTTTTAAATAGTAACTAACATTTAAATAAAAGAAAGTTGATTACTTCCTCATGTCGAAAAGCAAAGTTTTTGTGACGCGAAAAATCCCCGATTCCGGAATAAAAATACTGAAAGAGTGTTGCGATGTTCGCATTTATCCAAAGAATAAAGTTATTTCTCGAAAAGAACTAATCAAAGGAGTAAAGTGGTGTGATGCACTTTTGTGTTTACTTACCGACACCATTGATAAAGAAGTTATAAATGTCAACCATAAACTAAAAGTAATTTCTAACTATGCTGTGGGCTTTAATAATGTTGATGTAAAATACGCTACTTTGAAAGGTATTCCTGTCTGTAATACGCCTGGCGTTTTGACAGATGCCGTTGCAGAGCACACTTTTGCTTTAATGCTCGCGGTTACGAAGAGAATCGTGGAGGCTAATACTTTTACGAGAACAGGAAAGTATAAAGGCTGGGAACCAATGCTTTTTTTAGGAATGGAGTTAAAAGGGAAGACATTAGGAATAATTGGCCTGGGAAGAATCGGCAGCGGCGTGGCAGAGCGGGCAGGAAAAGGAATGGGGATGAAGATTTTATATTACGATGTACAACGTAACGAGAATTTTGAAAAAGAGTTTAACGCACAATACGCTTCTTTAGAAAAAATTTTGCGAAATGCAGATATTGTAACTGTCCATGTTCCTCTTCTGCCGACAACACAGCATTTAATGGGGGAGAAACAATTCAAGATGATGAAAAGGACAGCCTATCTTATTAATACTTCCCGTGGAGAGATTGTTGACGAGAGAGCCTTGGTGCGAGCATTGAAGAGGAAACAAATTGCAGGCGCGGCGTTAGACGTCTATGAACATGAACCAAAACTGGCACAGGGGTTAACAAAGATGAAAAATGTCGTGTTAACACCACATACGGCATCGGCAACGGTGGAAGCGCGATCCGCGATGTCGGAACTTGCGGCAAGAAATATTTTGGATGTATTGGCGGGAAAAAGGCCGGAGGCGATCGTTAATCCGGAAGTGTGGGGCAGGTAAAGATTTTTTCCTTATTCGATCTTTTGAAGCTAAAATAACGAAACCTTCATAAAAACAGCTAATTCTTACGCTTTATTATGAGTTTGACGCCCGTGTCAAGAAATCTGGAAAGAATTAGTGAAGGAGGAAATCTTCTCAGGAATCTGGAGTTGCTTGATGATGCCACAACGTGGAAAACGGCTGAGGAAGCCTTTGCCGCCTCGAAACAGGGAGTTTCTATTGAAGATATTTGTACTAATAATCTGGGGATTTACAGGCTTGTTGATAATAAACCTGTTTTTAATCTGCTCGGTAGAGAAAGCAATCCTTTCATGGAGGAGAGATTTAGGAGAAGCTTATATCAAGGTATTTTAAATACCGATTTTTTTTCTCCTTCAGGTGAAATGAAAGAGTATCTTCTGGTAGTCCTAAGATCGGGAGCTTCAACTTATATTAATTATTCTGAATTGAGATGCAAAAGCGATTCTATACGTAAACTTTCTTTATATGTTGAAACCAATGCCAAAAATACACCGGAAGAAAAAAAACTGTTTCACGCGGTTTATGGTTCTAAAATAGGCGCTGGGAAAAGAGTTTATCTTTTAGCGCCGGAAATAGTTATAACTCATTTATCTCCTGATCAGAAAGAGGATTTAGTTGTGCGTGTTTGTTGTTTTGATGATGAAGAAAATTTCTTGGCGAATAGTAGGAGCATATCCGGTTATCGAAGTTCCATAGTTGGCGTACGCCGTGTTGCAGATAACAATTCTTTTTAAGAACATTTTAATGCTTAAGAACGTTTTAATATCTATACTGAAAGAACGAAATCATCGTAAATTTATACTCGTTCTTTCATATATCACTCGCATCTTTTTATTACGATTATTATGTACGCTCGCTATATAATAAAAAGAAAGAGAAAAAAAAGAGTGCTCTATGCTTTTCCGAGAATTCTGAACATGGTTGTGCCGCAGCTAGGACATTTGCCTTTCAGGGCTTTGCGTTTAACGCCGCCTTTTCCATTCATGCTTACTTCTTTAGCACTCGCTATCTGTTTTTTTGCTTTGCACTTAACACAGTATCCTTCTGTCATAGTAAACACCTCATCTTTTCATATCATTAAAAGAACGTAAGTGATCTCACGCCCCTGGAATGGAAAAAGAAGCGATTTTGCTTTTAAAACTTTCGTAATTTTATATTGTAATAAAGCAGAATCTAGTCGACTTTTTGTTATTGGTGGATGGTGATCTTATCTAAGAAAAAGAGTTAAATTAGGAGACAATTCCTACTTTCACGGCAAATTTTTCTGTTTCTAAAGTTGTTTTTCCTTTAAAAACCATTTCTTTCACTCTGAGAACAGTCTTCAGATCGTCATGAAGGAGCTGAATATTTTTTTGAAATAATTTATCGTTACTCGCCAGAACAAGTGTTGAAAATTCTTCTTTCAAGGACAATTTCTGTTCAGATTTATATTTACGAACAGTATTTATAATGTCAATGCCGAGGTCACCAGCGTTTTCTGCCACTTCGTTAATCATTTCTTTCTGGAAGAGCGGCCAGGTTGAGAGGTGAAGACTTTTCTTTTTCTCTCTCTGAGCAAAGTAGAGGTGGTAAATTTCTTCCGTAAGGTGTGGCAGGATCGGTGCCATAAGTTTTAGAATGATCAGAAGACTTAAGTATAAAGTAGCCTGGGCACTTGTTCTGGCTTCTTTTCCTCTCTGATCAGGATTATAGAGGCGGTCTTTACAAATTTCTAGATAATGGTCACAAAAAGTATGCCAGAAGAAGTTCTCTACTTCTGCTTTGGTATGGTAATATTCGTATTTTTCAAAGGTTTCTGTTGACTCTTTAATGATTTTTTGTAATTTACTGAGAAGCCATTTGTCAAAAGTCTCCGTAACTTTTCCGTTTTTGTAATCTTCAAGATGAGTTAAGGCAAATTTGGAGGCGTTCCAGAGTTTGGTAGCAAATTTTTGCCCCGTAATCAGATCCTTCTCTTGGAATGGCAGGTCATCGCCTAGCTTAGAGCCGGCGGCCCAGAAGCGTAAAGCATCAGCAGAATATTTTTTTATCATTTCCATAGGTTCAACAATATTTCCCAAAGATTTGGACATTTTTCTTCCGTGCAAATCTTGCGCATGTCCTGAAATGACAACATCCTGCCAAGGAATTCGTTGATGATGAGAAAGGCTTTTGACAATAGTGTAGAAAAGCCACGTTCTGATGATATCATGCGCCTGAGGACGGAGAGCGAAAGGTTGATCTTTGTATTTGAAATCATATTCCCCTTGGTGCATCCAATTGGCGGCGATCTCTGGGGTTAGAGAAGAAGTTGCCCAAGTGTCTAAGACATCTGTTTCAGGTTCAAGGTCTTTAAAAGTATGGTTTTTAGGAAGATGGCGAGGTTTATCTGTAGTCGGATCAACGGGCAGTTGTTTTTCATCAGGTAAGATGATTTCACCCGACTTTTTGCTAACCCATACGGGAATAGGAATGCCAAAGGGCCTTTGCCGGGAAATGCACCAATCCCAATTTAAGTTTTGTACCCAGTGGTCATAACGAACTTTCATATGAGGGGGATACCAAGCAATTTTCTTTGCCGCTTCAAGAAGTTCTTCTTTCTTATCGAGAATTTTAATATACCATTGTTTTGTTTTAAGAAATTCAATAGGCGTTTTACATCGTTCATGGACATTTACAGCATGAAGCACGTCTTGCTGTTTAATGAGGTATCTCGATTCTTTAAGTTTTGTTAGGATGGATTCACGAGCTTCTGGAATTTTCATTCCTTTGAATTCCCCAGCAAAGGAATTCATTACCCCGTATTTTTCAAAAACTATTCTTAATGGAAGAGAAAAGCGGTGCCATTTGTCAACATCTTCTTTATCACCAAAAGTGCAAACCATCATCAGCCCGGTTCCTTTTTCTTTATCTACAGATTCATCACTGAGAATAGGAATTTCATAGTCGAAAAGGGGCACTTTAGCGAACTTTCCCTGCAGATGCTTATAGCGCTGGTCTTCTGGATGATGGAATAAGGCAACACATGCGGGAATAAGTTCAGGCCTGGTGGTGGAAATGATTAGTTGTTTATCTCCACTTCGAAAAATGATATCATTAAATTTGGAATTAAAATCCACTGATTCGAATTCCGCCTGGGCGATGGCCGTTTGACAGGACATACACCAGGAAATGGGAGATTCTAGTGGGTAGATCCGACCTTTTTTATACAAGTCGATAAACGAATACTGGGATATGATTTGGCAGTGTTTGTTGATCGTAGAATAGGATCTTTTGAAATCAGCGGACAAGCCTATTTCTTTCCAAGCTTGGATAAATTTTGGTTTTTCTTGTTCAATAAATTCGCTGCAGATTTTTACGAATTCCTGCCTGGGCATCTTTCGGGAAAGGACGTTTTTACTTTTCTCCACTAATTTTTCTGTAGGCAAGCCGTTGTCATCCGTGCCAAAAGGAAAGAAAACATTTTTTCCTCTCATTCGCTGGTATCTCACAACAATATCTTGTTGGGTATAGGAAAAAGCGTGTCCCAGATGCATCTTGCCGGAAACAGTAGGAGGAGGAGTATCAACAGCATAGGTTTCTTTTTTGTTATCAGGGTGGAAAGCATAAATTTCGTGCTCTTCCCAATACTTCTGCCATTTTGGCTCGGCTTCTTTGGGATCGTAGTTTTTAGGTAATTCCATGAAGAAATAGAGTGAGAAGAGGTGATTTAAAAATGTTTGTTTATGGTTTATCAGCAATTCTGGTGATTTTATTTTGATAAGAAATCGTCAATGGTTTTTTTCCCATATCTTAAGGAATAAATCCCCCTTGCTCTGTTCTCACTCACTCAATTTAGTTCCTCTACTTAAACTTTCTGCCCATCCAGCAGGAGTGATTTGAATGAACTCAGCATTTTCCTGCATTTCTTTAATCGTATGAGCTCCACAGTAACTTAGACCACTTTGAACTCCCTTAAGGATACTTCTAATTACACTTTCTACAGGTCCTTGATAATCAACGAGTGTAGAAACACCTTCAACAAAAACATCCAGTTTATCTTTGTGCTTTTTCCCTTCGGTATTTTCTCTTCGTTCATGGCTGCTTTCATACGAGGCACTACCCATGTATCTCTTGTAGCGCTTCCCGTCTTTCATGATAATCATTCCCGGCGATTCGTCTGTTCCAGCAAAGAAAGATCCGGAGAAAATGCTGCTGGCGCCGGCTGCCAAGGCTTTAGTGACATCACCGGGATATTGCATTCCTCCATCAGCACAAACAGGAATATCATATCTCCTGGCTACGCTTACGACGTCCATAACGGCAGTTAATTGCGGCACTCCTGCCCCGGAAATAATTCGCGTCGTACATACAGGCGAGGGGCCAATTCCTACTTTCAATCCATCCGCGCCGGCATCGATAAGATCGTGAGCCGCATCAGCAGTGGCAATATTTCCGATCATGATGTTAACAGAAGGAAAATGTGTTTTGAGTTCTTTGAGACGGAGAATGGCAAAATCAGAATGGGCATGAGCAAGGTCTAATACCAGCACATCCACATTAGCATCTACCAAAGCTTGAGCTCTCTCTATAGTATCTTTCACACCGACAGCAGCAGCAACGCGTAACCTTCCTCTCTCATCACGGCAGGCGTAGGGCCAGTATTCTAGTTTCTTAAGGTCTTGAGTGGTAATTAATCCACGCACTTTTCCGTTTTGCAGAAGAGGAAGTTTTTCAATGCGGTGTTGGTAGAGAATTCTCTTCGCTTCTTCTCTCTCAATGCCGTATGGAGCGGTAACAAGCTTCTCTTTCGGCGTCATAACTTCTGAAAGATACTTTTCCATGTTTGTTTCAAAAATGTAATCCCGAGAAGTGAAAATGCCGACGAGCTCTTCCCAATTCATAACCAGAAGGCTCGTTACCCCGCTCTTTTTCATGATCTCTACGGCTTTCCCAATGGTAATAGTAGGAGAGACAGAAATGGGATTTTCTATAACGTAACTTGTGGAACGTTTTACTTTCTTTACTTCTTCAACTTGCTCTTCGATAGTGCTGAATTGATGAATTACACCTAAGCCGCCTTCCCTGGCCATGGCAATGGCCATTTTATGTTCCGTTACGGTGGCCATGTTGGCGCTTACCAGAGGACTGTTAAGGATAATATTTTTTGTAAAACGCGTTTGCAGATCAACTTCTGTTCGTGACCTTAAGGGAGTACGCTTTGGGACGAGAAGTACATCTGAATAAGTCAATCCCACCCTCATTTTTTATATCGTTAAGAAGGAAGTTTAGGAATTTAAATACATTATGGGGGTGGAGTAGATAAGAGAAGTTTCTTCTTTTTTTTATCACAACTATTTTAAAAAGACGTTATTTATATTCCTTATGTCTCTTTTTACCACCAAATACGCGCCAAAGAATCTTTCTCAAGTATTTGGGCAGCAATTAGCCGTGTCTCAATTAAAAGACTTTGTGGTGAACTATAAACAAAAGGAGCAGAAAGCGGTTCTTCTTCTCGGGCCCATTGGAACTGGAAAGACAAGTTCCGTTTATGCCCTGGCCAAAGAATTAGGATACGAAGTTCTGGAAATTAATTCCTCTGATTTTCGCAATGAGCATAATATTTCTTCTTTTTTAGGAGCGGCCTTGGGACAACAATCATTGTTCTTTACACCGAAAATCGTTCTTGTTGATGAAGTCGATAATCTGTCTGGCGTACAGGATAGGGGATGTATTCCCGCCTTGCTGAAAGCCGTTGAGAAGTCATCCTTTCCTGTCGTTCTGACGGCAAATGATGTTGAGGATAGTAAATTCAAAGCTTTGAAAAAAAGTTGTTTTGGTATTGATTATCACTCTTTACAATACAAGACTATTGCCCATGGCTTACAGTGGGTATGCGAGCAGGAAGGAATTTCCTTTGATGAAAAAACTCTTCATTCTCTATCTCGACAAGCGAGCGGGGATATGAGGGCGGCATTACTTGATTTGCATACCTGCGCTACTTTTGGAAAAATCTCGCTTGACGAGGTAACAAAGCTCTCAGAGCGAAAACGCACTGAGACGGTCATCAAGGCGTTGCTGATGATTTTTAAATCTACTTCTGTTAATAATGCCCTTTCTGTTCTTGATGATATTGATATGGACTTAAGTGAGGTAATGTTGTGGATTGATCACAATTTACCAAAAGAATATACTACTTCGATAGTACTGGCACGGGCTTATGAACATTTAGCACGCGCGGATGTATTTCAAGGAAGGATTAAGCGCGGGCAGCATTGGCGGTTTTTAGTGTACATCAATAATTTGCTTACGGCGGGGATTTCATCTGCAAAAGAGGAAAAAAATCCCGGCTTCCAACAATATCAACCCACGCTCCGCTTTTTACGAATGTGGCAGGCGAAGATGAAGCATGGAAAGAGAGAAGAAATTGCCGTTAAATTTGGTTTGAAAACACATACGTCAAAGAAAGTAGCAAGAGGGCAAATTCCTTACCTGCGACAAATCTTTAAGAGTAAAAAAAGCGAAGAGATAGCTCGGGAGTTGGAGTTAAGTGAAGAAGAAGTAGAGTATTTGCGAAAGGAATAATCCCAATAATTTTGTTTTTTTCTCTACTTCTTTTATATTTTCTTCTCCAAATCATTTTTCTTGGCAAATGAATCATGACCTGAACCTAGGAAAGGGACTTTTACCCAGATTTTCTTCTGGCAGTTGTGGCAATGAACGTTCTTATAATGCTGCTGTTCTGTTTCGCTCCAAGAAGAGTAGACGTTTTGGGAATTAATTTCTTTATGGCAATAGCCGCAAGCGGATTCTTGAAGGGATTCGAGTAAAGAGGTCATCTAACTGTCTTTGAAAGCTTTTTATTTAAAAATTAGCCCAGATAATTTTAAAAATTCTATTCACTTAACATAGCATTACGGGTTATCGGAGGCTTTTTTAATGATCGAACTCTTGCCTTTGTATATCGCTTTGTCACTTCCAGTTGAAGTTCCGCTTCCAGTTTCACGGTCTGCAACCACAACAGCCACGGCTTCTCAATTTTCTATAGGGATGCTACTAATAGACATGCAAGATGATTTTCTTGAAGACATTGATGCACGAGAAAAAGAACGTGAAATACCGAATATGTTAAGGGTGTTAGAGTACGCTGGCGATCATAAAATTCCTCTTATTGTTTTAGAGTATAAAGGTCATGAACCGACCATCAAGGAACTTCGACAGAAAATCGATTCTTTGCCAACCACAGTTATATATATAACTAAATTAGATGACAGTGGGTTTTATAATACAGGTCTCGAAGCGAGATTAAAAAATTTACGGATTAACAATCTAGTTCTTATGGGAATTAATGCTACGGGGTGTGTTATGAGGACCGCGGAAAGTGCATTAAATCATGGTTTTCGGATTTTCACTTCTCTGGATCTTATCGCTCAACCTTCTTCTTGGGTAGATGATCAAGACGAAGGTAAAGAAGGGTCCGTATGGTATAAAAAGCATGGTACTCTAGCGAAGGACCATCACGATTTGCTGCGAATAATTTCTGAAAAGTATGTCCAAAAATCTCCTTAAAAATAACCATAATAAACTTAATAAAGCCGCTCTTTCTTTATCAGGGAATGACCTTTACGGAGGAATTGGCGACGTTTTGCAAGAAGAAAGGATTTATGTACCCTTCCAGTGAAATTTATGGGGGACTAGCGGGGTTTTATGATTATGGCCATCTGGGAACCAGGTTGAAACATAATTTTGAAAATATCTGGAGAAAATATTTTTTATCTCTGAATGATAATTTTCATGAGATTGAAACGGCTAATATTATGCCTAGAGATGTGTTTAAGGCTTCCGGACATTTGGAAAAATTTGCAGATCCAGTTGTTAATTGTTCAGCTTGCGGTTTTAAGGAGCGAGCGGATCATTTTGTAGAACGGTTTCTCAAAAAAAGAGTAGAAGGATTAACATCAGAAGAATTAACTAAAGAAATTAATAAAAATAAATTATTCTGTCCGACATGTAAATCTGAATTAGAACCTGTTAGGTCGTTTAATATGATGTTTCCAGTACAATTAGGGGTAGCTCATAAAATTTATCCTAAATCAGTTCCAGCTTTACTAACAAAGTCTGAAGAGGAACAAAAAAATATAGCCTACTTAAGGCCAGAAACGGCACAATCGCCTTATGTCAATTTTAAACTTCAATATGAATTGTTACGTAAACGAATGCCTCTGGGGTTAGCTCTCATAGGCAGAGCTTACAGGAACGAAATTTCACCGCGAAATGTCACGCTGCGTTTGCGTGAATTTATTCAGGCTGAATTGCAGATTTTCTTTAATGAGGCAAAAATTAATGATCATCCTTTATTCGAGATGGTTAAAGAGTATAAACTTCGAACTGTTCTTATAGAAGATCGAGAGCGTACAAAAACAGTGGAGAGGACAGCACAAAGTCTTGTGCAAAAGGGCCTGCCAAAATATTATGTTTACCACTTAGTGAAAATACAGCAGTTTTACCTTGAAATATTAAAAATACCTTCAGAAAAGTTTCGTTTTTACCAATTAAATGAGCTGGAGCGAGCTTTTTATAATAAATACCATTTTGATTTTGAGGTCGAACTACAAGAGCACAGCTTTACAGAAGTGGGAGGGCTACATTATCGGACGGATCATGACTTGGAAGGGCATCAACGCGTTTCTCAAGAGTCAATGGAAGTCCTGGACGAGGAAACAGGAAAGAAATTTGTCCCTCATGTGTTAGAGTTGAGTTTTGGCGTCGATCGTAATGTGTATGCGCTCCTGGATGTAAATTATGAAAATAATAAAGAACGAGGGAATATTATTTTACATTTGCCTTCTGGTCTTACACCTTTTTTTTGTGGAATCTTTCCTCTGGTGAAAAACAAACCAGAGATCGCCGCCAAAGCGGAGGAAATTTATAATGACCTTAAACAGCAATTCTCTTGTCTTTACGATGAAGCAGGAAGTGTCGGGCGGCGCTATGCGCGAGCTGATGAGATTGGTGTTGAGTATGAAATTACGATCGATTTTGCATCTTTGGAAGATAATAGTGTAACAATACGGGATAGAGAGACCACAAAACAAGTTCGGGTGAAAATTACTCAATTAAGCGGCCTTTTACAGAAGCTTTTTGCGGGGAAAGGATTTGAAGATCTCGGCGAGAAAATCATATAAATTTAAATATCGCCGCTTCTTCCCGTTACTTATGTGGCACGAAAGAAAAGGCAAGGTTGATGTAGGGTTGTTTTTATTTATAGGCTGCCTGGCAGGAGGACTGGCCTTGTTTTTTCTGGCAAAGAATGATTCTTTGCTTTTTCTGAGTATGGCTCTTCTTTCCCTTAGTTTTATTTTAGGTCTCATTGGAAGTTATAACTTTTTTTTTTCACCTCGCCACAAATTACGGAAAATTATCCAGCAAATGGAGCGGAACAGGACCGTTTCCAGCATAGATACATTAAAATCAGAATATAATGAGGCTTATATGCTCTATATGAAAGTGTCGGAAGCATCGAAGCAGAACTTTTATGGACGAGTTATGAAAGCGCGCGAGCAAGTAGAAGAGTTGCTGAAAGCGCGGAAAAAAGTCGAATTTCTCTTGGAAAAGGCAACGATGGGCTCGATGGAGGAATGGAAAAAGAATTTTAATGAGTTAACAAAAGTATGGGAGCAATTGCCACAAAAAGAGAAAGAAATGTTGCTGCCAAAGTTCATGCTTGTGAAGGAACAGGTTGAGAGTGGTAGAGGATAGAAAATTATAAAAATGACTTCTTCTTTGATGTTAAAAATGTCTGGGGAGATTCCAAATGGAAGTTAAAGATGTGCAGGCTAATAAAGGAAATGTGGATGTAGTCTTGGAAATTGTAAGTAAAGATACGCCAAGATCCTTTTCAAAATTTGGAAAGGAAGGGAAAGTATGCACCGTTCGAGGAAAGGATGAAACGGGAGAAATCACAATCACGTTATGGAATGAAGATATTGAGAAAGTGGATATCGGAGACAAAGTGCATCTTTCCAATGGCTGGTGTTCTGAATATAAAGGAGAAAAACAACTCTCGGCAGGAAAATTCGGGAAAATTGAGGTCATAGGCAAGGCGCCTAAATCTTTATTTAGCAACGATCCGGAATTAGCGGCAGGGCAAAGGCCAAAATTAGTGGAAGATGATGAAGAACCGGAAGGGAAGTATGAGCCGGTTGATGATGAGTATGTGGAATAAATTTTCTGAAATCTTTATATACCTCCTTCTTATTCCTTTTTTCAATGCCTCTCCTTCCTTCCCTTAAGCAAAAAAAAAGGTATGTGGTCTTTGAGATTCAAGCAGAGGAAAGTTTCTCTTTGCAGGAAGCTGAAGCTGCGGTTAAAGAAGGATTATTACGCTTTCTTGGAGAATTTGGCGTAGCGAAAGCTGGCCCGATGTTTATCAGAGAGAAATATCAGCCCAATAAGTTTATACTTAAGATTAATAATAAGTATGTCGCAGAGGTAATTTCTGCCATCATTCTTATCAAAAGTATTAAAAATAAGGCCGTGATTCTGCGTTCTATCATTACTTCCGGAACGCTTAAAAAGGCAAACGGGTATGTAGAAAAGCGAGGTGTGTGAATTATGAATGAAAAACAGATGATAGACAAGATGGGGTATGATCGTTCTATTACGATGTTTTCTCCCGATGGGAGGTTATTACAAGTTGAATATGCTAAAAAAACGGTTCGCCAAGGTTCTACGGCGATGGGAATCGTCTGTAAAGATGGAGTGGTTTTCGTTTCCGACAAGCGTATTACTTCTTCATTAATGGTTCCAGAAGCCATTGAAAAAATGTTCCGAATTGATGATCATATCGGGGCCACGGCGGCGGGAATTATTTCTGATGCTCGTGTCTTGGTTGATAGGGTACAACTGCGAGCCCAGCAGCATGCTGTAACTTATGATTCTAAAATAGATATTCTTTCCGTCGTGAAAGAAATCTGCGATTTGAAGCAGGTCTGTACTCAATCCGCTGGCTTACGGCCGTTTGGTGTTTCCATGCTTGTAGGCGGTGTTGAAGAAGATGGCAGCATTAAATTGTTCTTAACTGAACCGTATGGGTTATATTTCCAGTATAAAGCGGCAGTGATTGGCGAAGGTGAAGTAGAAATTGATGCCATTCTGCAGAAAAGATATCGTGCTAATATGAGCGTGGAGGAAGGGATAAAATTAGGTGTCAGCTCCATGAAAGCCTTTCTTAAGACAGATTTCAACCCAGAGAGAGTAGATGTGGCGTATATTAAAGCTGATGAACTACGATTTATGAAGTTAAGTGATGATGAGATTAAGAAAGCGGCGAAACAGGTTTAATGGTTTATTTTTCTTACTATTCTTTTATTAAACTCGTTTTAGTTGTCTTAAACCATGCCTCAAAAACCAACCATTGCCCGTCTTAAACGTTATGGAAAAACTTTTGAATTAAGTGTTGATCCAGATAAAGCTTTAGCTTACAAGAAAGGAAGTATTTCTGATGTGGATGAGGTTCTCCACTCTGATTCAATCTTTACTGACGCAAAAAAAGGGGAACGTCCTTCTGAGGCAGAATTAAAAAAAGTTTTTGCTACGACAGATCAACGGAAAATTGCCGATCTCATTATTCGAGAAGGGGAAATTCAACACACGGCAGAGCATCGCGCTCAGGAAAAAGAACAACGGAAAAGAAAACTCATTACGATGATTCATACGCAGGCAGTTGATCCGAAAACAGGTTACCCTCACCCTCCCGAGAGAATCGAAGCCGCTTTAGAGCAAGGAAAGATACATCTCGATGATCATCGACCAGTTGAGCAGCAATTTGATGAGATTATTAAGAAATTACGGCCGATAATTCCTATTCATATTGAACAGAAACAACTTGTGGTTATAATTCCAGCAGAATTTGCCGGGAAAATGTATTCGGTCATTCATTCTTCTGGGAGAGTTCTTAAAGAAGACTGGCTGTCAAATGGAAACTGGAGTGTTAAACTGGAATTGCCGGCAGGGCTGGTTTCTGAGTTTATCGATAAAATGAATTCGCTGACGCATGGAGAAGTCATAGTAGAAATGGAGAAAAAATAGGGTAAGAGTTACTTTTAGCTGAAGCTTGCAAAACCAGGCTTGTCCAGAAAGGAATAAAAGTGTATACTGAATGTCATTGGTTATGACACAAACAACAATTCAGTATACACTAAAACATGAATTTCTTTCTGAAATTCTTAAA